>Ga0315273_10000282_pt1 | contig 50024 bp, 37 predicted proteins | sample YL17G02_0_MG_FD_205753 | JGI IMG/M metagenome (GOLD analysis project Ga0315273, IMG submission 205753) | Sediment microbial communities from Yellowstone Lake, YNP, Wyoming, USA - YL17G02_0 | ecosystem: Environmental > Aquatic > Freshwater > Lake > Sediment | place: USA: Wyoming | collected... | reverse complement strand
CACCCCTTGCCTGCCGGAGGTGCCGCGCGCGCCTCTGTCGAAGATGCTGCTGCGCGACTCGCCATCGTTCCCGGGTGATCTGGGCTGGCCATCCTTCGTGGCCATCACGTCGCGCAGAAAACGCGACGGCTCGTTGAGCTCGCTTCGCCCGTAGAGTGTCCTTCGGAAGGCGCGCAGCAGGTACAGACGGTCTTTAGCCCGAGTCACTCCGACGTACATCAGCCGTCGTTCCTCTTCCAGCTGGTCGGGATCTTCCAAGCTACGACTGTGCGGAAAGATATTCTCCTCAAGGCCCGCTAGGAACACCACCCGGAACTCAAGCCCCTTCGCAGTATGCACCGTGAGCAGCGTGACCCGGTCCTTCTCCGCAATGAGCTCATCCTGGTCCGAAACGAGGGCGACTTCCTCTAGGAAGGCGGTCAGCCGTAAGTCCGGGGGAAAATCGTCGTAGTGCCCCGCTACACTGCGCAACTCATGTAGGTTTTCCCAGCGGTCTTCGCCTTCCTCGGTCCCGTCGCGCAGCCACGTAGCATAGCCTGATTCCTCCGTGATCTTCTCCAGTAGCCCTGCGACAGTCAGAGTATCGCGGACGGCCAGCCACCCTGCAAGCATGCGGTAGTAGGCAGTCAGCGAACGCAACGCTCCGCCGCCAAAGGGATGCTCGGGAGGCTTGGGGAAGTGCTCCGCCGCTCCGACCAGCGCCGGGCTTTGCAGGTCACCCGCGACGAGCGCAAGACCGCCGCACATCGACACCCCAAGTTCGCCGCTCCAAGCTGCCAGCGTGCCCACCGTCTTGTCGCCCAGGCTCCGCGGCGGCACATTGATCACCCGTCCCAGGCTGACGTTGTCGGCCGGGTTGTGGACGAGCCGCAAGTAGGCCAGGGCATCCTTGACCTCCTTGCGCTGGTAGAAGCGCGTGCCCCCGACGAGGCGGTATGGCATGCCACGCGCGACCAATGCATCTTCCAGCGGCCGCGATTGGGCGTTGGTGCGATACATCACCGCGCAGTCACCCAGATTGGCCTCCCCCTGGGATACCAATCGTTGGATAGTCGATACAACAAAGGACGCCTCGTCGGCCTCGTCGTAGGCCTCGTGCACCACGACCTGCAGCCCCGCTCCACGGCTGGTGCGCAGCTTCTTGGGCGTACGGTGGATGTTGCGGGCGATGACCGCATTGGCCGCATCCAGAATCGTCTGCGTCGAACGGTAATTCTGTTCCAACAGGATGACCTTCGCCCGCGGGAAGTCCTCGCGGAATCGCTGCACGTTTCGATAGTCCGCACCGCGAAAGGCGTAGATGGAATTGTGAACGACAATGCCCCCGGCCAGGTAGTTGCGATAGTTTGGCACCGAAATGTCGTAGACCAGGCCATCGTACTGCCTCGTGCTCATGGCGGCGACCTCGTCCTCGACAATGTGCCCACCCTCCGCCACCGGAACCGCCGCACCTGGCAGCAGATTCCCAATCGGCATGAAGTCAAAGTCCTGCTCGGTCAGCTTTGCTCGTTGCCGAACGCACGCCTCGGGCGCCGCATCTTGCAACTCTCCGAGAATATCTGCCATCCGGTCGTAGTCACCATGGCTCCGGCTTGCAGCCCAATTGGGCTGCTCGAGAGGATTCACGGGCAGAATACCTTCGATTTGCCGGCGAAAACCGGGGTCGGCGCTGCAAATAGACAACTCATGCAGATGCCATGGGTGGTTCACCGTGTGGAGGTGCTCCCCGGCTCTATAGACCTGCGTGCTGCCAAACATCGTCAATGAGATCGCCTCGCGCGCTTCGCCGCCCTGCCGGTCTCCCGGCTGGAATCTGGCGAAGACACAATGTTGGGGCGTTGCCACCAGCCAGTGCCCGCGCGAGGTGAGCACCTCGATGACCGGACCGCTGTACGGACGCTGGGGCCGCGCATCGATCGCTCCATGAGCTACCGTGCCATGGCCTGCGGCAGCGATGATCATATCTCCCGCGCGCAGCGACTCCACCGGCTTCATACCGTGGGGGGTCGCGATCTCAGTCCCGCTCACGAGGCACTGGTCTTCATCGCCCACGGCAAACAGGTTATGAGAGGTGCCGGCCAGCAGCCGGATGAGTTCATATTGGGCCGTGTTAGTGTCCTGGAACTCGTCGACCAGCAAATACTCATAACGTTCCTGGTACCGGCGCAGCGCATCGGGTGCTTCTTTGAACAGGTAGACGCTGCGCGTCAGCAGGTCATCGAAGTCTAGGGCGCCGTTCGCCGACATGATATCCTCATACCGGGTATAGACCCGGCGGGCCACCTCGCCCCAATAACTGTTCGCCTCGAACGCCGACGGCTTGATCAGCTCGTTCTTCGCCTTGGAGATAGCCGACCGCATTGCCTCCGGACGGTACAGCTTTTCGTCAAGCTTCAAATCCCGGAGTGCCGTCCGAACCGCGGTCAGTTGCTCGCCGTCGTCGTAGATCACGTACTTGGGATTGAGCCCGATTACCCCCGCCTCCTGCCGGAGAATCCGGGCGCAGATGCTGTGGAAGGTGCCGATCGTCAGACCGCGCCACCCTGCGCTGGTGGGAATCGCCTCGCCGAGCAGCCGGTTGATACGCTCGCGCATCTCCTGGGCTGACTTATTGGTGAAAGTCACCGCCATGATAGCTCGCGGCTGCACGCCGGCCGCGCGCAGCAGATATGCCACGCGGTGCGCCAACACCCGCGTCTTGCCCGATCCCGGCCCCGCCAGCACCAGCACCGGGCCCTTGACCGTCGTCACCGCATCAAGCTGGGCTGGATTCAGCCCTGCCAGGAGATCTTCATGCATGTCTTCTCATTTGCTGGGCCGCAAGCAGCAGCGCCCGCCGAGTGACTCGCAGAGGCCGGTCACATCCTGCGGCACCGCCTCGCCCGTGCTCGCCAGGAGGTCGGCAACGACTCCAAGCGGCAGCCCCATGATGCTCGTGTAGCAACCCGTCCAATTCGCCACCGGCGCGAAGGCCGGGTGTTGGATGGCGTATGCACCGGCCTTATCCAGGGGGTCGCCCGTTGCGACGTACGCGTCGATCTCGCGATCGCCGTAAGAGCGCATGGTCACATCGCATGCTGAGCACCGCGCGACCAATGTATCGTCTTGCGCCACGCTGACCGCCGTGAGGACCTGGTGGGTCCGGCTCCTCAGCGCTCGCAGCATCGCTCGTGCTTCGTCCGCATCGGCCGGTTTGCCCAATAGGACGCCATCCAACGCCACGATGGTGTCGGCAGCCAGCACCGTCGCTCCGGGGCGTCGAGCTGCAACCGACTGAGCCTTTTCGCGGCTCAGTCGCATGACAAGGTCCAAAGGCGATTCCCACAGCCGCGGTGTTTCGTCCACATCTGCCGCATCCACGACGAAGGCCACTCCGAGCGCCGCCAGCAACGCCCTTCGCCGCGGTGACTGCGATGCCAAGACGATCACCGTCCCCATCCCCTTCTCGTTCAATGACATGGCCGCCTGGTTGCCTTGCTGGTCGCTTATCGCACGACCTCCAGTACCTCGCACGCCACCTCGTAGCGGCCAAAGCTGGGCATCAAGTAGACGCCTTGGACGTTTGGCAGTGTCCGAAACTCCAGCAGCAACTCCTGCGCCATCCTGACCCCCTCAGCGCGCCCGTCGGCCCCCGCTAGTTCCATCCGGGTGAGGGCGCTCTCAGGGAGCGTGATACCCGGTACCTCATTGTGGAGGAAAGTCGCGTGCCGGTGGCTCTGCAACGGCAGGATACCGATCAGTACCGGGACCGGAAACTTACCATGTCGCTCCTCGTAGAGCACGATGAAGCGCTGCCAGACATCGGGGTCGTAGATCGGCTGCGTCATGACCAAGTGAGCGCCCGCCGCTAGCTTGCGGCGCAAGCGGTCGACTTCGTGGGCCAGGTCCGGCCGGGTGGGATCGCAAGCCACCGCGATCGTGAACGCCGCCCGACCGCCGAACGGTTTGCCAGTCCGGTCGTTCCCGCGGTTAAACTGGCTGAGGATCTGGACCAGGCCGATGGAGTCGATGTCGTGCACGGGCGTGCTGTCCGGCTGGTCTCCAAGGCTCGGAGGATCTCCGGTCAGAGCAATAATGTTGCGCACGCCCAGGGCATGCGCGCCGATCAGGTCCGCCTGGATGCCCATTAACGAGCGGTCGCGCGTGGTGAAATGAAGGACCGTCTCGATCCCGGCCCGCTGCTGGATCAGCAAGCACAGCGCCAAGGCGCCCATCCGCACGCGAGCCATCGGGCTGTCGGCTACATTCACCGCGTCGGCGCCACGCGCCTTGGCGATCCGCGCCCCTTCGAGCATCTTGGTCGGGTTGAAACCGCGGGGCGGGTCCACTTCTACGCTGACGACGAACTTGCCCGCCTGCAGCTTGCGCAATAACCCGGTCGGTTCCGGCATGTCCTCCGCGTCGATAACGGCCACCGGCTGCGAGTTCTCTGCGGCCTGCCTGGGTGTGGCTTGCACGCGCACCATCGGCACGGCAGGCAGGTCGACAGCGGCACCGTTCGCGTCCCCGCCTGTGGCCGGCCGGCGGAGAGCCGTATCAAGCGCCGCGCGCATGGCGCTAATGTGCACAGGAGTTGTTCCGCAGCAGCCCCCTATTAGAGCCACGCCGCTATCCAGGAAGAGGGGGACGTGCAGGGCAAAATAGTCGGGGCCCGTCGAGTAGGCCACGTGTTCCCCGGCCCTGTACGGCAGCCCTGCGTTCGGCAGCGCCGATAGGTGCAGCGCCGGCTCCGCACGGTGCATTTCGGTCACGGCCTCAAGAACGCGAGCCGGGCCCATTGCACAGTTCACGCCTGCCACGTCGACGCCAAGCGCGGCCAGGGCATGCGCCACCTCGGCCGGCGACAGACCCAGGGCGGTGACTCCATCATTTCCGAACGTCATCTGGGCGACGATGGGTAGATCGGTCGTTTCGCGAGCGGCCTTGACCGCCAGGGTAATCTCGGCCAGGTCAGAAAATGTCTCGAGGATCAGCAGGTCGGCGCCGGCCTCCCAGAGTACGCCGATGTGCTCCCGGAACGCGGCTGTCGCAGGCTCCAGCTTGAGGCTCCCACCACGGCGGGCGCGCCTGCCCAGTGGTCCCACCGACCCAGCCACCCACACGGGTTGGCCGGTGATCTCGCGCGCCTCGCGGGCCAGCTTGACGCCGCGAAAATTGATCTCCCGCGTCTTGTCTGTCAGCCCGACCTCTGCCAGGCGCGTCCGGCTCGCGCTGGATGTGTTGGCCTGAATGACCTCCGCGCCTGCCCGGATGTATGCGACATGCACTTCGCGTACAGAATCCGGCTGACTCAGGTTGAATTCCTCGACAGGCTGGCCGGCGGGGGTTCCTTGGGTCTGCAGGAGCGTGCCCATGGCTCCGTCGCCCAGCAGAGGACCTCTGGCCAGCCTCTCCAAGAATGGGTGTGGCACTCTTCGCTCTCTCTCGTCGATCCTACCCCTGTCTTCCCGGGGATTGGGATGGACACGAACCGCGATTATAGCATGCTGCAGGTGGCGCGCCAATTGCTTCGAACGAGCATTGCCAGGAACCCCCCTCCGGTGCTATAATCCATGCCGTTGCTTGCACTCCCGCCGACACCCTGGAGGCCGACATGAGTCCAAGACGGACGCATTTCCTGGTACGGCTGCTGTTTCCCGCGTTGCTCGTGGCCGTGCTCGGCCTCACCACTCTGATCGCCACATCATTTGCTCAGTCGGCCACCCCCGCAGCCGATGTGTCGGCCGAGACTTCCGCAGCGGCACCGCTTCCGCAGGCCCAAGCCGGGACCGTGGAAGGGTCCTCAGTTGTCACTGCTACAGCGACTATCACCCGTACCCCCTCCGCGACCCCTACGCCCACGGCGACCCTCACTGCGCTCCAGGCCCGGTTGGTTCTGGCAAATACCTATCTGCAAGGCGGCGATTTCAAGGTGGCGTCCGACCTTTTCGCCGCCCTCGCGGCCGACGACCGCGGCAACGCAGAAGCACTCAGCGGCCTGAAGGCCGCGCTCGAGGAGGAGAAATCCATCGCCGGAACGGCCGCGGCCCCGCAGCCGACGCCGCCTGCTCCGACAGCAACGCCTGTTGGGGCACCTCCGATTGTCGTGAGTTTCTCGGATACGATTCAGCATTGGGGCGGCGTCGCCTTCGCAGCGCTGTTCTTGGTGGTTGTCCTCTACGCGTTGGCGGCCGTTGTCCGCAGGCTACTCGCCTGGTTCCGCGAATTCTGGTACCTCCGCGGCCTGCCCTTGTTGAGGCGGCCATCGCTCCCCCCTGGATACGTCCTGGGGAGATTCGCCAACGCTACCGGGAACGATCATTCTCAGGGCCCAATCGTCGTTGCGGAAGCGATTACCGAGAAGATGGTCGCCTGGAACCAGCTGGTCAACACGGCGCAGGTACCCATTGAGCCGGCGCCCGGCCTGGATCTGGGCGTGATGAACTGGCTGAAAGTCCTGTGGGTCTGGATCCTTCCGCCACCTCGCGGTTTTCATGTCGACGGCGTGTTATACGCACGCGATGGCGGGGACTACAGCCTCGCCATCAGGCGGATCTTGAGGGCAGAGAATCGTGTTGACGGCAGCCGATCGTTCGCAGGCGGAGGGCAAACCCCGGAGGCGGCATTCCGCTCGTTGGGGAGTGAAGCCGCCAAATGGTTGCTTCACCCGCAGGACGTCGAGTCGGGAGAGACAGTCCGCTGCGCCCTCGGGGCAGCCCTGACGGCTAGTGAGGTTTTCGACCGGGCCATAGATCTGCTGCTGCCCGTGCGGCGCCAGGTCAATCAGGGCGCGATCAACTTCGGTGACGCACGCCAGCGCCTGCGCGACGCCGAGGCGCTCCTGGCCCAGCTACCGGACGGCTCTCGATTGCGCCTGGATCTCGCCGCGGTCATCGCCGACTTGAGCCGCTCGGTCCCGGGTGTTTGACAGCCTCCGTGCCAATGGCTATAATTGACACTTAGAGACGCCGAACCGGAGGAGTAGGCAACACGCCGTCTTCAGAGAACGGGGGCCACCGGGTGCAAGCCCCCGCAGACGTGAGCAGTGCTGAAGGTCGCCGGGGAGTCAGGTTGCCGATAGTCGCTGGTCGCGGCAGTAGGTAACCTCGGGTTCAGCCCGTTACAGCCCAGAGTGGGCGGAGGATCTTAACCTCCTCTGCCAACCAAGGTGGTACCGCGGAAGCGTCCTTTCGTCCTTGCGAAGGGACGCTTTTTCATTGGAAGAAGTGAGGAGTACCATGGCCAACTTTGACATGCCGAAGGCCTACGACCCGAGCGCCAGCGAGCGCCGGATCTACGACTGGTGGGAAAGCTCGGGCTTCTTCAAACCCGAAGCTGCCCCACCGGGCGCCAGACCTTTCGTGATCAGCATCCCGCCGCCTAACATCACCGGCGAGCTCCACCTGGGCCACGCGATGTTCGTTTCGCTCGAGGACTTGATGATCCGATACAAGCGCATGCGTGGCTATGCGGCCCTCTGGGTGCCGGGCTATGACCACGCCGGCATCGCGACCCAGCTCCAGGTCGAGAAACTGCTGCGCAGCGAGGGGACAAGCCGGCAGGAAGTGGGACGGGACGAGTTTCTGCGCCGCACCTGGGAGTGGAAAGAGAAGTACGGCGATCACATCGTTAGGCAACTTCGCCGGCTGGGCGCCTCCTGCGACTGGGATCGCATGCGCTTCACGCTCGATGCCGGGCTGAGCCGCGCCGTGCGCGAGGCCTTCGTGCGCCTTTACCGGATGGGCCTTATCTATCGCGGCGAGTACCTGATAAACTGGTCCCCCGGACTGCAAACTGCCGTCAGCGATCTTGAGGTCGAGTACAGCGAGGAAGACGCCACCCTCTACTACTTCAAGTACCCCGTCGCTGGCGCAGACCTTGCCGGTGGACCGGGAAAAGGCTATATCCCGGTGGCCACAACTCGTCCCGAGACGATCCTGGGCGACACCGCCGTGGCGGTCCACCCCGACGACGAGCGCTATCGCGACCTGATCGGCGCGACCTGCCTGGTGCCCATCGTCAAACGGCCGATCCCGGTGATCCAGGATACTTACGTGGACATGGCGTTCGGCACCGGCGCGCTCAAGATCACGCCCGGCCACGACCCCAACGATTTCGCCATCGGCCAGCGCCACGGTCTGCAGGTCATCAGCGTGCTCGACAAAGATGCACGCATGGGCGCCGAGGCCGGCCCTTACGCCGGCATGGACCGGTTTGAATGCCGCAAGAAGCTATGGGCCGACATGGAGGCTGCCGGACTGGCGATCAAGACCGAGGCTTACCGGACGCAGGTGCCGCGTTCCCAGCGCGGGGGCGAGATCGTCGAGCCAATGGTCAGCACGCAATGGTTCGTCAAGATCAAGCCGATGGCTGACATGGGCCTTGAAGCCGTGCGTTCCGGCCGAATTCAGATCATCCCGGATCGCTTCACCAAGGTCTACTACAACTGGCTGGAGAACATCCGCGACTGGTGCATCAGCCGCCAGCTCTGGTGGGGCCACCGCATCCCGGCGTGGCACTGTGCGGAGTGCCGGGGCATCACAGTCGCGAAGGAGGACCCCTCGCGCTGCGAGCGCTGCGGCTCGCCGCGCATCGAGCAGGACCCCGACGTGCTCGACACGTGGTTCAGCTCCGGGCTGTGGCCCTTCTCCACCCTGGGCTGGCCCGACGACACACCCGACCTGCGCCGCTTCTACCCGACCACCGTCATGGAGACCGGCTACGACATCTTGTTCTTCTGGGTCGCGCGCATGATCATGCAGGGCTTGCTATACACCAATGACGTGCCGTTCCAGACGGTCTACCTCCACGGACTCGTGCACGATGATCAGGGGCAAAAGATGTCCAAGACGACCGGCCACGTGCTCGATCCCATTGCGGTTCTGGATGGCGCCGGGCCCGAGCAACTGGGCGACTATATCCGCCAGCAGTACCCGGATGGCATCCCGGCGATGGGTGCTGATGCCCTGCGCTTCACCCTGCTCACCGGCGCAACCCCGGGCAATGACATGGCACTCAGCGTCCAGCGCGTCGAAGGCAACCGCAACTTCACGAACAAAATCTGGAACGCGGTGCGCTTCGTGCTGACGCAATTGGCCGTGGAGGAGTCGCAAGGCCCGGCGGACCGGACTCTGGAGCCGTCACCTTCACTTGCCGATCGCTGGATCTTGAGCCGTCTTTCATCAGTAACCGCCGAAGCGACCCGGCTGATGGAAGCATATCAGTTCGGCGAGGCTGGCAGGCAGATCTACGAGTTCTTCTGGGGCGAGTTCTGCGACTGGTACCTCGAGATCAGCAAAATCGCGCTCTACCACGGCGACGATGAGGCCAAGACGCATGCCCGCGCCACGCTGGTGAAGGTGCTCGACGCGTCCATGCGGTTGCTCCACCCGTTCATTCCCTATGTCACGGAGGAGACGTGGGGCTACCTCAAGCAGGCCGTAGGCGAGAGTGACTGGCCGCCGGCTTTGATCGTCGCGCCGTGGCCTGAGGCCGGGACCGTCAATTTGGCCGCCGAGACGGACATGGCTTTCGTGATGGACATCGTTCGCGCGATCCGCAACGCGCGCGCCGAATACAACGTTGCGCCCGGCCAGCCTATCGCAGCGGTAATTTCTGCGGGCGCCAGAACATCGCTTCTTGCCAGCCAGACCGAGATCCTCTGCACGCTGGCCCGCATAGATCCCGCCCGCCTGATCGTCTCGGCGTCCATCGACGCACCCGAGCAATCGGTGACCCTGGTGATAGGGGTCGTGACCGCCTATCTGCCCCTCTCAGAATTGGTGGATCTGGCCGCCGAGCGCGAGCGGCTGCGGAAGGAACTGGCCGATACCGAGGCCCAGATCGAGCGCAGCACCCAGCTTCTGGCCGGCCCGTTCGCCCAGCGCGCCCCCGCTAACGTCGTTCAACGCGAGCTCGACAAACAGGCCGATCTACGGGTACGCGCAGGGCGTTTCCACGAGCGCCTGGCCGGCCTCGCCTGAGCGAGGAGTTTGTGCAGTATGACGCGTGTCATTTTCGATCGGTACGAAAGCAGGTAAACTATTGACCAAAGATTGGGCGCATTTCATCGTCGCTTCATCGCACATCATCGTTCTTTATCGACCACCGCCACCGATGCGCCCACTTTGCTAGATTCGGGGTCCAGGTTCTCACTGGTCCCTTTCCTCCGATCCCTGGTCCTGGCCCGCATCTCGCGAACCATGCCGGGGATTCTTGCTGTCTCAAGGGGATTGTTGCGATGTCTCAGGCCGATCCAGGATTCGATGAGCTAGCCGTTAGGCGCTCGACCCCACCGCTCGTCACCATCGGCGGGCACATCGTGAACCTGTCGCCAGGAGGTTCCTCGGCGCTTCGGGAGCGCGGCGCCAGTGGGGTCACTGCGACGGCAGCCGGTGCCGGTCGGGGTCTCCGGCTTCCGGACCTTTCCCATGGCAGCCCCCCGCCCTTCGTTTCCAACCGCGGCTTCAGCGCCGCCCTTGCCGGTACCCTGCTAGCAGTGGCACTTTTCATCGCGCTCGACGTTTTACTGGTCAGCGCCATCCGTCGCTTGCGATGGCTGTCGCGGGCAGCAAGAACGGCGTGAAGCACTCCATCTCCGGGTTACTTTACTTCAGGGTGTCATAGGCCGCCGACTTCTCAATCCAGATTCGTGTCCTACCGCACGGCGCGCCCGTTTCTCCTTGCGATTCTCCGCGACCCAAGACCGTTAGGGGTCTTTGAGGCGCTTCAAGCCCTTGTGATAAGTGTAGCTAACGTTTCACATCTCTGGACAATGACGCATGTCATATCAGCGCTTCTGTGCAAAACGGTATAATCAAGAACACTTGCCTTGCGGCGCGTGCCTCTAAGCGCGCCGCGGTGTCCAACCGTTCCGGAGGTTCGCGCATATGACCCTTGCTTGGCTTCGCCGCCATCGGTGGATGGCAGCGGGCGGCGCCGCGATATTCCTGCTGCTGATTCTGGCAGCCGGCGCCAGTGCCGCCCAAGGCGACAACGCAACTTGCATCGGATGCCACAGCAATCCAGGACTGAGCACGCACTTGGCCAGCGGCGAGACTCTGCCGCTCACAGTAGATCCGTCTGTCTTCAGCGCATCAGTGCACGGTCAAGCCGGTCTCCAGTGTACGGCGTGCCACACGAACATCAGCGGCTACCCGCATCCTAAGGTGACGGCCGGCGACCGGCGCAGCTTCCAGATGGAGCGCTACACCCAGTGCCAGTCCTGTCACCAACAGGAGTATAAGCAGACGCTGGACAGCAACCACGCCCATGCGCTTGCGGGCGGCAATCGTCAGGCAGCCATCTGCACCGACTGTCATGGTGCTCACGATGTCGGCAAGCCCAGCACGCCCCGCCAGAAGATCTCGGCCACCTGTCAAAAGTGCCACAGCGAAGTCTACAACCAGTACCATGATAGCGTTCACGGCGCGGCCTTGGCTCAGGACAGCAACCCCGACGTGCCCGTCTGCACCGACTGCCACGGCACACACACACAAGAGGACCCAACAACCGCTGCATTTCGCCTGAAGTCGCCAGATGTGTGCGGCAAGTGCCACGGTGATGCCGCCATGATGCGCAAGTACAACATCTCTACCGACGTATTCAACTCATACGTCGCCGATTTTCACGGCACTACGGTGAAGTTGTTCGAGAAGCAAACGCCATTCTCGGCCAGCAACAAAGCAGTCTGCACCGACTGCCATGGCGTGCACGACATCAAGCAGGTAACGGCTGCCAACGCCACCGTGGTCAAGGAGAATTTGCTGACCACCTGTCGCGGATGTCATCCTGATGCCACCGCCAACTTTCCTGATAGTTGGGTTGGCCACTATCTGCCCAGCCGAACAACCAACTCGCTGGTGTACTACGTCAATCTCTTCTATAGCATTCTCATACCAACCGTAGTCGGTGGCATGCTCCTCTACGTGCTACTGGACGCAGTGCGCCGCGTCGCGAATCGAGTCCGGCGCAAGCGTGCGGCATGAGCCAAGTGAAAGCCTGGAGACCGGTAGGGTTGGAGGGAGCCTGAGTGATGGCCGAACAGCAAACACAGCCGCAAGAACGTGCGACGCACTATCTTCGCTTCAAGGTTGCAGAGCGGATCGAACATATCGTGCTGCTTGTCTCGTTCACGACCCTCGGCGTGACGGGGTTAGTCCAGAAGTTCTCAGACGCTCCGTTGGCGTCCTCGCTGATTGATTGGATGGGCGGCATCGAGAGAGTCCGCTCCCTCCACCACATCGCAGCGATCATTTTCTGCCTCGAAATGGTGTATCACGCGGTCGTGCTTGGCTATAAGCTCTATGTGCGGCATAGCGAGATGTCCATGTTGCCGGGCACGAAAGATGTCGTCGATGCACTGGACGCAGTACGCTACAATCTGGGCCTGTCCCCCGATCGTCCCAGGCTGCCGCGGTATGGCTTCGAGGAGAAAGTGGAGTACTGGGCCATGCTATGGGGTGCAGCGATGATGGGTCTGACCGGATTCATGCTGTGGAATCCCATAGCCGTCACGAGATTCCTCCCCGGCCAATTCATCCCCGCCGCCAAGGCCGCTCATGGGGGCGAGGCCGTGTTGGCCGTGCTGGCCATCATCGTCTGGCATTTCTACAATGTCCACGTGAAGACCTTCAACAAAAGCATGTTCACCGGCCGCCTGAACGCGCATCAAATGGACGAGGAGCACGGTGAGGAGTTGGAGCGGTTGGTGGGCGGCAAAGTACGGCCTGCACCCAACCCGGAGGATCTGCGCAAGCGTGAACGGATATACATCCCGATAGGGATCGGCATCGCCGTTCTCGGCGCCCTGGTTGTCTTGTGGCTCGCCACCTTCGAGCTGACCGCTACCGCCACGGTGCCGAAGCCCGTGAACCTGGCGCCCGCTTTTGTGCCCTTGACGGCAACTCCTATTGCCAGCCCAGTAGGCGGCTTCGACAACGGCAAGATCGGTGTGTCCATTCCGCACGACATACCCGGTAAGGAAGAGTGCCTTACTTGCCATGGCCCCCAAGGGGTCAAGCCGGTCCCCGCCAACCACGAAGGGCGCCCCAACGATTCGTGCCAGGTTTGCCACCGGCCTGGCGCCACGCCGACGCCGGGTGCGGTCCAGCCGGCACAGCCTGCCGGAAGCCCTCCGGTGATACCGCACGCGGTCGAAGGCAGGCAGCAATGCGACATGTGCCATGCTGGGCCGGGCTCGCTCCAACCTAATCCTGCCGACCACACCGGGCGCACGAACGACACCTGCCAGGTGTGTCACAAACCCGTTGGGGCGGCGACGCCGGTGGGGGAGACGGGCAGCACGGCCACTCCTGCTGGTACTGGTGGCCCGAATCCCATCCCTCACAGCATCGCCGGGCCAACCTACCAGGATTGCACAGTCTGTCACGGCGCTGGAAGACTGAAGCCATACCCGGCAAACCACGCCGCCTTCAGCACGACGATGTGTGCTAGCTGCCACCAACAGGCTTCCGCTGACACCGCCGGAGTGACTCCCTCACCCAGAGCAAGCGCAATCGCGACCGGCACGGTCGTGCCTGCGAGGTCTGCAACGCCGACACGCACGATGACGCCTTCCGGAGTGACCACACCCGCGATCCGGACAGCTACGGGTGGTCCGAGGCCGATTCCGGCAGATCACGCCAGTCGCGGTTCGGACACCTGCATTGCCTGCCATGGCGCCGAGAGAATCCGGCCATTCCCGGCCAATCATGTTGGCTTCTCGCCTTCCAGCTGCACCGCCTGCCATCAGCCGGCCGCAGGCGGCGGCACCGCTACTCCTGTTGCCGGAACGACCTCGGCCGCGGCCTCTGGAACGCCCGCCAGCAGAGTCACACCGGGCGCCAGGGCGCCCAAGCCCATACCGCCCAACCATGTCGGAGATGTCTTCAAGAACTGCACGGCATGTCACGGCGTTGACAAGATGAAACCGTTTCCTGCTAATCACGCCGCCTTACAGCCGGATAGCTGCACGACGTGCCACAAGGCGGCGACTTCATAGGCAAGCTCACAACGGTCAATTGCTGAAACCGCCGGGGCCAAATGAGGCCCAACCAGACCGTGTCATAACAGGGAGGTTCCTTGGCGAGGCACCGGACCCCCGATCGGGTCCGGTACTTCGGGAATTACTTATTGTGTCTCCGATGATCCAGAGTCACGGTCAATTGACAAATCCTCGACTCCGTACTATCATTCACAAATGGTGCAGTGGAGTTATGGCAGAACCTCGTTCACTTCCCCTACTTCAGGAAAGGAGGACCGTCGTCGACTTTTTGACTGTTGATAATGGCTAGCCGACCTGGAACATGATTGGCCGGTGGGACGCAGGCGTCCCCACGCAAGGTTGTGAGCCTTACCCAGGAGCTGAACAATGGTAGATCAAGCCATCAGACAATCTCGTCCCTTCACCTTCCTCGACGAAGTCCAGAATCGCACCCCGGGTGAGTCGCGGCTGCTGATGTGCATCCAATGCGGCACATGTGGAGGTTCCTGTCCCTCGGGCGCCGACATGGAGCATACTCCGCGTCACATCTTCGCCATGATCCGCGCCGACATGCGCGAAGATGTCCTCAAGAGCAACACGCCCTGGTACTGTGTTTCGTGCTACTACTGCACGGTGCGCTGTCCCCAGGATGTTCACATCACCGAGATCATGTACACTCTCAAGCGCATGGCAGTCGAAGCCAAGCTCTACGACGACCCCACTGCGCCGGACTTCTCCAAGGTCTTCATCAACTGGGTGGAGAACTACGGTCGGGCGTTTGAGTTAGGCCTCATGTCGCAGCATATGCTCCGGCACAACCCTATGGGCGTCTTCAAGATGGCCGATATGGGCTTTGGCATGGTCACCAAAGGCCGCATGGCTTTCACCCCCAAGCGCATCAGGGGAATCGCAGGCTTTAAGAAGATCATCGCGAAAGCCAAGGAGCTGGAGGCGGTACATGAGATATAGCTACTTCCCCGGCTGCTCTCTCGAGCACAACTCCGAAGCATACCACCGCTCTTCCCTGGCCATCACCAAGGCGCTTGGCATCGAGTTGGTCGAGATCGACGACTGGAACTGCTGCGGGGCTACCGAATACGTCTCCCTCAACATGGTCGCGGCCTACGCCCTGATCGCGCGCAATCTCGCCCAGGCCGCCAAGGCGCCGGGCCTGGACCAGTTAGTCGCGCCCTGCAGTGCCTGCTATCTCAACCTTAGCAAGTGCGACAAGTATCTCCGCACCAGCCCAAGTCTTGCTAACAAAGTGAGTCAGGCGCTTGCTGCCGGCGGGCTGTCGTACCAGCCCGGCTCGATCAAGGTGCGCCACTTGCTCGATGTCCTCGTTCAGGACGTTGGCTATGCTGCCGTGACCGCCCGCGTCACCCGGCCGCTGCATGGGTTGCGCCTGGCGCCTTACTACGGCTGCTTGATCTCTCGGCCCGGCCTGCGGACGGTCGATCATGACCCCGAATACCCCATCAGCCTGGACAAAATGATGACTGCCCTCGGCGCCGAAGTCGTGGACTATCCGTACAAGACGCACTGTTGCGGCGGACATATGACCCAGATTTCGGAGGCGACCGGTTTCGAGCTCATCCGGCAGTTGGTCAAAGGTGCGGCCGACTATCAGGCCGATGCAATCGTCACGATCTGCCCGATGTGCCAACTCAACCTCGATGCCTTCCAGGGTTCGATGAACCGCTACTTCAAGATGAATTACCACATCCCGGTGCTCTACTTCACCCAGATGATGGGGGTCGCGTTCGGGCTGGAGGCGGATGATCTCGGCATCGGGTCTGAGCTTGTAGATGCCCGACCGACGATGGCCAAGATCGGCGTTGAGCTGCCGGTGCCAATCCCCGAAGGCGCGCCCAAGCGCAAGAGAGACGACAAGTCCCTGCCGATGCCCCGGGCCAGGCGCGAGACCGCTCCTTCCGCGGAAGCACAGGAGGCCAAACGATGAACGACGATGTGCGCATCGGGGTCTACGTGTGTCACTGCGGTAGCAATATCGCCGGCACGGTGGACGTCGAGTCGGTCGCTCGCTGGGCGCAGGACAGCCTGCCGGGCGTGGTGGTGGGCCGCGACTATAAGTTTATGTGCTCCAGCCTCGGCCAGGAGTTGATCGAGAAGGACGTCAAGGAGCTGGGCCTGACGCGCGTGGTTGTCGCCGCTTGCTCGCCTCATCTCCACGAGGCCACCTTCCGCGACGCTTGCCGCCGCGCTGGCCTTAACCCCTTCCTGTTCGAGATGGCCTCCATCCGCGAGCAGGTTTCGTGGGTCACCTCCGACAAGTCCATCGCGACCGAGAAGGCCAAGGCTCTGGTGTCGGGCGCAGTGCGCCGCTCCGCTCACCTGGAGCCCCTCGAGCCCTTCGTCGTCGACATCAATCCGAATGTGCTGGTGGTCGGCGGGGGCATCGCCGGAATCCAGGCCACACTGGAGATCGCGGATGGCGGAAGTCATGTCTATTTGGTCGAGCGCGAACCATCTATTGGGGGCCACATGGCCCAACTCGACAAGACCTTCCCCACCCTCGACTGCTCGGCTTGTATTCTTACCCCCAAGATGTTTACGGCCGGTCAGCACCGCAACGTCACTTTGCTAGCCTGGAGTGAGGTGGAGAAGGTCGAGGGTTTCATCGGCAACTTCACGGTCACGATTCGGAAGCGGGCCCGCAAAGTGCAAACCGACATCTGCACTGGCTGCGGAGTCTGCGAGGAGAAGTGCCCGAAGAAGGTCATCGATGACGTCTTCGAGGCGGGCTTAGGCTACCGCAAGGCCATCTACCGTCCCTTCCCACAGGCCGTGCCGAAGTACCCGGTTATCGACGTCGAGAACTGCACCTACTTCCAGCGAGGTACGTGCAAAGCGTGTGAGAAATTCTGTCCGACCGGTGCCATCGACTTCAAGCAAGAAGATGAGATTATCAAGGTGGAAGTCGGCAACATCATTCTTGCTACCGGCTACGACCTGTTCGACTGTGGGCGCATCCCGCAATACGGCTACGGGCGCCTGGCAAACGTCTTCACCAGCATGGAGTTCGAACGGCTCGCCAACGCGGCCGGTCCGACGGGAGGAAAGGTAGTCCTGCGCGACGGTATCACGACCCCCCAGAGCGTCGGCATCGTCCACTGCGTAGGCAGTCGCGACCGCAACTACAACAAGTACTGTTCCTCGATCTGCTGCATGCAGTCGCTTAAGTTCGCCCACATAGTCAAGGAACGTACTGGCGCCCGCGTCTACAACTTCTATATCGACATTCGGACGCCGGCGAAGGCCTACGACGAGTTCTACCAGCACGTGGTCGAGGAAGGGATTATCTTCGTCCGCGGTAAAGTGGCCGAGGTCACTGATGCCGCGCGCATGACGGGCGAGGACGGCAAACTGATCATCCAGGTCGAGGATACGCTGGTCGGCAAACAGCGCCGTATCCCCGTCGACATGGTCGTCCTGTCGGCCGGATTGGAGCCGCGGGGCGATGCCAAGGAGACTGCCAAGACGTTCGGGATCTCGTGCAGCATGGACGGTTGGTTCATCGAGCGCCATCCCAAGCTCGACCCTGTCGCCACGATGACTGACGGCATCTTCATTGCAGGTGCCTGCCAGGGGCCAAAGGACATCCCGGCAGCTGTCTCGCAAGGCGCGGCGGCTGGCGCGCGCGTCATGGGCCTCATCAACCAGCAACATGTCAGCCTGGAACCCGTGCGTGCCAGTGTCAACGCCGACCAGTGCTCCGGCTGCCGCATCTGCAATAATCTGTGCCCGTTCAACGCGATCGCCTTCCTCGAAGACCGTGCGGTCAGCGAGATCAACCCTGCGCTCTGCCAGGGCTGCGGCACTTGCGTGGCTGCTTGCCCGGCGGGAGCGATCGCTGGCGCGCACTATAGCAACGACCAGATCATGTCCCAGATCGAGGGCCTGCTGATGCTCGATCTGAAACAGCCTGCGCCCGTGCCGGCATAGGAGGAGTGTGACCCATGGCAGGCAACAACGGATTCGAACCCGTGATTATCGGGTTCACGTGCAACTGGTGCTCCTACCGTGCCGCCGACATGGCGGGGATGGCGCGTGTCAAGTACGCGCCCAACGTGCGCCTGATCCGTATGATGTGCTCCGGCCGCCTGGATCCTCAGTTCGTGCTTAAAGCCCTTGCCGAGGGCGCCGACGGTGTGTTGGTCAGCGGCTGCCACCCCGGCGATTGTCACTACCTGGAGCAGAACTACAAGACCATCCGGCGCTTCGAGATGCTCAAAAAGACGCTTGCTGCGATGGGTGTCGAGGATGCCCGCGTCAAGCTAGTCTGGGCCTCGGCGGCCGAAGGGATGATCCTGGCCGAGGAAATCGACAAACTGGTGGCCGAGATCAAGGCCCTCGGACCTCTCGGTTGGAAGCGCATGGCCTGGGCTCCCGAGGCGCTCGCCATAGCTGGAGGCGACCATGACAACTAGGCGCAAGGAGAACCTCGCTGCCGACGCGGCGCCTTCTCCCGCCGCGACGGGAAAGCCAAAATTCGCCATGTACTGGGCTGCCTCCTGCGGTGGCTGCGATATCGCCGTTCTCAATATCCATGAGGGTATCCTCGACGTCGATGCCAACTTCGACGTGGTCTTCTGGCCGGTCGCGATGGATGCCAAGTACAAGGACGTCGAGGCGATGGACGATGGCGCCATCACGCTCTGCCTGTTCAACGGCGCCATTCGTAACAGCGAAGGCGAGGAGATGGCCCACCTTATGCGCCGCAAGTCGCAGGTACTCGTCGCCTTTGGCTCCTGCGCTTGCGAAGGCTGCATCCCAGGCCTGGCCAACCTCTACTCCCGCCAGGCGCTCCTGGAGACCGCCTTCAGCACGCTCACGACCGACAACCTACGGGCAATCCGGCCGCAACCCTCCTTTGCCGTGCCAGAAGGCGAGCTCCATATCCCTTACCTGTACGAAACCGTCAAGACCCTCGATCAGGTCGTGCCCGTAGACTACTACATGCCGGGCTGTCCACCCGAGAGCAAGCAGATCGCGGCGGTCGTCGGGTTGGTGATCCAGGCGCTCAAGGGTGAAGCTCAACTGCCGCCACCGGGCTCGGTGCTGGGTGTCGGTGACAGCACCGTCTGCGACGAATGCGCCCGCAAGCGCAGCGAAAAGGTCATCCAGCAGTTCCGGCGCATGGCGACCTACCAACCGAACCAGGAGGAGTGTTTGCTCGAGCAGGGCATCCTCTGCTCGGGGCTGGCCACGCGCAGCGGGTGCGGCGCTCTCTGTCCGGCGGCGAACATGCCCTGTATCGGCTGCTATGGCCCTGCACCCGGGGTGATCGACCAGGGGGCGCGCATGATGAGCGCGATCTCCTCGGTGATCGATGCCAAAACCCCTGGCGAGATCCGGCAGATCCTTGATGGGATCGTGGACCCGGCCGGTACCTTCTACCGCTTCAGCCTCGCGCACAGCCTGCTCCATCGCGCGCGTGTCGCGTCGAGGGAGGGATAAATGCAACGCATTAGCATAGACCCAATTACACGCCTGGAAGGCCATGGCAAGATCGAGATTTTCCTCGACGATCAAGGCGATGTCGCCAATACCTACTTCCAGATCCCCGAACTGCGCGGGTTTGAGCAATTCGCGGTCGGCCGTCCTGTTGAGGAGATGGCCGTCATCACCAACCGCATCTGCGGCGTCTGTCCCGAGGCGCACCATATGGCCGCCGCTAAGGCTGCGGATGCTGTCTACCATGTGGAACCTCCGCGCACCGGCAAGATGCTGCGCGAGCTGCTCTACAGCGCCTTCTATTGCACCGATCACACCACCCATTTCTATGCCCTGGGCGGACCGGACTTCGTGATGGGACCGGACGCGCCTGTGGCCGAGCGCAACATCCTGGGCGTCATCCACAAGGTAGGATTGGAGATAGGCGGCAAAGTCATCCAGATGCGCAAGTATGGGCACACCGTCGTCGAGATGATCGGCGGGCGCAAAGTGCACCCGTGCACGAGCATTCCCGGCGGGGTCAGCCATGGCATCACCGAAGAGCAGCGCGGCGAGATCGAGATGATGGGCCGTTGGGCTATCGACTTCGCCCGATTCAGCCTCCAACTATTCGACGACATAGTTCTCGGCAACCAGGCCTACCGCGATCTGATCCTGGGCGATACCTACTATCACCGCACCTACTCCATCGGCACCGTGGACGAAGACAATCGGGTCAACTTCTACGACGGACGGGTCAGCGTGGTCGATCCCGATGGCAAGCGCATCGGAAAGTATGCCGCCAACGAGTATGCCGATTGGATCGCCGAGCATGTCGAGCCATGGACGTACTTGAAGTTCCCCTACTTGAAGAAGGTGGGCTGGAAGGGTTTCGTGGATGGCGTGGACTCCGGTGTATACACGGCGACCCCACTGTCGCGTCTGAACGCCTCTGATGGCATGGCGACCTCGTTGGCGCAAGCCGAATACGAGCGGTTCTTCGACGTGCTGGGCGGAAAGCCCGTCCATCATCGTATGGCAACTCACTGGGCGCGGCTCATCGAGTTGCTCTACGCCGCCGAGCGCTGGGTGGAACTGGCGACCGACTCTGAAATCACATCACCCGATTTCCGGACTGTACCCACCGCAAAGCCGACCGAGGGGGTCGGAATCGTCGAGGCGCCGCGTGGCACGCTGACGCATCACTATGTCACTGACGAGCGCGGCGTCGTCACTCGCGCGAACCTGATCGTGGGCACGACCAACAACTACGCTCCGATATCGATGGATATCAGCAGGGCAGCCCGCGCTTTCATTAAGCGGGGTGAGGTCGTGAGCGAAGGGATGTTGAATCGGATCGAGATGGCGTTCCGGGCGTACGATCCGTGTTTCGGGTGCGCCACCCACAGCCTGAGCGGCCAGATGCCCCTGGAAGTGACCATCCGCGATGCCAGTGGCCTGCCCCTGCGGGTTCTCCGCCAGGGCTGCTAGATGTCGGTGCTAGTGCTGGGCCTGGGAAATCCGATCTTGAGCGACGATGGCGTTGGCTGGCATGTCGTCGATGCTGTCGAACGACTCTTGCAGGATCGCCCCACACCCCTGTCGGCGGTTGAAGCTGGGCCTCCTCTGGAGGCTCAGCTCGGGGAGCACATCGAGTTTGATCGCGTCTCGGTCGGAGGCCTGGCTTTGATGGAGCGCCTGGTCGGGTATGATCGGGCAGTGCTGGTCGATGCAATCCAGACGCGGGACGGCCTGCCCGGCGCGCTCTATCGGCTCTCTCTGGATGACCTGCCAACCCTGCACGCCGACTCGGTGCATGATGCTTCGCTAAAGGCCGCCCTGGCGCTAGGCCGTCAGTTAGGCGCGGATCTGCCCGAAGAACTGGCCATTTTTGCCATCGAAGTACTCGATCCGTGGACTTTCGGTGAGACTCTCTCCCCCGGCGTTCAAAGCGGTGTCGTGCCTGCGGCTGAGGCAGTACTGCGAGTCGTGCGGGACCCGAGAGCCCAGCGGAGGTGAGGAGCGCACCGAGGCCCACAGGATCGAGTTAGGATCGCTCAAATGGAGGAGTTAGAATGATCTCAACTGAACTACTGCGCCGCTACCCGTTTTTTGGGGGCCTGACGGATGCCGAACTAGCCGGCATCGCCATGGTCGCTCAGGAGATCACCTTCGCGAGCGACGTCATCATCTTCGAGGCAGGCGATTTGGCCACCCAACTCTACGTGCTGGAGACCGGTGCGATCGAGCTGCTCCATCTTGTGCCGAGCCAGGGGACGGACAGAAGCACACCGGTCGGCTCGATCGCGCCCGGAGAGCCGTTCGGGGTCTCCGCTTTCCTCGAGCCTTATCGTATGACGGCTACTGCCCGCAGTCAGGCACCCGTCAAGGCGATTGCAGTCGATGCCTCCGCCCTGCGAGCGATGTCCGAGGTGGATTGCCATCTGGGATACATTATTATGCGTCACATCGCGCGCTCTCTTGCCGAGCGGCTGAGCTACGCGCGCGTCCAACTGGCCGCTTGCCGTCCGGACTGATCGGCGCAGGCAACAGCAGGGGAAAACCGCATCTTGGGAGGCCTTCGGCCTTGCTGCGTCATGCGCTGCCGGGCCGTGGTTCGCAATCAAGCGATAGGATTCGGGCGAGCTTGGCTATCGTAAAGCGGTAGCGGACGTAGTGCCCGTACTCGCAGCCTTCACGGATCAGGTCTTCGCTGAACCCCAACTGCCGCGCGTCGGTCGGCGCACCGGCCTGTTGCAGCCACCTCTCGACGCGGTCGGGCGTCGGCACCTCCGCGGCGACATGCTGGATGTCGGTCCAACGCGCCATGATGCGCGCCTTGAGGGCATCGAACGCCTGCGAGCTCATGTCCAGAAAGGGCGCTTGCTGGCGGATGATCGGTTCGGCAGCCGCGCCGTACAGCTCGCGAATGCGCGCCAACTCCGTGGTGCGATCGGGGAGTCGCGCCCCCTCCAGCCGCACCTTCGCCTCCTCTGAACTGACCTTCCGCAGCGCATCATACCAGCGCGCGCAGATCAGCGTCGCAGCACTCACCTTCGCGCCGTGCAGAATCGCAGGCCGCGCCTGGCGCAACAACTGCAGTTCCCAGAAATGCGAGATATGGTGCTCAGCCCCCGATGCCGGCGATGAATTGCCAAAATCGAGCATGCACAGGCCGGTCTCGACCAGCGCCTCGACCAGCGCGGTCATCGCCGCATCCGAACCGCTGAGGATTTCTGCGGCCTGCTCCACACACCGGAGCGCGTTCGCCCGCAAACGGTGAGCAATGTCCGGATCGTACCGCTCGTTCCACAGCAGGTGGCCAATCTCCAGGTCGGACACAGCGGTGAGCTTACCAGCAACGTCCGCGATGCCGGCGGCGATCATCTCTTGGGGCGCCGCGCGCAGCGTGGCGAGATCCGCGAACAGCGCACGCGGCGGCGCGCAGCCGATGCTTTCCTTCAGCCCCCCTAGCACCAGCGCTGCGTGGCTGGCGATGAAGCCGTCTACTGAGGGCGCAGTCGGCACCGAGATGAACGAGCGGTTTGTCCGGTGGCTGACGAAGCGCACGATGTCGGTGATGGTGCCCGAGCCGACGGCGAAGAAACAGCCGTTGGTTGGCCCCGAGCCGGTCAGCACTTGCACGATGCTGCGCTCGTCGGCGACAACTTCGGCCTGCTGCAGTACGACCGCGCGGACGGCGTGGCCGCCTGCACTCAATTCTTCCGCCAGCCGCCTGCCCAATGCCTCGTAAGTGTTCTTGTCAGCGATCAGGACGAGCTCGGCGAAGCCGTGCCCACGCGCGTAAACGTCCAACGCCGCAATGGCGTCTCGGCCGATGTGGATCGCCGGCGCCATCGACACTTCCTTCATCACAGCCAGCCTCGATCGTACAGGTCGTTCACAACGATGCCGGCCATCTCGACCTCGAGAGGGATGCGCCCCGGGTACTTCACCCATGCGCCGTCGGGCGCCTTGACGTAGTAGAACCGGCCCCTCTCTCTGACCGTCAGGCCGAAATGGACCGCCTGGTACTCGAACAGGTAGCACTGCTGACCGTCGAATCCAATGTCGAGCGATCCCCAATGCATCTCCAAGCGCTCTCGAGCTGTGCGGGCGAACTCCAGCACCTGCATGGGCACATCCGCATAGGCGACCTTTCCGCTCCCACTGGCTCGAAAATCGTTGGGCCGATTCTCTCTATGTGCCCCGTGCGCCTTATCTCCCCAGATCAGCACTTTCCAATCGCCCTCAAGGCCTGGGACATAATCCTGGAACACCAGGCACCCCAAACTGGGATCGGGGGGAAATACGCGCTGGAAAGCCCTCACGACTTTGGGTCGTCCCTTCTTCAGGACCCTGTGGATCATATTCCAGTTTACAAAGGCTCGCCCTTCCTTTTCATTCCGTATCAGGCGGACGCCGCTCGAACCACACCCTTCGGGCGTTTTCCCCACCAGGGGGTACGTTGCGCCCTTGAGGAACTCATATGCATGCGCCTTATCACCGAAGATGTAGCAGCGCGGCGCACCGAGGCCCGCCTTCTGCAGTCGCACGGCCTGAAACGCCTTGTCCTCGTGAGCCAGCATGTGCTCGAAAGACGGGTAGAGCTGGACCCCCGCGAAGTGCAAATTGCCGATGATGCCTTGCAGATACTGCTTGTAGCGCGGAAATTGGCTGCTGGCATAGATGGCGGCCACGTGTGCGGCGTCCTGGTATACATCAGGCGTGATCTCATGGGCGCCGACGACGCGCACCCGCAGGCCCCCCTGCTCCAGCGAGTTCTTGAGCACGTCCAGGTCGTAGCCATCCCAGCTCATGGTCCGCTGCGGGATTAACCCGCGAAAGTCGGTAATCAACAAGACCAGTGGCCTGTCCTCGGTGTCCATTCTTGCGCCTTCTCCTCGCGACTCGCCGTCGATCATGCGCCCGCGGCCAGCCGTCGGTCCAGCGCTGCCCGCACCGCTCCCGCATCGGCCGGCAGCTCTAGCGGTGGATTGCGATGCCGGGCGGTCGCGTCGGCAAGCGTTCCCTCATGATAGTTCGTTTTGAAACCGGTGAATTTGAGCCCGTGCGCCGTGGAGATGACGACGACCCGCTGCCCTTCCTGGATCACTCCACGGTGTCGGAGCCTGGCTGCGGCGCCCAACGCCACCCCGGTGTGCGGGCACGCATAAAGCCCCGCCTGGTCGGCTAGGGCTGCACAATCCGCCAACTCATCCTCGCTCACCTGTTCGACGACACCATCGAAAGCCTGCAACGCGCGGACGGCCTTCTCGTAGCTCACCGGATTGCCGATTCGGATCGCTGATGCAGCCGTCGCCCCCGCCGTCACGGGTACAAATTGCTCGAACCCGGTCAGATAGGCCTTGTATAGGGGGTTGGCGCGCTCGGTTTGAGCCGCAGCCAGCCGGGGCAGGCGGTTAATCAAGCCAAGCTCGTGGGCCATTGTCAGGCCCTTGGCCAACGCGGAGATGTTGCCCAGGTTGCCGGAAGGCAGCACGATCCAGTCGGGAACTTGCCAGCCCAATTGCTGGATGATCTCGATCCCGACGGTCTTCTGCCCCTCAACCCGCAATGAGTTCATCGAGTTGGCCAGGTAGATGGAATTGTCGCGGGTTACTTCCTGGACGATGAGCATACAGCCGTCAAAATCGGTGTCGAGCGCCAGAACGTGAGCGCCGTTGGCGATCGGCTGGATCAGCTGGGCCGTGCTGATTTTCCCTTTGGGTAAGAAGACGATCGCAGGGATGCCGGCCGCCGCGGCATATGCCGCGAGTGCGGCCGAGGTGTCGCCGGTGGACGCGCAGGCCACCGCCCGAACCGGGCTGCCGCCCTCCGCCATCATCTGCGCCACGGCGCTGATCAGCACCGTCATTCCCAGGTCCTTGAAGGATCCGGTATGGCTTACCCCGCACTGCTTGACCCACAAATCGTCGAGCCCGAGGCTGGCTGCGAGGCGTGGCACTGACAGCAACGGGGTGAAACCTTCTCCGAGCGTCACCATGTACTCCGAGTGCAACGCGGGCAGCACCCACTCGGCCTTGGACCATACCCCTGATGCTGCCGGCCCATTGCCCGGACGGGCGCGGCTGTCGAAGATCGCCCGCCATTCACGGCCCGCGTGTGTCTTCAACGCCGCCGAGTCGTGAACCACCTCAAGCAGCCCGTCGCACGTCGGACACCGGTAGATTACCTCGAAGACGCCGTAGCGGCCCGGGCAGCCACGGATACACTGATACCATGCGGAGAACACGCTGATCGACCTCTGGTCGGGGATTGACGCTCGCGCCTGCGCGGAGGCGCCAGAATTCGAAGGCCAGTGTATCATCGCTCAGATGAATTGGCAAAGCATCTTGCGCAATCGATCGCGCGTTTCTCAGATTTTCGGCCTGCACATTTTGCCTGCACATATTGCTTGACTCAGCCTGTACTCCCTGTAATAATTGTCATAAGTTCACCTACCTCGGAAGGCGGCATTTGCCGCATCCATCCCGGTCCGACACCCATATACCTCCTTGGGGGGCGCGATGAAAGCACGAGCGATTGTTGCGAGCCTCTTGCTTGCCACCTGTGTGATTCTGCTGGCGGCATGCGCGCCTTTTACAGCCCACAAGCCGGGAGACATCGCCACGGCAACAACGACGCCGGCACCTATAGCTAATCCGACGTCATCTTCCACCACAACCGAAAGCTCGTCTGCCCCACGAACGCCGACACCGGGTGCACTGCTTGCGCGGGCCTCATTCGCGTCGGCTGTCGTGCAGGAATACCCGCGTGGCTGGCCCGACAACTTGCGCTTACCGGCAGAGTGGCATCTGGTGGAGGCCACTTCCGCCAAGCTGACCAATGGCAGGACCGGCTGGAGCGCCAAGTTGACCTACGACAAAGACGCCAAGACCGCTGTGGCCAGCCTGGTCGCCATCCTGGAGCAGAATGGCTGGAAATGCGAAACGCGTGACCTGGGCGCCAACGGTGCTCTCGTATTGATGGAGTTGCCCGGCAAGAACACGACGGGAACGGCAGTCGTTGGTCCGGCCCCCCAAGGAACGGCGGCGCGCATCATCCTGACCGTTCTTGGGTAGCACGCCTGATGGTGGAGGTAGCGTATGAGTACCAGGTGTCTGAAGCGGGCTGGTCTCTTCCTAGGTTTGTTGGTGCTTGCGAGTGTCGCCGTCGGGCCTGCTGCGCCTGCACAGTCGGTCGGCAGTACCTCATGCGGGCACTGGGCCGCGCTAACCCCCGGCCGGAACGATAGGATCAGCGTCGAGATCAAGGACGATGAGTCGAGAGCGACTGTCAGGGACAGCCCAACTTCGAGAATACGACCGGCGCCTTGGATGTGGGCGGGTACACACTCCAGCTAGTCACGGAAGCCAACAATGTTCGGGGTGTGCAGGGGGACTGGACCATCTGGAACGAGGAGAACATACTGGAGCCAGGCTACCAGGCGAGACTGTTGCTGGCGCCAACGGACCCATCAGCGGGGGCACAGGTGCGGGTTGCCTTGGCGGCCACCACTGACACATTCATGCGCGACCTGGCACTGAACTCGGCCGACGTCCTGCTCTCGCTCGTCCTCTTGAACGGTGAGGCTAGCTGTGCCAAAGCCATCACGAAGAAGGACGTCCTGAAGGAGCTGGCCTTGGGCAATGCCATCCCGCGTCTGGCTAAAGTGTACAGCAAGGTTGCCCAGTACGCGGTCAGTGGTGATATGAAGAACGCCGTTGATGAGCTGCGTTTGGCAACACCTGTCTACCTGAGTAGCTTCAATGATGCCATGAAGCAAATCGGTTTCGAATGCGAGGCCGCTTACCTTGGCTCCAAGGCTGCCGCGCCAGTGGTCGCGGTCGAAGTGCTCGGCGAGTCAGTGGCCTGGGCCGCCTTCTTTTCGTATGATTACCTCGCCTACTTTGCCAATCCGGCGCTGGTCACCCTCGTCTACAGCCCACCTGCTCAGGCGAAGTTCAGCATCGCGGGCCAGGTGAAGGATGAGCACGGGCAGCCCGTGCCCGGTGCGCAGGTGGAGGCTATTGGCACGATCAGGATCGCCGCCGCCGCGGCTCCTGATGGCAACTTCGCGCTGCCCGACCTGCCGGCAGGCACGTACACGTTGGTCGCCACAAGTGCCGGCTACCGCAGCTCTCCTGCGCAGCCGGTGACGGGACCGCCTAATGCATTAGTCAGCCTGGTGCTGACAGCGACTGCGGTGGTTCCAGGAATGGTTGGCCGTTGGCAGACCTTCACCACAAAGGACGGTCTGGCGGACAATGAGGTCCTTGGGATTGTGACAGGGCCGGACGACGCGCTGTGGTTTGGCACCCGTAGCGGTGGTGCGAGCCGGCTGAGGGCGGACGGCCGCTGGCGGACCTTCACCACCCAAAATGGCCTGGCAAACAACGATGTCAGGCCCGTTGTGACCGGGCCGGACGGCGCGGTCTGGTTCGGCACCCGGGACGGTGGAGCGAGCCGGCTGGGGTCGGACGGCCGTTGGCAGACCTTCACCGAACAGGACGGCCTGGCGGACAACGACGTCATAGCTATCGCGGCCGGTCCGGACGGGTCTCTGTGGTTTGGCACGGATGGCTACGGGGTGAGCCGGCTGGGACCGGACGGCACCTGGCGGACTTTCACCACCAAGGATGGCCTGGCGGCCAGCACTGTCCTTGACATCGCGGCCGGGCCGGACGGCGCGGTCTGGTTCGGCACCCTCGTAGACGGCGTGAGCCGGCTGGGGCCGGACGGCGGCTGGCGGACCTTCACCACCCAGGACGGCCTGGCGAACAACTCGATCAGTGCCATCGCAGCCGGGCCGGACGGCGCGATCTGGTTCGCCACCAATGGCGGCGTGAGCCGCTACCAGCCAGGGCCAGTCAGCCTGGCACCTGGGGCAACGCCGGATGTTACTGCGACAGTACAGGCGACCGCCTCCGCTGTACCGACGGTTTTGGCAACTGAACAAACCCTAAGCTGGCAAGAGCTCGAGGGCGAGTGGATGCTGCGACAGGGTATCCTCTTCGGCACCACTTCCGGCCCGTCCGTTTGGCGAGAGTCACGCCAAGTAGAAGGATCGGACAGCGCCTGGCAGGATTACAGTTCTGCAGGGCAGTTTCAGCTAGATCCTCAGAAGAATGACGAGATCGCGCTCCTGTTCCGTGTTCATGACACGCTGGCCGAATCACCGGGCCAGCAGGATCAGGGCCACTACTATCAAGTCTCGGTGTATCCAAGCCAGAATAACATAATGTTGTACCGCATCAGCGATGGGGCGACTGCGATTCAGACGGTAACTTATCGGGTAGATCCGGGTCAGTGGTATGGGTTCAGGATCGAGGTACACGGCACAAGCATGAGATTCTTGGTGGACAACCAATCAGTACTTGAAAGTGAGGATCTGTCGGACTATCCAAAGGGCGGCGTGGGTGTCAAGGTCTATGGATCAACAATCGGCGACTTCAAGGATTTGCGGCTGGATTTGGTTCGTTAGTGTCACTCTGTGCTTTGACTGCAGCACTACTCGCCAATGATGCGTCTACGCTGGTGTCGTGGAGGGTACCGGTGGTCGGCGAGATTGAGAATTCCCACACGGTACTGTCCTCCCTCGCGTCATGCAACACCTGTTCGATCCTCGCTTGCTGATACTCGCCGCCACACGCCTTGCAGACGGCTCCCGGCCACGCCTTCTTGCCGACCCGCACCCTCTTTCCACAGGGACACTCGTACAATGTCAGGGTTGAGCAAACTTTTCGCTCCTGCCCTCTATCCATGAACTTTGCATACTTCTTGACCCAGTCCTCTGGGTTGCCGTCGGGCGCAGCCTGCTGGTCACGGGGTATTACCTGATCACGCGACGCACCGCGTGTCAGGACGGGCGGCAACTACTTGAATGAACGCGACCGTGAGGCGGGCAAGCGCCGGGCCGCATATCGCCTAGAGAAGCTGGCCTTCTGGCTAAAGCCGGTCCCGACCGCTGCCTCAGCCGCAGAAGTCGAGCATTGTGAGGGAGTCTTATCATGCGCAAGGAGAGACGGATATCACAAGATCGGAGAGCGCCAAACCCCCGCGCTATCCATTCTCCCGAACTTCGGCACCATTCTCACCTACTTTGACATCGTTCTCACGAACTTCGACATCCGACAACCTACACGCCCTGAGCTAGACGTCGAGGTTACGCACCTTCTTGGCGTGCGTGGTGATGAACCGCTTGCGAGGCGGCACCGCGTTACCCATCAACATATCGAAGGTGCGGTCCGCCGCCGCAGCATCATCGATGGTTACCTGCAAAAGCACGCGATTCTCCGGGTTCATTGTGGTCTCCCACAACTGTTCCGGATTCATCTCGCCCAGGCCTTTGTAACGCTGGATTGACACGTTGCTCGACCCGCCGTATTCGCTCACGAGACGATCTTTCTCGAGGTCCGAATAGGCATAGCGGCCATCCTTGCCCTTGCGCACCAGGTAGAGGGGCGGCTGAGCGATGTACAAGTGGCCCTTTTCGATCAGCTCGGGCATATAGCGGAAGAACATCGTCAGCAGCAGGGTGCGTATGTGACTCCCATCGACATCGGCATCTGTCATGATCAACACACGATGATATCGCAGTCCGGTGAGGTCAAAACCATCGCCCACGCCGCTCCCCACCGCCTGAACCAGGGCCTGGATCTCTTTGTTGGCCAGGACCTTGTCCAGCCGGGACTTTTCCACGTTGAGGATCTTGCCCTTGAGGGGCAGAATCGCCTGAAAACGCCGGTCCCGGCCTTGCTTCGCACTGTTATGGACAAATACCCCACTTGCCAGGGCAAAGTTATGGTAACGATCGACCGTCAGGTCGTAGACGTCGGCAGCCTGTGCCAGAACGCGCACCGCTACTACCTGGCAGTTTACGTTCGTCGCCGCTTCGAGCAGCCTTAGTAAATCACCTTCGTAATGATCGCTCAGCAAGCGATCGAAGCTGAGCGCAGTGGGCGCTACTTGTGGCCTCAACTTCTCGTATGCACCCCGGACGTCTTCGGTATCCAACAAACGGTTCAGCAACGCTAACGCCTTGAGACGGTGACCCTCGCGGATGAGCGCGCCTTTCTCACCACAGCTCGTGCCGGCCCGCCATTCGGACAACGCTGTTTCAATGCGCTCACGTTGCTTTGGATCTGCCCACCCACCATCCCGCGCGGCCACGACCTTTGCCCGGTGCTCCGGGTGCTCCTGCCACCACTCGCGCACCCGCTCGGCGGGCTGGCGCCGGTAAACTTCGTTACGCCACTGCTCGGGCGTTTTCTCTGAGCGCCAGGCCAACAACTCCCGGTCATTCCATTGCTCCAGCGCTGTTTCGCGCCGGCTCGCGCGCGCCTCGGGATGCTCCTCGTAAAAGCGCCGCGTCCGCTCGGCCTGCTCGCGCCGGTGTGCAGGGTCGCCCCAGTAGGCTGCCTGGAACTCCCGGCAACGCTCACAATAAGCCGCATACTCTTCGGCCGTCAGCGCCCCAAACCAGTCCTGGAAACCCCGCAGCAGCCGTTCGTTCATGACCTCGTCCTGCCGCTGCAGTTTCACGCGTTCGCTCATGTATCGCCGGTACGTTGGATCTTGCCACTGCAGAATCGCCTGCTCGCTGAGTTGCCGCAGCCTGCGCTCGCGGTACTGCGGATCCTGCCACAGCCGGCGCGCCATGTCCCCTGCCAACTCGGCGTGTAGCTGCTGGTGAGCACGCCACGGCATGCGCCTGATGTTGCGCGGGTCATTGTTCAGCCTGTTGAAGTCTACATGGTGCCGGACGTTTCCGGCCTTGGGCGTGTAGGCGCCCGTCAACAGGTTGTACATGTCAGCGAGGTGATGCGTGTGATACCATGCGCCGTGATCGTTCATCCACACCATCTCATAGCCCGACGCCGGCTGCTCCTCTTCGGCTGTCAAGCGCGTCTTGAAGGGCATCAGGCTATCGCCCGGCTGCAGCTCGCGGGCTGCCAGGTAGGAGCCGTCGCGCAGCCGGAACGGGTGGTCCGGCGTGCAGCGAACGCGCTCGCCGTTATCCAGTTCCACTTCCACCAATGGCACCTGGCGTCTTGTCAGCCGTGGCTCCCTGAGTGGCACAATGCGCACCTCGCCCTGGTCATTGCTGGCATAGCCAAAGTGCTGAATGCCCATCAGCCAGTCATTCGCCAGTTCTTCCATTGTCTTGACGATCCCGGAAGCCAGCGGCACGCGCGTCGCGCCAACCAAACACCCGCCCGCGGAGTCCCCTTCTACGATGTAGAGCTCACACCGCGCCGGGTCGCGCTCCGAGCAGTCGGCGAGCTTTCCGGGCAGCGTCAAGCTTTCCAGCGCGCTCTTGCGGATCACCAGGTCGCGGGCCTTGCGCGCTGCCTCGCGCGCCCGGCTCGAGGTCGTACACTTCTCGACGATCTTCCGGGCGTCGCGCGGGTTCTTCTCCATCCACTCCATCAACGCCTCGGCCACCACCGATTCGACCTGGTTCCGGATCTCGTTATTGAGCAGCTTGACCTTGGTCTGAGACTCGAACTGTGGATCGGCGAGTTTAACGCTGACGATCGCCGTCAGGCCTTCCCGTGTATCTTCGCCTGTGAAATTGGCATCACTTTCCTTGAGCATGCCCTGTCGTTTCGCCCAATCGTTGATCGTGCGCGTCAGAGCCGAGCGCAAACCGGTCAAGTGCGTGCCGCCGTCAGGCGTATTGATGGTGTTGGCGAAGGCGTAGACCGATTCGGTGTAGCCGTCGTTGTACTGCACGGCCGCCTCGACCAACGACCCTTCAATTTCCCTCTCGATGTAGACGGGAGCGTGCAGGACCTCACGGTTCTTGTTGAGGTAGCCGACGAAACTCCGCACGCCGCCCTCGAAATAGAACGACATCCGGCGTGGGCCATTGTCCGTCCGTTCGTCAACAAAGTCGATGGTCAGGCCGCGGTTGAGAAACGCCATCTCACGAAAACGCTGGACGAGCGTATCGAATCGGTAATCCGTATCCTCGAAGATGGTCCGGTCCGGCAAGAAGGTGGTCTTAGTTCCCGTGCTCCCGTCGGTCGCCGAGCCAATCACGGTCACGTCGCCCTGCGGCACACCTCGATGATAGCGCTGAGCATAGATCTCGCCGCCGATGCGGACCTCGACTTCCATCCAGTCCGAGAGTGCATTCACGGCCGAAACGCCCACGCCGTGCAATCCGCCGGAGACCTTGTAGGCGCCGCTGCCGAATTTCCCGCCAGCGTGAAGCTTGGTCATGACGACCTCCAGCGCTGAGCGGCCCGCCTGTTTGTGGATCCCCACCGGAATGCCGCGTCCCCAATCCTGAACGGTCACACTGCCGTCTTTGCGAATGGTGATCGCGATCCGATCGCAGTAACCGGCCATGGCCTCGTCAATCGAGTTGTCCACGACCTCGTATACGGTGTGATGGAGCGCCTTGATGTCGGTGCCGCCGATATACATCCCGGGGCGCCGCCGCACGGCTTCCAGCCCCTCTAGCACCTGGATGTCATCCGCTGTATAATGATTCGGGCGATTTCCCTGCTCGATCACAGTTGTTTCTCCTGTACTTCCACCCCACTGCGTTCAAGCCGAGGGGATATGCAAACCATATCAGTCCTTGTGCAAGCTCTTCTGCTGCCGCGCAGCCTGGGCAACCCGAACCAGCCAGCGCGCACGTATATCCTCGTAGTAAGCGAAAACGCCCAACAGCATGCCGGTCGCCAGGTAGGCGTTGGCGAGAATCGCCAGCCCGCCGCCGACAGGGGATTGTCCAACAAGACCCCAGAGGGCTCGGAACCCAAGCATCAGGACATTGATGATCAAGACCAGGCCAACTGTGCGCAAGCTGCTGCTGCGCACCAGCGCCATGCTGTGCCCCACCCCATGCCAGAGCGCCTGCCGGTTGAGCAGAATTGCTTCGCAGACGAAGAACAATGAGGTCAAGAACCATAGTAGGAGCCACAAGGTCACGCCGCCGACGAGGGCGAGCAGAACACCGACAACCGCATTCCCATAGGCCATCATCAGCGTTGCCGCCAGGGCCAATGGGATGCGCAACACGAAGACGACCAGGCTCAAGATGACGCTGAAGGCGCTCAAACGCAAGGCCAGTACCAGCCACCTCTTCACGCCGCCCTTTTCCTCCGGCACAGCCGGATGCACACCCGGCTCGCCGCTGGTGGGGGTCTCAGCCTGACCAGGACCAGTGCCCGTTCGCCCCCGGCCTTCCTGCCCCCGTACCGGCCAGGAGAAGCTGGCCCAACGTAGGTACAATACGACCAGTACCTGCCCAACAAGCCAGAAAATTCCAACCACGGCGAGTACCGCCCACCAGCTGCCCAGCTCGATCGGCGCGGCCTGCCACGGAGGAGGTGCAATACGAGGCAGTTCCATGCTGAGGCCCATCGGAGCGAGCACCATGTCGCTGACGAACATGAGCCGGGTCGATTGGGCCAGGGCGATGGCGCTGGGCGCCGCCAGCCAGTTGCCGGTAATGGCGTCCGCGAGGTTGACCTGCGCCCCCACCTGCGTCAGGAGATCCCGCGTCGCTGTCAGCATGTCCTTCATTGAGGCAAGCTGCGTCGGAGAATAGGCGGCCTGCATGAGCGAGTCCCACAAAACGAGGAACTGCTGGATCAGCCTGGCGATCGAAAACTGCGGTCCCAGCCAAAGGTAGTAGTCGACCGCAGCCGGAATAATGAGCAGCCATGGCCGTTGAGCCGCCCGACGCAGCCCGGACGTGAGCGCGTCCATAATCCCAATCTGCGCCGTGCGCTCCGATTTCATCCGACAATTGTACCACAAATCGGCCTACTTGACTAAATTGTGGGGGTTTCTTCTGCGGCCAGGAACCGTTCACGGATGCGGACGCGCGCCAGAGCAGTCCGAGCGGATCTCATATCGAACGATATTAACTAGTTGACGCGCGCTTGAGCGTGCGGTAGAATGTTCGTGCCGCGCAGATAGGATGTGGGTTGAACGGCTTGCTGTTATGACGATCGTCACGCTGACAACCGACTTCGGCTGGTCCGACGGCTATGTCGGGATCATGAAGGGCGTCATCCTGGGCATCGCCCCGGGGACAGAGCTGGTAGATCTCAGCCACGACATTACGCCGCAGGACGTGCAGCAGGCGAGCTTCGTGCTGTCGCGCGCGGCGCCCTACTTTCCGGAGGGTACGGTCCACCTGGCGGTCGTCGATCCGGGGGTGGGGTCTGACCGCCGCCCGCTCCTGATCCAGACAAATCGAGCGGCCTATGTGGGTCCGGATAACGGCATTCTAACCCACTCACTCTCCGGTGAAGGCGCTCAGGCCTTTGAGCTCGACAACCCGGCATACTGGCTGCCGGCAATCAGCCGGACCTTTCACGGGCGCGACATCTTTGCGCCTGTTGCGGCGCACCTCGTCCGGGGTGTGCCGGCCGGCGCGATGGGCCGGCTGATCGACGATCCAGTGCGCCTTGCCGGGCCGGCGCCGGTGCGCCACCCCGACGGGCACATCGATGGGCATTTAGTGCACGTGGACCGCTTTGGGAACTTGATCAGCGACATCCCCGCCGCGTGGGCGGGACCGGGCGGCGGAATCTGCCGGGTAGCAGGCCAGGAAATCGCCGGACCCAGCCCAAGCTATGCCGGTGTTGCGCGGGGCCAGCTGGTCGCCCTCATCGGCAGCGGCAACACCCTGGAGATCGCGGTGCGCGATGGCAGTGCCGCCCGCCGGCTGGGCATTGAGCGCGGCGCGGACGTGGCATTTTGGCCAGCGAAGCAGCCTCAAGGCGGCGGAGCTGGCTCGAGCAGCTAACATCTTCACATCTCCTGGTATCGCCGCTAAGAAAGGAAGGATTTCGATGGAGAAATTCGTGATTGAAGGGGGAATTGTCCTGTCCGGTGACATTACCCCTGCCGGCAACAAGAACGCCGCCCTGCCGATCCTCGCGGCGACCCTGCTGACCGATTGCGACGTTACGCTCCATAATGTGCCTCGCATCGGCGACGTCGGCACCATGTTGCAGCTTCTGACAGAGATCGGCGTCACCGTGCGGGATGAGGGCTCAACACTCCACCTCTGCGGGAGGGAGGCCAAGGCCGGGCGCTGGCGGCAGGAGCTGTTTCAGCAAATCCGCGGGTCAATGCTCCTGGCCGGGCCATTGCTCGCGCGATTTGGGGTGGCCGTCCTCCCCCTGCCGGGCGGTGACCGGATCGGGCGGCGCCGCGTGGACACGCACCTGCTGGCGCTGGAATCGCTCGGCGCCCAGATCGACTTCAACCACTACGATTTCACCATGCGTACTGCGGGTCTGCATGGGGCCGACATCCTGCTCGACGAAATGAGCGTGACCGCGACCGAGAACGCCATCATGGCCGCTGTGCTGGCGAAGGGCACGACCATCATCCGAAATGCTGCCTCCGAGCCCCACGTCCAGGATCTCTGCAACTTGCTCAATACCCTCGGAGCCCAAATCGACGGAGTCGGCACCAACACCCTGACCATCCAGGGTGTCGACTATCTCGGATCAGGCGCGTTCACCATTTCTCCCGACTATTTGGAGGTGGGCAGTTTCCTCGGGTTGGGCGCCGTTACGCGCGGTGAGATACGCATCCATGGCGTGGTGCCCGAGCACATGCGCATGATCAATTTGATCTTCTCTGACCGCCTGGGCGTCAACATGCGCGCCGAAGGCGACACACTGATTGTGGCAGATCAGCAAGACCTTCACATTCGTGAGGACATCGGTGGTGCCGTTCCGAAGATCGATGACGCGCCGTGGCCGCAGTTCCCGGCCGATCTGATGAGCATTGCGTTGGTCGTCGCCACCCAGGCTAAGGGCACCGTGCTCATCCACGAGAAGATGTTCGAGAGCCGGCTCTACTTCGTCGACAAGCTGATCGGCATGGGCGCCAAGATTATCCTGTGCGATCCTCACCGCGCCGTGATCGTGGGGCCGTCCGGGCTGCACGGCCAGGAACTGAGCAGCCCCGACATCCGCGCCGGCATGGCCCTGCTGATCGCGGCTCTCGCCGCCCAGGGCACCAGCACCATTGCCAATGTGGGCCAGATCGATCGCGGCTACCAGGCGATCGACGCGAAGCTGCGCTCGCTCGGCGCGCATATCAAGCGCGTAGAGCTCTGAGGCGGCGTACCAGCGGAATCTCCGTTGAATGCGGCGCCCATGACGCACGAAATCGGATCACGAAATGGACATCTTTCGCAACCTGGCTGAGATCCCGACATACATGGCGCCTGACGGTGCGATGATTCAAGAGTTGGCCGGCCGGAGCACCGGTTTGAGCGGCGTCAGCCTAGCTGTGATCAGGCATCCGCCCGGCACAGCCAGCCGGGCACACCATCACACTGTAGTCGATGAGGTATATTTCATTTGGGGCGGCAGAGGGCATGTGAAGGCAGATGGCGAAACGCGCGAAGTAGGGCCGGGCGACAGAGTGATCTTACGCCCGGGGCAGATGCACAAGGTGTGGAATGACGGGACGGAAGATCTCGTGCTGATCGTTACCTGCGCTCCGGCTTATGCCCCGGATGAGGTCGCTTGGGATGAATAGCGCCGCACCTACCTGGGCATTTCGGGGTCGGGGGTAAACATGGGGCTGCGCTCCCGGCGGCACTCATCGAGTGCCGAAGGTCTCAGGAGGCGGGAGGCGCTTCATCTGCAGGGTGCTGGCCTCGCGCCTGCGCATCTTGTCGCACCCCCAACCACCGGTGATACAGATCATTGTCGAGCCCGATGCGGGCCAGTGCCCGGCCGACGGTTCCGTCGATGACGTCGTCCAGGCTCTGCGGCCTGCCGTAGAAAGCCGGCGCCGGGGGAAAGATGACACAGCCGATGCGCGCAGCCTGCACCATCAGCTCTAGGTGGCCGAGGTGCAACGGCGTTTCCCTTACCATCAGCAATACGGGCCGGCCTTCTTTGAGTTGGACGTCAGCGGCCCGGCTTATCAGATCGATGTCGAAGCTGTGGGCGATCGCAGAGAGGCTCTTGATGCTGCACGGGGCCACGATCATGCCGGCCGTCTCAAACGAGCCGCTCGCTATGGCAGCTCCAACATCGCCCGGCCGGTACACCACATCGGCAAGCGCCTCCACGTCGCGCGGGTCCCAGTCGGTCTCCGAGACGATCGTCATGCGGGCTGCCTGGCTCATGACCAGGTGCGTTTCGACCCCAGACGCCTGCTTCAAAATCTCCAGCAGCCGTATGCCATAGATCTGTCCCGAGGCGCCCGACATCCCGATGACCAGCCGTTTTAGGTTTGCGCTCATTTGATCCCCCAGTGAATCGCTACCGTGCCGAACATCGCCGATCTATACTGGACTTCCCGCAGCCCGGCCGACTCCATGATGCGCCGGAGCTCACGCGGCCGAGGAAACGCGACGGCGGATTCCGGCAGATAGGTATAGGCTTCGCGCTGTCCACTGATCAGCCTGCCCAACAGGGGTACGATGTGAAAAAAGTACAGATGGAACAGCCGGCCGAAAAGGGGTGTGCGCGGTAAGGTGATCTCCAGACAGACCACCCGCCCTCCGGGAGCGACCACGCGCGCTTGTTCGGCAAACGCTGCCTGCACATCCACCACATTGCGCATCATGAACCCCGAACAGGCGGCATCGAAGGTGCTGTCGCCGAAAGGCAGTGCCAGGGCGTCGCCTTCGGCAAAGGCAAACTCAGTTCCGGCATGCTTGCCGCGGCCGCGCAACATCATCTCGCGGGTGAGATCGAGACCGATGCAGCGCGTCCCGGTGCCAGCCAGCAGCGCCTCATAACCGATGTCGCCGGTACCGGTCGCCACATCCAATAGCCGGCCCCCCGGAGGCAGCGCACACAGGCGCACGACCGTCCGCCGCCAGACCCGATCTCGCCCCAGAGTCATCAACCGGTTCATCAGGTCGTAGCGTGGGGCAATCGCGGCGAACATACGGCGAACATATGTCCGCTTCTCGTCCGATGGTGGGAGAACACCGTGTGAGCTCTGCGTCAAATCGCGTCTTACTCCCGCAGGAACATCCAGGGTGCCAGGCGGCGCTCGAGCGCGTCGGCGGCGAAATACAGCAGCAGGCCCAGCACGCTCATCGCCACCACCCCGGCGTACATCTCGGGGTAGGCCAGCCGGCCCCAACTCTCCACGATAATGTAATACCCCAACCCCGACGTGGTGGCAAATGACTCAGCGAAGAACAGGACGGCGATAGCAGTGCCGATGCCGACGCGCAGGGCAGTCAGGGCGGCCGGAATGGTGGCTGGCAAGTAGACGAACCGGAACAGCGCCCGCCGCCCAGCCCCCAGTGATCGCACGGAGTAAATCAATTCTGGCCGTAGAATACTGGCCTGATCTCGTACCACGACGAGAATCTGAAAGAACAGGATCAGGAAGATGATAAAGATCTTGGAGGTATTGCCGATCCCAAGAAAGAGCAGGATGATCGGCAGGAACACGATCTTTGGGATGGGATATACGATGTAGATGACCGGCGAGAAGATGCGATTGAGCCGCGGGCTCTGGCCCAGGATCAGCCCGACCGGTACGGCAACGAGCATCGATATCACGATACTGGCCAGAACACGCCAGCCGCTGATCACGAAATGCCGGCCCAGGCCGCGGGGCGTCTCCCGCACCAGGGCCTGCAACACGTCCCACGCTCCGGGGAGCACCGGAGCGTGCACAATCCAGGCCAGCACCTGCCAGGCGACAATCAGTGAGATAATCCCAAGGGCGAGGTCACGCCGCCGCATCAGACCGGCTCGCCTGCCAGGGCGGAACGCAGCTCCATGCACCTTTCCCAGAATACCGGACGGCCGCGGTAATCAGGCGCCCCGGCCGCAGGGTTTTCAATCACGTGCGCCCTGGCGGTGGGTGCACGGCCCAGCACGAGGATGCGCTGCCCGAGGTAGACGGCTTCTTCGATGTTGTGGGTCACAACAACGGTGGTAACGCCGGTCTCCTGCCGCAACTCCACGGTCAGACGCTGCAAATCCTCGCGGGTCAGGGCGTCCAGCGAGGAAAACGGCTCGTCCATCAGCAGGAGGTTCGGCTGCTGCAGGAGGCTGCGGGCAATTGCAGTGCGCTGCCGCTGCCCGCCACTGATCTGGGCGGGATACTTGTCGCGCAGGTCGGCGATGCCGAGGCGATCCAACCAGGCATCGACCTGGGCCTCCGTTATCTCCGCGCGCGGATAGGGCCGCGGCCCCTCGCCGGCACCGGACTTGTCGCGGTAGAAGCGGCCCATGCGCATCACCAGCGCTACGTTCTCCCTGACTGTGGCCCACGGCAGCAGCCCGTAGTCCTGCAGGATCAGCCCCGTACTGGCGCGCGGCCGGGGTACCGGCCAGCCATCGACGGCGAGGCGGCCGGCGTTTGGCTGGCGCAGCCCAGCGATTAAGTAGAGAAGCGTGCTCTTCCCACAGCCCGAAGGGCCGATGACAGCCCAGGCCTCCCCGGCCGACACGTGCCAGCTGAATTCCTGGAATACGGGCGCCTGCTCGGCGTATGCAAAGGTCACGCGGTCGGCATCGATCATCTTACTTTGGCAGAAACGTTCCGTCTACCATGTCCCCGTAGGGAATGTCGCGGCCCGATAGGCCCTTGTCGCGCAGCCACTGGACAACGTCCTCGACTTCAGCCTGGCCGGGGACCCCCTTTGACGGGAATGGGGGCATCCTATAGCTGTTCTGGATCGACTGGGGAACTCGGCCCTTGTCGATCATGAGGCTCTGGTACTTTTCGGGGTGTGCGTTGAGCTCGTTGACCGCCTTTTCCCAGGCAGCCAGGAACTTGCGGACGGTGTTGGGCTTCCCTTTCAGCGCCTCGGTACGAAAGGTGAGCACGGATTGGGACAGATCGGCATACTTGGTATCATCCACCACCACCTTGGCCCCACCAGCGACCGCCCCTTGACCCAACGGGTCGGGCAAGGTAGCGGCTTTAAGGTTGCCGTTCATCAGTTGCTCAAAACGGACCGGGATCGCGCTGACTTCGATCTTGCCGATCTCGGCTGGCTTCAAGCCCTCACCTGCCAGCATCCGGTCAGTGATATATTCGATGACGGTGTTCTGGCTGAGACCGATCGGCACACCTCGTAGATCGGCCGGAGCCTGGATCGAAGTGTGCGGCCCAGCCAGAACCCGAAACATGGGCGCTTCGGGGAAGGATCGCCGCGCGGTGTATACGGCTTTGACCCGGGCCGCATCCTTGTTGAACAAACCGGTGGATATCAGGTCGGCAAGCATGCCATCGGCCTGGCCGGTTTGGATGAGCACATCGCGCTCCTGGGCGCTCTTCACAGGGATCTGTTCGACCTGGATCCCCTGCTCGGCGAAATAGCCGTTCTGTTCCGCGATGAAGATCGGCAGGACGTCCAGAATGGGCAGCATCGCCACCTTCAGCCGCGTGTCCTCGGTCGTGACTGGGGCACAACCCGCCAATGCCGTCACGATCAAGGCGGCCAACACTCCGACCACAAAGGCCCGCTTATGTCCTGTCACTTGCAACTCCTTACTATCCAGTCTCAAGGCAGCGCGACGGCATGATCCACCTCAACGCGGCCGGTTGGTGTCTGGCCGGTTTTCACCCTGCGAGCCGGGATGCTTCGGACGGCTGCGCCGCCAGGGCACGATTGATGGCTCCTTCACTTCCTCCTCCTCTTCTTCCCCTTCCTCGTCCCAGTCCTCGTCCCACACGGAAGGATTGGAGGGTTCAGCAGCCAGCTGATAGACAATGAATCCCAGGCCAAGAGCTACCCCAAAGGCGATGATCGTCCCCTGCCATTGGGTTAGATCAAACCAGCGATGAAGCAGCCAGCCGATAGCAGCTACGCCGAGTGCACCGAACGTGGCGGCAGCAAGTGCGATCGCCATGACCAGGATGGCGACCAACAAGCTCGCAGCAAATCCGCGCATTCCACCCTCCGTTCAGACGTACAATCCCAGCCACGCGCTGACAAAAATCAAGATGCTGATGTAACCGTTGACATTAAAGAATGCCAAATTGAGCCGGCTGAGGTCATCCGGCTTGACCAGGCTGTTCTCGTACCACAGGAGGCCAGCCACCGCAATCGTCCCAACCCAAAACGGCCATCCCAACCCCAATGACCAGCCCGCTGCAGCCAGGGCCACTACGGCGACAATGTGGTTGATTTTCGCCCATCGCAGCGCCGTGGCGTTGCCAAAGCATGCAGGTATCGAGTATAACCCCTCTGCCCGGTCGAACTCCGTATCCTGGCACGCATAGATCATGTCGAAACCGGCCATCCAGGTAGTCACGGTCAGCCACAGCAGCCAGGGAGCGGGATCGGCCAGCGAGCCGGTCACCGCGGCCCAGGCTCCTGGCACCGCCATCCCGTCGGTAAAGCCCAACACCCAATGGCTGGTCCACGTGAAACGCTTGGTGTAGCTATAGCCGGCCAGGAAGATCACGGCTCCCGGTAGCAGTGCCAGCACAAAACGATTCAGCCGGGAGGCGGCCAATATCAACAGCGCCAGGGCAACCAGAGCCAGCACGACTACGGCGCCAGGACTGATCCTGCCTGCCGGCAGCGCGCGCCCCGTTGTACGCGGATTGCGCGCATCGTAGAATCGATCGGCCAGCCGGTTGACGGCGAAAGCGAAGGTGCGCGCTGCCGCCATTGCCACCGTGATCCAGAAGAATTTGGTCCAGCCCGGCCAGCCGCCGGCAGCCAGGACCATTCCGAGATAGGCGAAGGGCAGGGCAAAGATGGTATGCTCGAACTTCACCATCTCCAGAAAGACGCTGACCCGCTTCATGCACCCCCGGATGACTCTTGAACCAATTCTGATTCGCGCTTATAACACGTTGGAGAGCAGAATACGCAGGCCAATGACGATCAGGATGACGCCGCCTACGATTTCCATGCGTTTGCCGAAGACCCGGCCTAACCGGTTGCCGACCAGCAGTCCGGCCAGCGAAAGGCTGGCGGTAACGGCCCCAATGACTGCCGCCGGGTACCAGATGCTGACATTGAGCATGGCCAGGCTTAGCCCGACGGCGAATGCGTCCACGCTCACTGCCACCGATAACATGACCATGGTGCCCCCGCGTGAGGGATCGGTGCGGTGGGTCTCACTTTCGTGATCGAGGCCCGCCCGGATCATCCGTCCGCCGACGAACGCCAACAAAACCATCGCGATCCAGGGGGCGACGCCTGACACCACGCTCACGACCCTCGTACCGATCAACCATCCCAGGATGGGCATGAGCGCCTGGAAAAGGCCGAAGTGGAAGGCAAGGCGGAACATCGGCCGCGGCCGGTTTGCGTATCTCGTGGCGCCAATTCCGAGACTGACCGCGAAGGCATCCATTGCCAGGCCCAATGCCACGAGCAAAATTTCCCATAGCCCCATTCACAAGTCCCACCCTTGAGATGTCCTGCCGCGAAGTCGTTGCGGCGGCGATCAGGCTTTCGCTGTCCCGGTACCCGAGAGGCCGTATTCCTCCCACCGGTTCGTCACCAACTCTTTGATCGCCTCGGCCATGACCGCCGGCTGCGGCCATTGGCGATTGTAGCCATCCATAGGCCCCTTGGCTGTCGCATCGATGCCGATTTTGCCACCATACGCAAAGCGGTACGAAGCGTGATCCAGGGCATCCGTCGGTCCCTCCTGGATCACGATATCGCGTGCCCAATCCACATTCCCCAGCATTTGCCAGTAAGCCTCAGCCGTGTTCTGGACATCCACTGTCTCATCGAAGACCACGATGGCTTTCGCCAGCATGAGCAACCCCAGACCCCACAAGCCGTTGATTACTTTGCGCGCGTGTCCGGGGAATCGTTTCCGGACACTCACCAACACCAGATTGTGAAACACCCCCTCGGCGGGCATTGCAATGTCGACGATTTCGCTCAGGAACAGGCGGACCAGCGGCAGGAAAAGGCGTTCGGTGGCTTTGCCCATCCAATAATCTTCCATCGGAGGTCGCCCTACAAGGGTCGCTGGATAGATGGGATTCCGGCGATGTGTAACGGCCGTGACGTGCATCATCGGGTAGTCATCCACGGGCGTGTAGTATCCCGTGTGGTCTCCAAATGGCCCTTCAGGGTGAGACTCGGCGGGATCGACATAGCCTTCGATGACGATCTCCGCGTCGGCGGGAACCTCAAGCGGCTGGCTGACGCATCGGACCAAGGGCACAGGCGCGCCGCGCAGCCAGCCCGCCAGCAGGAACTCGTCGATGTCGGGCGGCAACGGCGCCGAGCCGCACCACATCACGGCCGGATCACCCCCCAGGCTCACCGCCACCGGAATGAGTTCGATCCCCTCTCGGACCGCGGCGCGCTGGTGCTCCGCTCCCCCCTTGTGCAGCTGCCAGTGCATGCCCAGGGTATGACTGTCCTGGATCTGAAGACGATACATTCCGACATTGCGTGTCCCTCGTAAGGGATCGCGCGTGATGACCGTCGGGAGCGTCACGTAGCGCCCCCCATCCTGGGGCCAACACTGCAAGGCCGGCAGGTCGTCCAGGCTGGCCTGGTCACCAGTTCGCACCACTTCTTGTACCGCCGCCTGCCGGACAACCCTCGGGCGCAGACCGATGCTGCGCAGTGCGCCCCACATCTCCCCGGCTTTGTCGAATGACGGCGCCAGTCCGCGGGGCAGTTCGGGCTTCAACAAGCTGCCCAGGCGGGTCGACAACTCGCTGAGGTCTTCAACACCGAGAGCCCACGCCATGCGCCTGTGCGAGCCCAGGGCATTGATGAGGACAGGGATTTCGTAACCCTTGACGTGCTCAAACAGGAGCGCCTTATTGGCGTGAGCGGGGCCCTTGCTGACGCGATCGACGATCTCGCTGATCTCCAGTTGAGCGCTGACCGGCGCCGATACCCGGACCAACTCCCCGGCAGACGCCAACCTATCGATAAACGCGCGCAAATCACGGTACGCCATCGCCGTCTTCCTCACTCCCAGGCATCGTCGACAAGCATACTACCTTCTTGCTCCCGATGACGCAAGTTGGCTTCCCGATTGCCGGGATCACTCGCCGCGCGCCTCGGAAGTGACTCCCTATGCGCTAGGCGGTGCATTCCGATGCCCGCTGAGCGGGCATCGGAATGCCGAACGCTCAGGCCAATGACTGCAGCATCCCAAGCCGATGTTGCGTGCAATCGCACATCGGATGGCACTCCTCCGAATATGCGAAGACCCCCGCCAATCTACTGGTGAGGGTCTTCACGACCATTCTTCCTTCGAGACACGGGTCAGTCTTTCTCGTACGGCACCCCATCCGCGGCGGGCGGCACGGCCTTGCCGACCACGCCGGAAAGCACAACCATCGTCAGGATATAGGGCAGCATCTGGGGGAGTTGCGATGGGATATCCGGACGGAAGATGCTGATCGTGGCGGTTACGCTGGTGCCCAGGCCGAAGATGAAGGCGCCGAGCAGCGCCCCGAACGGGTTCCACTTGCCGAAGATCATCGCCGCGAGCCCGATGAAGCCTAACCCGTTGGTCATACCCGGGCTGAAAACGTCTACCGCTTCCAGTGTAAACCAGGCGCCGCCCAACCCCGCCAAAAGCCCGCCCATGATCACATTGATATAACGCGTGCGGAATACGTCGATGCCCAGCGTATCCGCGGCGCGTGGGTGCTCGCCGACAGCCCGAGTGCGCAAGCCCCAACGCGTGGAAAACAGCACGTATTGGACGACGCAGACCGCCGCCAGCATGATGTAAACGAGCGGTTTCTGTTCGAACAGGATCGGTCCCAGGATCGGGATCTGGGAGAGGAGGGGGAGCGACACGATCGGAAACGTCCCCGGCCCCGCCGGCAAGTTCTCGGCCAGAAATTGGCGGTAGAAATAACCGGTGAGCCCGAGCGCCAGGATGTTGATAACCGTACCAATGATGATCTGGTTCGCCTTGAAGCGGATGCAGACCACAGCATGGAAGGCAGCCAATACCATGCCGGCGATCATAGCTGCAAGCAATGCCACCCAGCGGCTGAGATCGCCGGCGGCCTGCGTGCCCATCGTGTCCTTCAAGACCTGGAAGCCGAAGAGGTTGACGGCGTAAGCCACCATGGCCGCCATGAGCATCTGGCCTTCGATGCCGATGTCGACCACCCCTGCCCGCTCACATACTACGCCGCACAACGCAGCAAAGGCAATCGGGGTGGCGATACGCAACATCTGCGCCAGCGTACCCGTAACGCAATCCACGCCGCACTTGCCGCCGATAACCAGGTTCAGCAGCAAGAAGGCCGCCAGGAGTCCGAACGCGGCCACCAGCGCCGTGACCCACCATCCCCGGGTGCGTCCGCTTGCCCGCCGCACCGCTCCGGTCCGGATTACTGTGCTCATCGCTCACCCTCCCCAGCCGCGCGCCAAGGGTGCTTCCGCTTCCGTCCGCGGTACCTCTTTCATGCGATAGATCCAGCGCACCACGGAAGGAGCGGCGACAAAGAGAAGGACCAGCGCCTGAATCACGGAGATGATGTACTTGGACACGCCCGAAGTCAGCTCCATCAGGTCGGCCCCGTTGCGCATTGCCCCCCATAAGAATGACCCCGCCACGATGCCGAAGGGGTTATTGTTGGCCAACAGCGCAATGGCGATACTATCGAACCCGTAGCCGCTGGAGAAAAACAGGGGGAGACAGCGACAGATCGAAACGCCCAGAATTTCGACCACCCCGGCGATGCCCGCCAGGCCCCCGGAAATGGCCATCGCCAGAACGATATTGCGCGTGATGCTGATGCCTGAGTAGCGCGCTGCATTGGGGTTGGCTCCGGACGTCCGCAGCTCGAACCCGGTCGTCGTCTTCCACAATAGCCACCATACTGCCACGGCCGCCAGCAACGCCAGGATCAAGCCGACGTGCATCCGGTCGTACTGATCCGTGAACGGCCACCAGAGCCGTGTCAGCGGCGGCAGGCCCACGAAGCTCAGGATGCCCACCACGACGGCGGCGATCAGCGGCGAATGACGAGATACGAACGAGGTGCTCCCTGGCTGAGCTTCGCCCCTGCGCGCCGCCCCCTTTTTCAACGAACGCGCGACAAACCAGGTGATCAGCGCCAGGAGCAGTGCCACCCCCAGGGCATTAAGGGGGTCCCGCATGCGCTCGGGCACCGCCCAAAGGGACCACAGCTCCGCTTCCGGGGCGACCCGCGCCGTTTGCACGGCGGTGGCTAAACGGTCCCTCAATGGGCCGCTGACCACGTACTCTACCAGCCGGAAGGCTATGTAGTTCATCATGATCGTGTTGATTACTTCGTGGGCGCCGGTCCGCGCTTTGAGAAAGCCGGGGATGGCCGCCCAGATCGCGCCGCCGAGCATTCCCGCCAGCACAGTAAGCGGCAGATGAACGATCGCAGGCAAATTGTGAAACGCCTGCCCGGCCCATGCAGCACAGATGGCCCCGATGTAGAACTGGCCTTCAACGCCAATGTTGAACAACCCTGCCTTGAAGCCCACTGCTACGGCAAGACTCAGAAAGATGTACGGCACGCTCGCGACTAACGTCTCGGAGAGGCCGCGCTGCTTGAAGAATGCGCCTCTGATCAGGCCGGCATACGCTTCAAAGACCGTCTGCAAGCTGCCGCTGGTGATCCAGATGAGAATCGCGCCGATAGCAAACGCGGTGAATAGAGCCAAAGCCGGCATGCGCAGCAGGTCCAACACGCGCAACAACGTGATTCGCGGCGCCGGCGCACGCCGCAGCGTCGCGGACGATGGGCTAGACATGCGCGTCCTCCGTGCCGGCAGCTGGCGTTACACCGGCCATCAACAAACCCAATTGCTCGCGTACAGCAGCGCTCGCATCGAGTACGTCGAGAATTTTGCCTTTGTACATCACGGCGATGCGATCCGACAGGCTCATGATCTCGTCAAGCTCGGCGCTGATCAAGAGCACCGCCGTGCCCCGATCGCGCGCCTCAACGATCTGCCGATGTATGAATTCGATGCTGCCGACATCCAGCCCGCGCGTCGGCTGGTTGGCGATCAGCAGCCTGATGGGGCGGGACAGCTCGCGGGCCACAATGACCTTCTGTTGGTTGCCGCCGGAGAGCGAGCCGACGTTGGTCTCGATAGCGGGCGTACGGATGTCGAACATCTCGACCAGCCGGTATGCCTGCTCCTCTATGGCTGCGAAATCCAGCTCGACTCCCTGTGCATAGGGCGGCTCGTAGTATGTACAAAGCACCAGGTTGTCGCGCACCGGAAACGACAGCACCAGGCCGTGCTTGTGCCGGTCCTCCGGCACGTGCGCCGTGCCAACTTCTATCAGCTTCCGGGGAGTGGCATTGGTCGTGTCCTGGCCCAAGAGCATGACATGACCGCCGGCGACGCGGCGCAGCCCGGTCAAACCCTCAGCAAGCTCGGTTTGCCCGTTGCCCTGCACGCCTGCTATCCCCAGGATCTCGCCAGCCCGCACCTCCAGCGAGACGCCATCCACGGCCAGCTGCCGGCGGTCATCCAATACCTGCAAGTTCTCTACCTGCAAGATTGGCTCGCCAGGATGTGCCTCGGCTTTGTCGAGCTGCAAAATGACCTTGCGGCCCACCATCATCTCGGCCAGCACTTCCTGGGTGGCCTCACCGGGCTTGACGCTGCCGACCATCTGTCCGGAGCGCATCACGCTGATGGTGTCGGCCACAGCGAACACCTCACGCAGCTTGTGCGTAATGAAGACAATAGACTTGCCTTGCGCGACGAGACGGCGCATGATAACAAATAGCTCGTCTGCTTCTTGAGGTGTCAAGACCGCGGTGGGCTCGTCAAGAATCAGAATGTCCGCTGCACGGTATAGCGCTTTGACGATCTCCACGCGTTGTTGTTCGCCGACGGTCAGGTCCCTCACGTAGGCCTCGGGCTCCACCGCCAATCCGTACTGCTGGCTCAACGCGCTGATCCGAGCGCCAGCGCCGCGCCGGTCGAGCACGGCCAGCCCGCCCAGCGCCCGCGTTGCACTCGTAAGCGACTCCTGTCCCAGCATGATGTTCTCAGTCACGGTCAACGGAGGCACAAGCATGAAGTGCTGGTGCACCATCCCGATGCCCTGGGCGATGGCATCGTGCGGGGTCGTGATCTGTGCCGTCTGCCCATTGATGACGATCTCGCCTTCGTCGGGCCCGTACAACCCGTAGAGGATGTTCATCAGAGTGGACTTGCCGGCACCGTTCTCCCCCAGCAAGGCGTGGATCTCGCCTTTCTCGAGGGTGAAGTTCACGTGATCATTGGCGAGGACGCCGGGGAAACGCTTGGTGATACCGGAAGCTTGCAGGGCCGGGGTCATTGCATGCTCCATAACCAGAACCAGCTACAACAAAGGGTGCTGCACGCCTGGGAAGCGCGCAGCACCCTCTAAGCTTGCTGCTTTAAGGTTTGGGCGTCACGGCGTGTAGCCGGTAGTGAGCTTGCCGCTCTTGAGGCCGTCGGCCGCTTCCTTGACCTTGTCCTTCACGGTTTGCGGGATCTTGCTGTCCCAATCATGGTAGGGGGCCAGGCCCACGCCGCCGTTGGTGAGGTTTGCCGTGAAAATGCCCGGCTTGCTGGTGCCGCCGTTCAATGCGGTAAGGTAACTGTACACCGCAGCATCGACGTTCTTCGCGGCGCTGCTGATGAGCGCATCCTTCACCTCGGGATACGTATTGTACTGATCCACATCGACGCCGATGGCCAGCAGGCCTTTTTCCTTGGCCGCCAGCAGGCCGCCGTTGCCGGTGTTGCCGCCCACGCCGAAGACCACATCGCATCCCTGGCCGATCATGCTCTGGCCGGTTTCCTTGCCCTTAGCCGGATCGGTGAACGAGGGGATATAGACGTTCAGGGCCTTGACGTCAGGCCTGGCCCACTTAGCGCCGGCCTGGAAGCCGGCTACAAAGCGGACCACTGGCGGGATTTCCATGCCGGACACGGTGCAGACGGTTCCGGTCTTGGTCATACCGCCGGCCAGAACGCCGGCAAGATAGCCGACCTGGTCTTCCTGGAACATCAAGCTCGTCACATTCTTCAGCCCGCCATCGGCATAGCAGTCCTTGGCGGTATCCGGGCAGGCAGCCGAACCCTTGGTGGGGAAGTACGCATTGTCGATAATGGCGAACTTGATGTTGGGGTATTGCTTGGCCTTGGCAGCCGTCGCATCGCCCATCAGGAAGCCGACCGTAACGATCGCGTCGTACTTCTCGGTGGCAAACTGATCGATGTTCTTCTCGTAGTCTGTCGGTTGCTTCGACTCAATGAACTTGGCATCGACGCCAAGGTCCTTCATAGCCTTCTGCACACCGGCCCATGCCGATTGGTTGAAGGACTTATCGTTCACGCCGCCTGAATCGGTTACAAGGCCAACCTTGAGCTTCTTGCCTCCGGCGGCCGGTCCTGCAGCAGGCGCACATGCTGCCAGAACCATCGTCAACAACAGAACAACGGTCATAAGCACGAAAACTCGACTACGCATGGGGTGCATTCCTCCTTGCTAAGTGTGTACGGGCGAGACTTCCGAGGGACGAAGGGAAACTGTGGCTCATCGGCAACGCCGTCCTCCCTGCTCGCCCAAAGCAACGTGCTAGAACGCGGGATTCAGGCCTTGCTATCCAATCCGGCGATCACCCCCCTTCTGCGGGATCGTTTCCGGCGCCGGCACAACATTCCCATCGTTGGCCC
>Ga0315273_10000281_pt1 | contig 50076 bp, 37 predicted proteins | sample YL17G02_0_MG_FD_205753 | JGI IMG/M metagenome (GOLD analysis project Ga0315273, IMG submission 205753) | Sediment microbial communities from Yellowstone Lake, YNP, Wyoming, USA - YL17G02_0 | ecosystem: Environmental > Aquatic > Freshwater > Lake > Sediment | place: USA: Wyoming | collected... | reverse complement strand
TATGTTCGTAAGACACTTTCGTTTTCAAAGCGTGATGCGTTTCATCACATGGTTACCAAATGGTTCATCGTTGACCACAATCTGGCCAGAAAACAACTCGCATCACTTACTTTGTGACCACTACCCTTTATGTATTCAAAAAAGCGGCCAATGACTGGTTGCTTTTTTTGGTTGATGGTATGCACCCAATAATTGCGCTTAAAATCAGTCAAGAATAATGACATTTGTTAGTTGAATAAACACCCGGTTTGATGTGATAATGTCAAGTATGATTTGATAATGACAAATATCCATCAATGGCGAAATAATTGATTATGAAAAAGCAAACCGGAAACAACCGAAAAGTGATCGCTTCTGTACAACATGCTTTGGATATTCTCAATCTATATAATGGATCACGTGCAGAACTTGGCAATAATGAGATTGCCAAAATGCTCGATATGGATCCAGGTACAGCAGCGGGCCTTGTCTATACCCTGAAGCTTAATAACTATCTTGATCAAAATCCAGACAATCGCAAATATCGTCTGGGTCTGAAGCTGGCAGAACGAGCAGCGGTGCTTTTGGATCAGATTGATCTGCGCAAAATCGCTACTCCATTTCTTGAAGAACTTCGCCAATGGAGTGGGGAGAGCATTAACCTGGCTATTCGAGACCATAATGAAGTTGTTTATATCGAAAGACTTTTTGGGCACCATTCCCTGGGGATTCGTTCTGAATTGGGAAAGCGGGCACGCCTTCATAGCACAGCCTTGGGCAAAGCCATTCTTGCCAACATGAATCCCGAAGAAACCCAAACTATCCTTAATGGTTACGAATTTATCCCTGTAACACCCAAGACCATCACTAACTTGAAAGATTTTCTGGAAGAACTCGAACGCGTCAGAAAAACTGGATATGCAATTGACGAGGAGGAAAATGAGTTAGGCGGAAGGTGCCTTGCCGCACCGGTTTTCAATAATGACGGTATTCCCGTGGCCGCTGTGAGCATCTCAGTTCCGGTACAGCGTTTGCCGCGCGAAAAAATTATCGAGTATGGAACCAGAATAAAAGAGGCCGCATTAGATATCTCTCGAAATTTAGGATATATCCAAAGTAAATGGAAGGAGGTCTAACGAAAAACAATAATTTAGGATTTGGCACTATTTCTTCGTCGAAAAAACAAGACTATTCGGAGGTTAAGATGAAACGTAACATATGGATCGTATTGTCTCTGCTGCTGGTCGTCAGTATGATGCTGACCGCCTGTGGCCAGGTGACACCAACAGAAGCACCTCAGGTGGAGGAACCTACTACTGCCATCGAGGCCCCGGCGGTTCCTACTGAGGCTGCCGAGGTAACTCCAATCAAAATAGGAACATCCCTGCCCTTAACGGGAGAGTTCTCGATCACGGGCACTTTGCACCGCGAGGGTTACCAGCTTTGCGTTGATCTGATCAATGATGGCGGCGGTCTTCTTGATCGTCCAGTTGAATTGATCGTGAGTGACAACCAGTCAGATGTTGACACTACGCTGGCTCAGTTCGAGCGCTTCATCAACGTAGACAAGGTTGACCTGATCTTTGGCACTTTCTCCAGCAAGTTGACCTTCCCCGCATCCGCGATCACAGAAAAGGCTGGCTACTTGCACCCGATTCCCTCAGCCGCGGCCTTGCGCGTTTACGAGCGCGGTTTTGAATATCTGGTTTACTTCCAGCCGAATGCTGCCGAGTACATCGGCGCTTCACCTGTGATGATGCTCAAGGATCTGGTTTCTGCTGACCAGCAACCCAAGACCATTGCGCTTGCATGGGCCGATGACTTCTATGCCAATGCCCTGATCGCTGGTCTGGTCGGTGATAACGTCACCTTCCTAAACAACGATGGAACCGAAAAAACTGTCAGCCTGGCGCCGGGTGAATTATCCAAGCTCGGAGCGGAAATTGTCTTCAAACAGCAATGGCCAGAGGGGTACACTGATTGGACAACACTCGCTGCTTCCCTTAAGACTGCAAACGCTGATTTCCTGTTTGCTCCCGTAACATCCGCAGATGAGGCGATTCAGTTGGTGCGCGCACTAAAAACCGTCGGTTACAAGCCGAAGGGTATCTTCATGAGCCAGGGCGCCCAGCAAGCATTTGGGGAAACCCTCGGCGCCGATGCCAATGGCATTGTTATCCAGGCTTCTTGGCATCCGCTGGCGAACTTCACGGGCGTACTGAATGGCAAGGAATTCACCAATCAGATGTTCCTCGACGCGTACAAGGCCAAATATGGCGTTGATGGAGGTGAAGATGGGGCAATTCCGTTTGCACTGTGCCAGGGCATTGAACAGGCTGTCCGTGCCACCGGCTCGACAGACAACAAAGTCCTTCACGAGTGGCTGGCCGCCCGTACTGCAGCCGATCCCGTCAAGACCATCCTGGGTGACTTCTACTGGGATTCACGTGGCTTGCCCATTAACAAATCTTTCATCATGACACAGTGGCAGGACGGTAAACTCGAATTCGTTTACCCCACCGATGCTTTCCCGGGTGTCAAACCCCTGATCTATCCCATTCCGTAACGTATCTGCTCTAAATTTATGTCGTGCCAGATAAACAAATCTGGCACGACATATAAAATAACGAAGTTATCTCCCACACCCATGCCAATGAATGGTGAGAAATAATGGCACTATTAGAAATCAAGGGATTAAATAAAAGTTTTGGCGGTATTCGGGCGGTTGAGGATTGCACCTTTTCAGTTGAAGAAGGATCGATTGTCAGCCTGATTGGTCCCAATGGCGCTGGAAAAACGACTGTCTTCAATCTTGTCACTGGTTTGTTGCCGCTCGATTCAGGTAGCATCTACTTTGATGGCAGGAAGATCAACGGCCTCCAGCCGCACCAAATTACTCATATGGGTATCAGCCGCACATTCCAAATCACCCGTGATTTGCAGGAATTGACTGTCCTGGAGAATATGATTGTTCAATCGAAGATCAAGGGTTTCTGGGATATGTTTGGAACAAGCATGTTGAAGGAAGAAGAAAACCGGGCGATGGATTTATTGACATTCGTGGGGATTGATCATTTGGCAAATGAAAAGTCCAAGAACCTGTCTTACGGCCAGAAAAAACTATTGGAATTTGCATCTGTTCTGATGTCTGACCCGCGCATGATCATGTTGGATGAACCTGCCGGGGGCGTTAATCCTACTCTGCTCGAAAGCATTGTTGATCGAATCATACAACTTAATAAAAAGGGAATTACATTCCTGATCGTTGAACACAATATGGATTTTGTAATGAAGATCAGCAACCCGGTAATTTGTATGGCGTATGGCACGGTTCTGGCTCAGGGATCACCTAAAGAGATCCAGGATGATAAGCGGGTGCTGGAAGCCTATCTAGGAGAATGACGATGGGCACACTTGTGATTGAGAATATTGTCGCCGGTTATGGAAGTGGGCCGAACATTCTTAGAGGCCTATCGTTAACTGTCGAGGCTGGAAAAACATACTGTATCATTGGTCCGAATGGTGCGGGAAAATCCACATTGATCAAGGTGATTGCCGGCATGCTTAAACCCAGGGAAGGGAGGATCATTTACAAAGGCGAACTACTCAATGGCCTGCGAGCGGATCAGGTTCTACAACGGGGGGTTTGCTACGTTCCCTCTGATCGCAGTCTTTTTCCGGACATGACCGTCAAAGAAAACCTGCGCATGGGCGGGTATATTTTGCGGAATTCAAGGTTGGTGGAAAAACGTATTGAAGAGATATTTGCCCAATTCCCCATCTTAAAGGAAAAAAGTTCCCAGATGGCAAAGAATTTATCAGGTGGTCAGCAGCAATTAGCTTCCATTGCCCGCGCCATGGTTTTGAAACCGGAATTGATTATGCTGGATGAGCCATCACTTGGCCTGGCGCCAAAAGTTGTCCAGCAAATCTTCGGCACGATTGCCACACTGCGCGATCAAGGCTTGACCATCGTATTGGTTGAACAAAACGCTCGGAAAGGTCTTGAGAATGCCGACCAGGGCGTGGTGCTGGATTTGGGGACGAACAGCTTTGAGCGTCCGGCGGTTGAGGTCCTACACGACCCGCGCATTCAGGAACTTTATCTGGGCAAGCGACGGCAACCTCTCCAAACGGAGAATACGCAATGATACAAATAATACAAGTTCTTATTTTGGGACTGGCATTGGGCGGTGTCTATGCTCTCATGTCGTCCGGCATGACACTCATCTTTGGCGTTATGCGGATCGTCAACCTCGCGCATGCTGCATTTATCATTATGGCGGCCTACATTTCATTCTGGCTTTTCAAACTCTGGCATGTGGATCCAATTGTCTCAATGGCAGTGACCATGCCAGTGATGTTCCTTGTCGGCGTTTTGTATTACAAGGTAATGTTTGCTTCACGCGCCGATAATCCTCGCTTCACCGACATCACAGTGCTTGTCACGTTTGCATCTGCCCTGGTTATCGAGGGGGTTCTAAGTTACCTCTTTACCGGGATATACCGTTCTACAAACCCAATATATGCTACAAAGCCATTCCTGGTTGGACCATTCTTTGTTCCACAGAGCCAGGTTTACGCTACAGCAATCTCAATAACTTTAATTATCTCGCTGTGGTTATTCCTGCGTTATACACGTGTTGGAAATGCAATTCGGGCTACCATGCAAAACCGTAATTCTGCCCAAGTGGTGGGTGTAAATGTTGCGTGGGTGTCCATGCTGTCGTTTGGCATTGGCCTGGCAATGACTGGTGCAGCAGGTTCATTGCTTAGTTTCATTTTCACTTTTTTCCCTTCCAAACATGTTGCATGGATCGGCATGCTCATGTCATTGGTTGTATTGGGTGGTATGGGCAGCCTGATGGGAGCCATGCTCAGTTCCTTCCTGCTGGCAGTGATCGCAGCCTACGTCAGTTTCTATTGGGGTCCTACATGGGCTCCGATCACATTCTATCTGGCTTTGTTCCTGATCTTATTATTCAGACCCCAGGGCCTGCTTGGCAAAAAGATGGATGGTTAAAAAATGGCAGATAAAACTTCGTCTGAAATTGCTGTTCAAAAACCCCGGCAACCCCAGATTTCAAAAACAAGCCTTTGGTTGAGAAACACTGTTTCAACAGGTATATTCGTTGTCCTGGCTTTATTTCCGTTGTTGCAGATCGCATTTGATGGTTACAACTACTGGCTTCATATGCTGCTGTATGTGTTCCTGTATGTCATTATGGCAACCAGTTGGAACCTGATTGGCGGCTATGCAGGTTACATATCTCTTGGTCACAATGTCTTCTTCGGCATTGGGGCTTATTTGTCAGGAATGGTGTTCGTCTTTTTTCAAATCTCTCCGTTTCTGACCGCCCCCATAGCTGGCTTGCTTACAATGCTGGGAGGCCTACTGTTTGGCTTGATCGCGCTGCGCACACGCGGCTCGACATTTATTATTTCCACGATTGCACTGGTGTTGCTGGTGACGGAACTGTTGGACAACTGGAAACTTACCGGTGGCACAAACGGCCTGCCAATGTCCATGATTACGCTTGAAGGCCAATACGCAAAGATCCCCTACTATTATTATCTGTTAGTGATCATGATCCTGTCCATCATCACATCCTACCTTGTCCGGCACTCAAAGTTTGGACTTGGCTTGCGCGCTATTTCGCAGGATGAGATCAAAGCCGAGGTGGCCGGTATTCCAACCCGCCGATATAAAATTCTGGCATTTGGCATCAGCGGATTGTTCATCGGAATGGCGGGCGCCATCTGGGGGAATTACCTGACCTATCTGCGGCCCTCCATTTTTCTACCAGTCAATATAGGCACCACCATTGTTCTGATGGCTATCCTCGGCGGCAAAGGGACAGTCAGTGGTCCGGCTATCGGCGCTGCGATCATGATTGCCATCAACGAATTTGTGGTTGCGAAGTTGGGCGCTACCGAACTGAATATCGTTGTAACCGGCTTGATCTTGATCTTTGTACTGCTTTATTTCCCCGAAGGCATCGTAGGAACCCTGAAAGCAAAGAACCTATTACCGTCGTTCCTGGATTGGGATTGATCGTTTTATTGAGGCGCAGACGAAATTCGTCTAGTTCTTTTGAAAAAGTGACAGCCATGACAAAAACAGACAAGAAAATTGCCATCATCACTGGGGCAGGGCGCGGGATAGGACGCGGTATTGCCATCCAATTGGCACGTGTTGGTTGGATCATCGTTATCAATGACATAGGTAATCCTGAACCGTCCCAGGAAACCCTGGAACTTGTGCGGGCAGAGGGCAGTGATGGGATGATTGTTCTGGCTGATGTAACTTCCTCAGCAGACCGAGAACGCCTCATTGATGAGACCCTGAATTCCTTCGGCAGGATAGATCTCCTCGTCAACAACGCAGGCATCGGTCCAAGGCAAAGGCTCGATATCCTCGAAACCAGCGAGCAAAGCATGAATGAAGTTCTATCTGTGAATTTGATCGGTCCCTTCTTTCTCACACAACTTGTCGCACGAAAAATGATTGAACTGGTGGATCAAAAAATGGTGGTACATCCGAAGATCGTGAATATCGGTTCAATAAGCGCATTTACCAGTAGCATTAGCCGGGCAGAATATTGTATTTCAAAAGCAGGCGTAGCCATGACAACCTTGCTCTATGCAGACCGTCTGGCAAAACACGGCATCAATGTTTACGAAATTCGCCCCGGTATCATTGAAACTCCCATGACTGCCGGGGTCAAAGATAAGTACGATAAATTAATCGCCGAAGGCATCACACCCATCCAACGCTGGGGTCAGCCTGAAGACATTGGCAAAGCCATCACCGCCATCGCTGAAGGTTACCTGCCTTTTTCGACCGGTCAGGTCATCAATGTGGATGGCGGATTCCACATTCAGCGGCTCTAGCAAATTCACAGAAGAGGTATTATGAAAAAAATCGTAACCTTCGGGGAGATTATGTTGCGGCTATCTCCACCAGGCGCGCTGCGCTTTGGACAGGCGCGCTCCTTTGATGTAGTTTATGGTGGTGGCGAGTCAAACGTTGCTGTTTCTTTGGCAAACTTCGGTCTCGCCACTGAATTTGTCACCCGACTGCCCGCCCATGAAATTGGCGAGGCCTGCCTGCAATATTTGCGTCAGTACAACGTAGGTATATCCCATATCCTGCGCGGGGGTGAGCGGCTGGGAATCTATTTCCTGGAAATGGGCGCGATTATGCGGGGAAGTCAGGTTGTTTATGACCGGGCTAATTCATCTTTTGCTTCCATTAAATCCGGCATGGTGGATTGGGAAGCAATCTTCCGTGACGCCACCTGGTTCCATTGGACTGGTATTACACCGGCAATTTCCGAGGGCGCAGCCGTGGTTTGCCTGGAAGCAATTGAAACGGCGCATAAAATGGGCGTCACCGTTTCCTGTGATTTAAACTATCGCGCCAAACTTTGGAAGTGGGGCAAAACCGCTGGGGAAGTCATGGAACAGTTGGTCGCTAACAGTGACGTGGCAATTGGCAACGAAGAGGACGCAGAAAAAGTCTTTGGTATCAAGGCTCCAAAATCAGATGTCAATACCGGGAATGTCTCCAGCGAGCAGTATGCTTACGTCTGCGATGAACTGCATAAGAAATTTCCCAATTTAAAAACCATCGCAATTACTCTGCGCGGGTCGATATCAGCCAGTCACAACACTTGGAGCGCCATTCTTTGGCATGACAGCCAAGCCTACTCCGCACCCATTTACAACATAACCCACATCGTTGACCGCGTCGGCGGCGGCGATAGTTTCATGGGAGGATTGATCTATGGACTGCTCAGCTTTGCGGACAATCCTCAAAAGACTCTGGACTTCGCTGTTGCCGCTTCTGCTCTTAAGCATACGATCTTCGGGGATTTCAATTTAGTAAAAATTTCCGAAGTTGAAAAGCTGATGAAGGGTGACGCCTCAGGCCGGGTAAATCGATAAACATCCGTTTGGAAGGAATTCAACATCATGGCACAATATTCTCGACTAAAAGTTTTGACCACAATGATCGAAACAGGAATGGTTCCAGTTTTCTACCATCCTGATTCCGTTGTGGCAGTTAATGTTATTAAAGCCTGCCTGGATGGAGGCATACGTTGTTTTGAATTTACCAATCGCGGTGACCGGGCGCACGAAGTTTTCGGTGAAGTCTTAAAACAACTAAAATCAGATAATCGTTTGATCCTTGGCACTGGTTCCGTCATCGAGGCGGGAACTGCTGCTCTCTATATACAACTAGGTTCAAACTTCATCGTTGGTCCAATTTTAAACCCGGATGTTGCGCGTTTGTGCAACCGTCGAAAAGTTGCCTATAGTCCCGGCTGCGGAAGCGCAACCGAAATTTCCAATGCCGAGGAATTAGGCGTGGAGATTTGCAAGATTTTCCCCGGCAGTTCGGTGGGTGGTCCTGACTTTGTCAAAGACCTGCTGGGTCCTATGCCCTGGACGCGTATCATGCCGACAGGTGGTGTGGACGCCACCGAGAAAAGCGTCACGCGCTGGACGAAAGCCGGTGTCGCCTGCGTGGGAATGGGAAGTAAATTATTTCCAAAAGAAGTAATTGCCGCGGGAGAGTATTCTAAGATTACTGAAAAAGTCAAAGAGGTTTTGGGATGGGTGAAAGCCGCCCGTGGCGATAAGTCGCCAATTGCTTGACCCCAGGTGCAAAATGGCAGAAACTATTTACCCTCCTATCACTCGTTATAAAACAGCCGAAGAACTTCTCACTTATACAAAAGAATTGGGGATCAATTTACCGTTCGACGCGGAAGTTCAAGCCGCGCCGGAGAGCGCAATGGCACAGCCATATCTATTGCCAGATGGCAGAAAAATCGGCAACCGCTTTTGTATCCAGCCCATGGAAGGCTGGGATGCGACAACCGATGGGAAGCCGACGGAACTTACTTTCCGTCGCTGGCGCAACTTTGGTCTAAGCGGCGCGAAACTCATCTGGGGCGGCGAAGCGGCAGCCGTTCGACCGGACGGTCGCGCGAATCCAAATCAGCTCATGATGTTGGAAGAGAACATGACGGAGATCGAGTCGCTGCGACAGGCTTTAGTGGATGAACACAAAGCGCATTACACCTCGACCGATGACCTGCTCGTTGGCCTTCAACTGACTCATTCCGGACGGTTTTGCCGCCCAAACGAAAAAACAAAACTCGAGCCGAAGATTCTTTACCATCATCCTTTGCTCGATAAGATTTTTAATATCCCTGCTGATTACCCGGTGATGACCGATGCGGAAATTGACGACTTGATCGGATATTACATCCGGGCAGCCAAACGAGCGCAGAAGATCGGCTTTGAGTTTGTGGATGTAAAACATTGTCACAGCTATTTGGGACATGAGTTTTTGAGCGCCGTGGATCGCCCCGGTCCTTACGGTGGCAGCTTTGAAAACCGCACCCGTTTCCTGCGGGACATCGTTGCCGGGATTCGGAGTGAATGTCCCGGCTTGCGGATTGGCGTACGGCTCAGCATATTTGACTTTCCACCGTTCCGCCCGGATGAAAATAACGTGGGAAAAATGTTGGAATATCGCGATCAAAGCGGACGCTATCCGTACGCGTTTGGCGGTGATCCCGACCATCCGGGACAGATCAAATTGGATGAGACCATCTCATTCGTCAACCTGCTCCAAAAGATTGGTGTGGAACTGGTTAATTTTTCAGGAGGCAGTCCATACTACAATCCGCATACCACTCGCCCTGCACATTATCCGCCTTCCGATGGATACCTTCCACCTGAAGACCCGTTGGTTGGAGTGGCTCGTCATATCAAAGTGAGCGCGGAACTCAAACAACATGCCCCCAACCTGGCAACGGTTGGCTCGGCCTACACCTATTTGCAGGACTGGCTTCCCAACGTAGCGCAAGCAGTTGTCAGGTCCGGCATGATCGATTTTGTCGGATTGGGCCGCATGGTGTTGTCATATCCTGAAATGCCCGCCGATATCCTGGCCGGAAAACCGCTGGCGCGCAAACGCATCTGCCGTACATTTAGTGATTGCACGACTGGTCCTCGCAAAGGTATGGTATCCGGTTGTTATCCGCTGGACCCGTTTTACAAACAGCGCCCTGAAGCGCTGGCAATCAAAGAAATCAAAAAGAGTAAGTGACATCAATATGAGAGTCGTATCTTTTGAAGAAGCGGTCAGTTACATCCATGATGATGACACCGTCATGATCGGAGGCTCGGGGTCCGGACATGCTGTCCCCGAAGCTTTGATCGTGGCGCTTGAAGCGCGTTATTTGAGAGAAGGTTGTCCGCGCCAAATTACTCTTTTACATCCGGTGGGTATTGGCGATAACGTCAGCCAGGGAGTGGGACATCTGGCACATCCCGGACTCGTCAAACGGATTGTGACAGGCGCGTTGGTCAACAGCCCTGCATTTCAAAAACTGGCAACCGAAAACAAGGTGGAAGCCTACACTCTTCCTCAAGGGTCACTTTCTGAATTGACCCGCGAAATGGCCGCGGGACGTCCCGGTCTATTGACCCAGACAGGATTGCATACATTCGTTGATCCTCGCATCAGCGGCGGACGCCAAAGCGAGTGTGCCAAAGAAGACCTGATTGAAGTTGTCCATCTTGCAGGAAAAGATTGGCTCTTTTACAAACCCTATCAAGTGGATGTGACATTTCTGCGCGGTACCACTGCGGACGAAGACGGCAACGTAACGATGGAGCGCGAAGCGATTTTTGGCGAGATGCTCTCGATGGCACAGGCTACCCGTCGAAACGGGGGCATTGTCATCGTTCAAGTTGCGCGATTAACCCAGCGGGGCACGTTGCCCGCAAAACAAGTCAAAATCCCCGGCATGTTGGTGGACCTGATTGTCGTCGATCCCACCCAGCGCCAGACTTATCTGATGGATTACAGTCCGGCATATGCCGGTGAAATCAAAGTCCCATTGTCCGAGATCACACCGTTGCCTCTGGATCCTCGCAAGGTGATTGCGCGTCGGGCGGCCATGGAATTGTGCCCCGCTGCAGTCTGCAATTTAGGTTCGGGTGTATCCACTGGAATAGCCACCATCGCCGCTGAAGAAGGCATCGTGGATCAGATTGTGTTGACCAACGAACAGGGTTTAATTGGCGGCGTGCCCTCGTCGGATGCAGGCGCGGCTGTCAATTACACTTCGATCGTTGACCAGCCCTACCAGTTTGATTTCTATGATGGTGGTGGATTGGATCTGGCATTTCTTTCATTCGCTGAAGTGGATGCGGCAGGCAGCGTCAATGTCAGCTGCTTCAATGGCCGGATTATCGGTGTGGGCGGTTTTATCAACATCAGCCAGCATGCAAAAAAAGTGATCTTCAGTGGGACATTTACCGCAGGCAGCGTGGAGATTGCATGGCCGGACGGAAAAACAGTCATCACGAAAGAAGGCAGGTTCAACAAATTCGTCTCGCAGTTGGAGCAGGTATCCTATAACGGGGCGTTTGCTCAGGAACGCGGACAGGAAGCGTTGTACATCACCGAACGCGCGGTTTTTCGACGCGGCGATCATGGTATCGAACTGATCGAAATCGCTCCTGGCATAGACCTTGACCGCGATATTCTGGCGCACATGGATTTCAAACCGCATATCTCGCAGGAATTAAAAACGATGGACGCCCGTTTGTTCCGTGAAGAAGCAATGGGATTGTCGAGCGACCTGGCTGGGAAAGAACCCTGCAATATACCGGCACGTTTGAGAAAGCAGAAGTGAAACATGAAGACAACCCCTGAAAATGTTCCAAGTGAAGAGGCTTCGGCCATTCAAGTCTCGCGACCGTGCGATGGGGTGGCAGTCATTACCATTGTCTCTGAACCGCTGGGAGTTTTGCGACATGCAGTCAAACGCGCCTTGATGCGCGTGTTCGTGGGGCTGGAGCAGGATTCTTCGGTGCGCTGTGCGGTTTTGACCGGCATGGGCAAGGCTTTTTCTGTCGGTTCAGATATTCGCGATTTCAGTCAGGAAGTTGGCTGGTTGCTGGAAAATGATTATTGGGAATCAACCCTAAATCAGATAATCGAGGATGCCCGCTTTCCTGTCATCGCCGCGTGCAATGGCCACACATTGGGCGGCGGAGCTGTCCTAGCGCTGGCTTGCGATTTTCGAGTGGCAGCCTCATCTGCAAAATTTGGTTTTCCTGAAGTTAAGATAGGGGCTTTTGCAAGCGGGAGCGGTACGCAGCGTTTGCCCAGGCTGGTGGGACGCGGCCGCGCGCTCGAATTGTTGCTTACGGGCCGTGTTATCAACGCTGATGAAGCATGCCAATATGGCCTTGTGGAATACGTCTACCCCGACAACGATATGTTGGAAAAAACTGTTGAACTTGCCGGACAAATTGCTTCCAACTCTGGACCCGTAACTGCCGCCACTAAATTGAGTGTAAACCGCGGCCTGCGCGATGGCTGGCAAATCGGATTGGCGCTCGAAAGCGAATTGCGAGTCAAAACCGGGCGAGGCACGGATGCGTCAGAGGGAAGGGCTGCTTTTCTCGAAAAACGAGAGCCGAAATTCAACAGAGAAACATAAAGGATAAAAATGCGACTCGTCACTTACCGCCGTAACAACGAATCCCGCCTGGGAGTACTACTGGATAAAAAAGTGGTTGACGTGCAATCATCTTATCAGCAATGCTGTCAGGCGACCAACCAGCCGGCTACATGGAAAAACTATTATGACTCCATGTTGGAACTACTGAAAGCAGGTAATGACGCTTTAAAAGTTCTGGCAGAAACCATCCAGTTTGCTCAAACAAAAATGAGCAAAGAGAATGACATTGTTTTTAATTTGGAAAATGTCACACTTCTGTCTCCATTATCAAATCCCGGTAAAGTGATTTGTATTGGTGGTAATTTTCCTGCTTCCGGAAAATTAACAGCGCCGGATTATCCGGTTGTCTTCCTAAAACCTGCAAGCACGATCACTGGCTCAGGAATGCCGGTCTGGGTCTCTGAAATTACAGCAAATGTGGCTTATGAAGTTGAGTTGGTGGTTGTGATTGGCAAACGGGCTCGCAAAGTAGATGCTGGCGACGCATTAAATTACATTGCCGGGTTTACCCTGGCGAATGACCTGGGTGACCGCGTGCTGGAAAAACGGACCTCGCAGTGGACATCGGGCAAGATGTTTGACTCTTTTACTCCGTTGGGGCCGGTCATCGTCACTCCCGATGAAATTGTGGACACACATAATTTGCCAATGGAAACCTGGGTCAATAATCAGCAAGTCCAGAAAGGCAACACGGGTGAGATGTTCTTTGATGTGGAATATCTGGTCAGTTACATTTCCACCCTCACCACCCTTGAACCTGGCGACATCATCCTGACGGGTAGTCCCAAACTGATGAACGGTGAACCAGCGCCATCCGTTACTTTAAAGCCGGGTGATACAGTTAGAATTTCTGTTGAGGGCTTGGGAGAATTAATCAATCCTATTCAGGAAGAGCCACAATGAGCAAGACCTACCCAATGGCAATGATAACAACTCCGGGGAAAGTGGAGTTCCAGACTAAGACCCTTCCCGATTTGGGAGCGAAGGAAGTTCTTATTCAAGTCAAAGCTGCCGCGATTTGCGGCAGTGATCTGCATATTTTCAAAGGTCTGCATCCATCGGCTACACTGCCAGTATCAATTGGGCACGAAGCGGCAGGACAAATCATCGCTATTGGCGAAGAAGTACAGAAACAAAAAATCGGTGACCGTGTCACGATTGAGCCGGTCATTACCTGCGGGAAATGTGATTTCTGCCTGCGCGGTCAATACCACCTGTGTGTTAATGTCAGTTTTCAATACCGGAAGGGACAGGGGGCGTTTGCCACCTATTTCATTGCGCCCGAAGAACGTGTTTTCAAACTGCCAGATCATCTCTCCTATGAAGAAGGCGCGCTGGTGGAACCGCTTGCCGTAGCTTTGCATGCCGTGAAGAAATCAGGCATCCGCCTGGGGCAGACTTGCGCGGTGTTTGGCGCTGGGGCGATCGGTTTGCTTGTAGCGATGCTTGCCCATAGAACAACCGGCAGTGATGTGTTCGTCACCGATATCAATCCTTTTCGTCTGCAGAGGGCCCAGGAACTTGGTTCAACAAAAATTATCAATAGTCTTGAAGTAAATCCAGTTGAAAGAATTATGGAAAAAACTGGTCGGATGGGCGTCGACCGCAGCTTTGAAGCGGTTGGATTGGAAGTGACGCTAATTCAGGCTCTCAAGGCGTTGAAAAAGGGCGGATGCGCCACCTTGCTGGGAATTTTTGAGAAGCCTGATGCAGTTCTTCCCATCAACCTGTTCGTCCAACGCGAAATCAACCTGGCGGGTTCCCAGGGGTATTGCTGGGATTTTCAGGATAGCCTGACCTTACTTGAAAACAATGTTGTTGATCTAAAAAAACTTGTCACGCATCGCTTGAATCTTGTCGAGCTTCAACAGGGCTTTGAAATTTTGGTGAAGCCTCAAAATAATGCCATTAAAGTTGTAATTAATATTGATGATGCATAGTTCGACTAAAAACTGCGGTTGGCATGGATGGATAAGAAATGCTAAATTCCGCAGCAGCTTTTAGCTTCAAAGTGGACAAGAATCTGCCCGGCATGGCATATATCAAGTATCCGGGTATAAATTCCGCCCGGCAGTGCAACAACCAGTCACTGCATAAATCTAATCCACCCAATTCCTGGAAATCTACAGGACAGGCAAATTGCCTGTCCTGTTTCTTGTTTACCTCACATATAATATCGCGGTCCTACCAGGCTGTGAAGGTATCCAATCCGTGCATCTGGCGAAGGCGTTGCACCTTCGGTCGTCCGAAGTTGATGATGGGATGATGGTACAAAAGAACTAATGGCTACAGAAATGACATTTGACACAATGTTCTTTTGCTCATTTCATCCTATAATCTTGAGGGGAGAGTTCCGTTCGGGGCTATAATTAACGAGATGTTCATAAATGTTCTTGGCAAGCGACCTGAAATGAAAAGTGTCGCTGTTTATCTACTCAAAGTCATTATCCTTGCTATTGTGTATCACCTTGCCGCACGGCTGGGATTAAAGATGGCTTATGTGCAGATTAACACTTCTCCTGTCTGGCCGCCAACAGGCATCGCGTTGGCTGCCCTGCTTATCTTTGGCTACAACGTCTGGCCAGCTATCAGTCTCGCCGTTTTATTGGGTTCTTTATTCACTGGCGCAGACATTTGGGTTGCGGTGGGGATCACTCTAGGCAATACGCTTGAAGCACTGGCGGGGGCTTATCTGTTAAAACGCTTCGTCAATTTCCACAATGTTATGGATCGTGTTCAGGATGTAACCGGGCTGGGTCTGGTTTCTGTTTTCAGCACAACGATCAGCGCGACCATTGGAACTACTACTTTGATGCTCACCGGACGCGGTGAATGGTCTGGCTTTGGGGCGCTGTGGTCAACCTGGTGGATTGGAGACCTACTCGGCGCGCTGGTGATTACCCCAATATTGCTGGTCTGGGCCTCCCTGCCGCGGCAAAGGCAAAGGCGTTTATACGTCGAGGGCGGAATCCTTATGGTCCTGCTTGGGTTTGTCACCTGGTACGTTTTCGGCGGTAAGCCGCCGGATGGGGTCTTGCATCAGGCGTTGATCTATGTGATCTTTCCGTTCGTGATTTGGGCGGCTTTGCGGTTAGGCCAGCATGGCGCTACCGTTGCGATCTTACTGGTCTCAGGAATCGCCATCTGGGGCACGGCGCAAGGGTTAGGACCGTTTTCTCTCGAATCTAAAAACAACAGCCTGGTCTTGCTACAAACCTTCATGGCTGTCGTCTCGCTGACTGCGTTGATCCTCACCGCCGCGACCCTCGAACGGCGAAACGCGGCTGAGGCTCTGCAACAACAGGCGGAAGAACTTGCCACGTTGAACGATTCGTCCAAGACCTTTCTCGATAGCTTCGATATCGTCAGTATCTACCAAACCATCTGCCATCTGGCGGTGTCGCGCCTCGGATTGGACGTGGCTTGGATTGAAGCGCCTGTCGACGAAGGCGGAGAAGTGCAGCCGGTTGCTATAGCCGGTCTGTCTGGCGAAGCAATTGCCATTCAGAAATCGATGTGGGAAGGGTATTTCGCGCCACAGATGGAGAATGCCGCTCTGATCGGAACGATTGCAGACATCCCACCCTCGAACTTCCATGACTTCACGTATAATGCTTACGCAGTGTTTCCCTTGGTCTTCAGCAACAGGCCGATTGGCACACTCAAATTGCTCAGCAAACGCAAGGACTTTTTTAGCGAAGACAAACAGATATTGATTCAATCTTATGCTAATTTAGGCGCAGTGGCGATCCAGAACACGTGGCTGTTCAATGAAGTGCGGATGAGCAACCGACAGTTGCATGCCCTGTCACAACGCTTGATGAAAGCGCACGAGAATGAACGCCTGCACCTCTCGCGTGAACTGCACGACGAATCCGGTCAACTACTAGCCGCATTGGCAGTTCAACTAGGTCTGCTGGAACGCGACGCGGATCATCCCGAAACGGTCCGCAGCCGTATTGCCGAACTGAAAAACACTTCCAATGCAATCCAGGAAAACCTTCATCGATTGGCTGTGAATCTGCGTCCAGCCAGCCTGGATCACCTCGGACTGGTGACCACCTTGCAACAGTATATTAAGGAGTTCAGCCGCCAGTACAATATCAATGTGGAATTCGAAGCGGTCGGTATGCAGGACAAACGCCTGCCAATTGAGATTGAGACTGCCCTGTTTCGCATCGTGCAGGAATCACTAACAAATGTGGTACTCCACGCCCAGGCAACGCGCGTGGACGTACTGCTTAGCCTAACGGATCAGCATGTAAGCGCTATCATCGAGGATAACGGTGTCGGGTTCATTCCCACTTCCGCCACAGTTGACGATCAGCTCGGTCTATTTGGGATGCGCGAACGCATTGAAATGCTGGACGGAACATTCACGATCGAGAGTTCGCCCGGAAAAGGCACGACCGTTAAAGCACAGGTGCCTTACGATGATTAAGGTCCTGATCGCCGACGATCATGCCATTGTCCGCGCTGGTTTGCGTGCGCTGATCAATTCCGAGTCCACGATGGAATTGGTCGGTGAGGCGACGGGTGGTTACGAAGCGATTGAACTGGTGGAAATGACACATCCTGACGCGCTCGTCCTCGATCTCAGCATGTCTGACCTGGATGGTATTGCGGTCACAAAGAAGATCAAACCACAATTCCCCAATCTGCGTATCCTGATCCTGACTATTCATGAAGACGATGCGCTGCTCAAGGCGGCGCTCAAGGCGGGCGCCGCGGGCTACATCCTGAAACGCGCCGCCGAAGCCGAGTTGATCTCCGCCATCCATATCATCTTGCGCGGCGACTTATACGTTGATCCATCCATGGTCCGCGCACTTTTGGGTAACGAAGCGGTTCCCGCTACCGAACAGCCCAAATCTACTGAAGCGTTGACGCCGCGCGAAACCGAGGTGCTCAAGTTGATCGTGCAGGGTTATACCAACCGGCAGATTGGCGAAGAGTTGAGCATCAGTATCCGTACTGTGGAGGGGCATCACGCCAATATTTCGGGAAAACTGGGACTGCACAGCCGGGTGGAGCTTGTACGTTATGCTCGCGAACACGGTTTGATCCTATAATCGGAAATCGCCGTATTTCAACGCCCCCGTATTTTCTACGCGGGCGTTTTACGTATTTTTTACTTCCCTTCCCTTCCATAAAAACACTGATTTATTACGCATATGAAAACGCCGCGATGGTTTATAATTTGAGAATGAATGACTCGCTATATAGCGCTACTTGAGAATAATGACGATAGGAGAATAACCTATGGAAGAACTTGAGCTTTCACTATTGACACATGGCCCGGATGCCGCCGCCGTGCTCCGCCCATATCTTAACCGGTTTGGAACCGAAAATCGGGTACACGTCGAAGCCAATGTGTTCGAATGGGAAGCGGCCTGGCCTGAACTCGTCAAGATTGCTTTGTACGGCCACGGAGCGAACGTTTCCGAAATGGGTTCCAACTGGGTGGGCAGTCTCATTGCCATGAATGTGTTGGTGCCATTTAGCGCCCGTGAACTGAATAACCTCGGAGGTGCATCAGCCTTTCTGCCCTCTGTCTGGCAACCCGTACTAGAAGCCGGTCAAGGCAGTATTTGGGCGATTCCGTGGCTGGCTTATACACGCCTGATCTACTACCGGCGTGATCTATTGGATAAAGCGGGGATTGATGAACGCTCGGCCTTTGAATCTCCCAAACAATTAGCACAGACTTTGGAGCGCTTGAGTGAAAGCGGTGTTGCCGTTCCGTGGTGCGTACCCACGCGGCACAGTCGCGACACGCTGCACAATATTGCCTCGTGGATATGGAACGCCGGCGGCGAGTTTGTCAGTGCGGACGGCAAGTATATCCTCTTCAATGAGCCTAAAGCTCGCGCCGGTATGCGCGCCTATTTCGACTTGCATCGTCACCTTGCCCCCTCCGCGCAGCATAGGGATGAATCCGATAGCCTGTTCAAGCAGGGCCAAGCGGCTGTTGTCATGAGCGGCCCGTGGCTTTGGCCCCTGGACCCACACCGCCCCGACGATGTTTCGGAAGTCGCCGCGAATGTTGGCGTGGCGGTTCCGTTTAAAACCGCATTTATTGGTTTCTCGTATCTGGTTTTATGGAAGCACACCCGGCGCGAGGAACTTGCGATAAAACTCGTACGCGAGTTAGCCAAGCCCAACATCCTAGCCGAGTTTTCTTCGCGTACCGGCGGGCCTTTGTCCGTTCGTCTTGACGCATTGGATAGTTCATCCCTGGCAGGTGAAACCAACTATCAAACAATGGTTCGAGCATTGAAGACTGGCCGCACCTTCCCCCAGATTTCCTTGTGGGGGTTGATCGAAGAAAAGCTTGCCTTTGCGCTGGACAAAATTTGGGAAGAAATGTTGGCTGAATCACACCCAGATATTGATGCAATCCTGAACAAACATCTCGACCCGCTGGCTCAACGCCTGGAATTGACACTTTCTACTAAAGGGTAATTGGCGTGACGAATAACACCCCTCAGGCGACTACCGCAAAGGAACCTCTCCTCACCATGCGAGGAATTACTAAATCTTTCCCCGGTGTGCTGGCGAATGATCATATTGATCTTGATATTTTTAATGCCGAAATTCATGCACTGCTCGGGGAAAACGGCGCCGGTAAGAGCACGCTGATGAAGATCCTTTTCGGTTTTTATCGCGCCGATGCGGGCGAAATTCAATTGAACGGAAAATTGATCATCATCCGCTCACCGCGTGATGCGCGCGCGGTACGCATTGGCATGGTTTTCCAGGACCTCAACTTGATCCCGGCATTCACTGTGGCGGAGAACATCGCCCTGTTCCTGCCTGACCTGAAGGCTGTGTTGAATCCCCAGGAAATTGACCAGCGCATCAACGAAGTCTCGAAGCGCTACAACCTGCAGGTCAAGCCGCAGGCAATGGTTTCCCAACTCTCTATTGGCGAACAGCAGAAGATCGAAATCTTGAAGTTATTGCTTTCAGAAGCCCGCCTGCTTATTTTGGATGAGCCGACGCGCGTGCTCGCGCCGCATGAGATCAAGGCATTATTCGGCATTTTGGATAACCTGCGGAAGGACGGCTATGCCATTATTTTGATCACGCACAAAATGAAGGAAGTGCTGGAATGCGCTGACCGCATCACTGTCCTGCGCGGCGGGCGCGTGGCTGGTTCGCTTTTGCGCGCCGAAGCCAGTGAGGACAAGTTGGTGAGGCTGATGTTCGAGAAGGAACTTTCGGGATTGAAGATCAACCCGAAGTCCGGTCCCGAATCGCCCGCGCCGGTGTTGGAGTTGCGGGATGTGGCAACCAATGCCGAGGGCGCAGGTGTAAGTCTGCACGGAATTGATTTGAGAATCCATCCGGGTGAGATTGTCGGAGTCGCAGGTGTATCAGGCAACGGGCAGAGGGAACTGTGCGACGTTGTCCTCGGGATGGAGAACTGCATCAAAGGGAGGAAATTCCTGTACGGCAAGGATCTCACCAATCAGCCCGTTCAAACGATGCGTGAAAATGGTGTCAGTTTCATCCCGGAGAATCCGCTGACGATGGCGTCCGTGCCATTCATGACCGTTCTGGAAAATATGGCTTTAACCCAAACCTGGCGGTACGCGCGGCGCGGCGGCTTCTCGATGGATTGGCAGGCAGTAAAAGCAGATGTTGATGAGACCGTAAATAAATTGGGGTTCACTATCAATTTGTACACCATCGCCAAATCACTTTCCGGCGGCAATTTACAGCGTATGGTTATCGTGCGCGAAATGACTCACGAGCCGCGATTGATCATTGCATCCTATCTCACGCGCGGACTGGATGTGCAAAGTACGATTGCCGCGCGGCAGGCGCTGATCCAGGCGCGCGAAAATGACGCGGGAGTATTGCTGATCTCTGAAGACCTGGAGGAATTGTTTACGCTCAGCGATCGCCTGCTGGTAATTTATGGCGGAAAAATCGTGGGCGAATTCAAGCCCTCGGAAACGGATATTTACGAAGTCGGCCATCTTATGACCGGGTCAGAGGTCAAACATGTCACAAAGCGCTGAGGCTTATCCCCGCTCGAATTTTTCAAGCTGGATCACGAATATCCTGGCCCGATATACATTCATGATCGTGCTGGCTTTCCTGCTCTTTGCGTTCATCTTGTTGCTGTCAGGCAAAGATCCGATTCAATCTTATAAAGATATGTTTACTTCCACACTCGGAAGCGTTTATGGGTTCTCCGAGGTGCTTCTTGCCATGATCCCCATGTTGATTACCGCTTTGGCGGTTGCATTGCCCTCGCGGGTCGGGTTGATCAATGTGGGCGGCGAGGGACAGTTATACATCGGCGCGGCATTCGCAACCTGGGGCGCGTTGACTTTCCAGGATCTGCCTGCGTGGGTCTTATTGCCCTTGATGATGTTGCTGGGGATGCTCGGCGGCGCGCTGTGGGCTTTCATCCCCGGTTATCTCAAGGCCATCGGCCTGGTGAATGAGACAATCACCACGTTGCTGTTGAATTCGGTCGCGCCCAAGATCGTCGGCTTCCTCATTTTTGGATACTGGCATTCCGCGATGGATACCGTCAAGACGGCTAACTTTGTCCCAGCCGCGCGACTTCCAACCTTTTTCGGCACGCGGGTACATCTTGGCTTGATCCTCGCTTTAGTTCTCCTCGCGCTGTTCTGGTTCTTCATGACATACACGCGCTGGGGCTTGGAAATGCGCGCCATCGGCGGTAACCCCCAAGCGGCGCGGCGCAATGGCATTCCGCTTAAAAAATATTTGATCACGGTCATGTGCATCGGCGGTGCCATTGCAGGGCTGGCAGGCATGTCACAGGTCTCTGGCTTCTATGGTGTTCTTTTACTCAACTTTTCCATTGGGCTGGGATTCATGGGATTTCTAATTTGCTGGCTGGCGGGAGGCGAACCCATCGGTATTTTGCTCATGTCCTTCGTAGTCGCCATCATTACGACCGGGGGCAATATGCTGCAATTGACCCGCGATCTGCCTTATGCAACCATCAATATCCTGCTGGCATTTACGTTGTTCGTGGTGCTTGCCCGGCCCACATTTTTTGAAGGGAAGAAAGCATGAGCCTGTTATCCATCCTTGGCGTTCTCTCCAGCGCAATCTTTTCGGGCGTCTCGCTTCTCTATACCACACTTGGCGAAGTCATTGACGAACGTTCCGGCATCGTCAACCTCGGGCTGGAAGGTGTACTGCTGGTCAGTGCCTCTTCCGGTTTTGCAGTGACTGTCCTCTCCAGCAATCCCTATCTCGGTATGCTGGTGGCCGTGCTGGCTGGTGGATTGATGAATATGATCCTGGGGTATCTGGTGATCCATCGCCAGGCGAACCAGTTAGCCAGCGGACTGGCGTTGATGTTCTTTGGTTTCGGCTTGAGCGCCTTGATCGGCAAACCATACGTGGGAGCGAAGATCAATGGCTTGCCCCGCCTGCCACTGCCGGGGCTTTCCAACCTCCCACGCTTGTATACCTCGTTATTTAGTTTTGACCTCTTGATCTACCTGGCGATTCCCATGGCGATTCTGGTCTGGTGGCTGCTCTTCCGCACGCGTTGGGGACTGGGGCTGCGCGCGGTCGGCGAAAATGCGGATACGGCCTTCGCCTCCGGCCGCGACCCTCGCCTGATCCGCTACCAGGCACTTTTTCTCGGCGGACTGCTGGCCGGACTCGGCGCGGCGCACTTATCCATCGCCTACACCATGAACTGGACGGAATACATGACCGCCGGGCGCGGCTTCATCGCCGTGGCTTTGGTTATCTTTTCGAGATGGCATCCCCTGCGCGCGATCGCGGGAGCATTGCTGTTCAGCGGCGCGGTCGCGTTTCAACTCTTACTGCAATCCAGCGGCGTGCAGGTTTCGCCGTTCCTATTGGACACCATCCCGTATATTTTGACCCTGCTAGTATTAATTGCCTGGGGCGGCAATCGCAAACAATCTGCCCCCGCCAGCCTCGGGCGTGTTTACCATGGCGCTGAATAGATTCGATCAATGATCGAAAAGGAGGCTCATCGATAAAAATAGAATTTCGGATCGCTCACTTCACTCAAGAAACTTACTCAATCAAAAATAAGGAGAAGAAAATGAACAAAAAGAATATTTACCTCATCGCATCTCTCGTGATGGCAATCGCATTGTTACTCTCGGCATGTGGTCCTGCCGCTACTGCCGCACCAACCAAGCCGCCTGTTGCTGCCACCGAAGCGCCAACTGAGCCGGCTGTTGTCGCAACTGAAGCCCCAACCGAAGCGGGTCCTTGTCTGATCATCGGCGCGCTATATGGCGGACCCATCACCGACGCGGGTTATAACCAAGCCATGCACGAAGCCGTGATGGCAATCAAAACGAACATCGACTGCGTTAAGATCATCGAAGCCGAGAACGTGCCCGATGAGGCTGGCGCAACATCTACAATGGAGAACATGATCCAGCAGGACGCGAAGTTGATCATCGCGACTGCTTTCAATCATCAATACCCGGCGCTTGACCTCTCGAAGAAATATCCGGACGTTAAATTTGAACATGCCGGCGGCTGGGAAATGGGTGACAACTTTGCCAACTTCTTCGGCACGCCCCCGGATGGCTGGTATCTGATGGGTGTCGCTGCTGCGAAAATGACCAAGTCGAACAAACTCGGTTTCGTGGCTGCCTTCCCGCTGGGCTGGTCATTGACCTTCATCAACGCATTCGAACTGGGCGCCAAATCGGTCAACCCCGACGCGCAGACAATCGTGGCTTACACCTTCGCCTGGGGCGACCGCGCCAAGGAAGCCGATACGACCAACTCGCTCATCAACCAGGGTGTGGATGTCATCACCATGCACGTTGATTCGCCCTCCACGGTCATTTCAACCGCCGAATCGCGCGGTGTCTATTCCATCGGCTACCAAAACCTGGCGGCTCAGGAATTCGCTCCCGAATACTGGATCAGCGGCACCGGCTTTACGCTTGGCGATAAACTGACCTGGCTCGCCTCCACAGTGCTTGACGGCACCTGGAAACCGATCTTCCTGCGCTGTGGCATTGCCGATGGTTGTATGGCAATTGCGCCCTTTGGTCCCAAGGTTCCACAGGAAGTTCAGGACCTCGTCATGCAAACGAAAGCCGATATTGAATCTGGCAAGATCGTCGTCTTCAAAGGTCCCATCAAGGCTCAAGACGGAACCGTCAAGGTTGCTGAAGGTGAAGTCCTTACCGACGAAGCCATGGGTTCAGTGGATTGGTTTGTCGAAGGCGTGATCGGCAGTCCCAAGTAAAGTTTTTGTAACACGAATATGGGGCGGTGATTTCACCGCCCAAACATTCATTAATGAAAACAACCTCCGCTTTTTCCCAGGCAAGCATTACACACATGGGCGTATCAGCCCAAGCGTGCCTCGCGTCGGGTCAACGCGGAAAAGTGCTGGCATCTCTCTCGCAGGCGCTATATCTTCTTACTGATGACGCCGAACTTTTCTGGATCGTATCAGAAAACGCCCCCATGCACCGACGCGCCCTGAAAGTCTCATCGCCTCTTTCTGGACCTCAGGCTGGTTCGCCATTTCATGTGCAGGATTATCGGCTGACGATTGATCCCAGCTTTGTCTACGATATGAACAATGCTTCATTATGGAGCGCGCCTTCAATTGATCAAAACAATATTATTGAGATCAATGATATTTCCACGCACATTCAGACTCTCTTCTCACGGCTTGATTTATCTCAGGCAAAAGGATTCGGCAATTTCATTCCAGACATTCTGCGCCTCTCGCAGAACGAATCCATCCAACCTCAGGCTGCTTTGACAGACCATATCCTCGTCTTTGCTCAACCCCTTGTTTTGGACATGGCGCGCGCCTGCATGGAGAATCGGCCCACGAATGCCGACGCGCTGATCGGTCTCGGCTCCGGGCTGACCCCTTCCGGTGATGACTTTTTGGGAGGCTTGTTGTTTTGCATAAAAACCCTTCAAACCACCTATCCCACCACAAACTTTTTTGATCACGAAATCAGCCTTGAGCCTTATCACACGCGGACTCATCTGATCAGTTTCGCATTGCTTCAAGACCTCGCCAATGGACATGCCATCGCGCCCCTGCATCAACTCGTCAATGATATTCTCGGCGGGGAGTCATTTGAAATTATTCATCCATCTATTTTGCAACTAACTCGCGTTGGCCACTCGACCGGTTGGGATATGCTGGCTGGTTTGGTCACTGGACTGCTCACCATTCATCCGAGTGCTCAATTGAATTCTTCTTTTCAAATCGTTCAGAGCGTTCAAGCGTAGAAAGGAATTACCATGGACATCAAACAGAAAATCGAGAAAGCTAACGAAGAAGCGGCTCATCGCCTGACTATCGGCGAACCCGTCCTCGTGGATATTGCTCCCGCGCGGGAAGTCATTCCCGGTATGCAGGATAAGATGATCACGTACGCCGGTCCGCCGATTGAATGGCAGCGCATGTGCGGGGCGCAACAAGGCGCGGTTATCGGCATGGCCATTTACGAAGGCTGGGCAAAGACTCCCGATGAAGCCAGAAAATTATTGGACAAAGGCGCAATCCGCCTTGAGCCCAACCACCATCATCAAACGGTCGGACCGATGGCAGGGACGATTTCACCGTCCGCGCCAGTTTGGGTGGTGGAGAACAAGGCGTTCGGCAATCGCGCCTTCTGCCGCCAGGTGGAAGGCAACCAGCAATTTGGCGATTACAGCGATCAGGCATTGCAAGATTTGCGTAGGTGGCGCGACGTGTGGGCGCCGACGCTGAGGGATGCTTTGCACACCATCGGTGGGTTGGACCTGAAACCCATTATCACCAAAGCGCTTCAAATGGGCGACGAGTTGCATAACCGTCACACCGCTTCGTCCAGCCTGTTTGCCAATGCCATGGCCGTCGCGATTGCCCAGACTGAATTTGCCAATAAGGGTGAAGTGATTGGCACGCTCAAGTACATTACCAATCACGAATTGATTTTCCTCGGGCTGGCGATGGCTGCCGGGAAAGCGATTGCCGATCCCGCCCGTGACATCGAATACAGCACGGTTGTCACAGCCATGTGCCGAAACGGCGTCGAGTTCGGCATCCGCGTTAGTGGGCTGGGTGACGAATGGTTCACCGCTCCCGCTCCGCTAGTGGATGGGCTTTTCATGCCCGGTTACTCTGCCAACGACGCGGGGTTGGACATGGGCGATTCAGCCATCACCGAAACAGTCGGCTGGGGCGGATTCGTGCTCGGCGGCGCGCCGGGGATTCTCAGCCTCGTTGGCGGCACGCCGGAAGAAGCGTTAAATTATTCGCGTGAGATGAGGAAGATCACAGTTGCCGCGCATCCAACCTATCGTATGCCTGCGTTGGGATTCATTGGCACGTCCATTGGTATTGACATTCGCAAGGTGGTGCAGACCGGAATCACTCCCATCATTGATACAGCCATCGCGCACAAAGATCCCGGCTATCCAAAGATCGGAGCGGGATTACTGCGCGCGCCGCTGGACTGCTTCAAGAAAGCGCTCATCGCCTTTGGCAGAAAATACAACACGAACTAAACGGGAATTAACCATGGCAAAAGGATTTGTCATTCGCAAAAATCAATACTATGACTCTTTGTTTTTGATGGGCGTCAACAAACGTCTTTCAGAATCGCAGGGCGTTCAACAGGCAGCTGTTTTGATGGGCAGTGACAAGAACAAAGAACTGCTGGCTGACATTGAAGTTCACGATGCTCAAATTGACGCCGCCCTACCCAACGACCTGATCGTTGCTGTCGTCGCCGAGACCACTGAATTGGTGAACGCGGCGCTTGGAAAACTTGATGAAGCCTTGAACGTGGTAGTCGAAACTTCGCCGTTATCAAGCCTGCACACATTTGAAGATGGATTGACTCAAAAGCCTGGGGCTAATCTGGTTGTTATCTCCGTCCCCGGCGAGTACGCCGCGTATGAAGCGCGGAAAGCCCTCAACGCCGGGTTAAACGTCTTTGTGTTCAGCGATAATGTTTCAATTGAAGATGAACTCATGCTCAAACAACTCGCCGCGCAAAAGGGGTTGCTCGTTATGGGTCCCGATTGTGGCACCAGTTTGATCGGCGGAGTGGGTATCGGGTTTGCCAATGAGGTTCGAAAAGGTTCCATCGGAGTTGTCGGTGCGGCGGGAACAGGCTTGCAGGAATTCACCAGTCAGGTCCACAACGCCGGGTTTGGCATCTCGCATGCCATCGGTACAGGCAGCCATGATCTCTCCGATAAGATTGGCGGACTAACAACATTTGCGGCGCTGAAGGCTCTCGAAGCTGACCCGCAGACGCAAGTCATCGCCATCATATCCAAGCCGCCGGGCGCGAAGACGCTTATGAAATTGATTGAACTTATGAAGATATGCAAGAAGCCAGTTGTAAGTTGTCTGCTCGGTGCAGATATCAAGGATGGTCAAAAAAACAACAACGTCACCATCGCGCACAATATTGATGATGCGGCCCAATTTGCGATTGCCAAAGTCGGCGGCAAAACAACCTCGCCTCAAATTCAATTGGGGCTGGACAAATTGGTCTCCAGCGAAAAAACGCGTTGGTCCCAAGACCAGAAGTATTTGCGGGGCTTGTTCGCCGGTGGCACGTTCTGTTACCAGTCCCAGCAAATCTTTCGCGATGCTGGCATTCTTATCAATTCAAATGCGCCGCTCAACCCCAAACACCACCTTGCCGACTCTGACCGTAGTCTTGAACATACCGTTGTGGACATGGGTGCTGATGAATACACGGTTGGCAAGCCTCATCCGATGATTGACGGATCTCAGCGTAAACAGCGTATCCTGACCGAATCACGCGACCCGCAAACTGCCATCCTTTTCCTCGACTTTATCCTCGGCTATAACGCTTCGATGGATCCAGTTGGCGAACTGCTGGATGCGATTATTGAAGCAAAGCAAATTGCACGAAAGCGCGGGGGATATCTCAGCGTGGTTGCGTCCATCTGCGGCACAGACAGCGATCCGCAGGATTTGAGTCTGCAAACACGGATGTTGCGCGAGGCGGATGTGATCGTCTTTCCGAGCAATGCCCAGGCCGTCTTCTTCTGCCGTGAATTATTAAAAGACCGCCAGGAGGCCAATCATGCAAACAAGAATTGACGAACTTCTGCATATGCCTATAGTCGTCATCAACATGGGCCTGCAGAAATTTGCAGAAAGCCTGGAAGAACAAAAAGTTGAAGTCGTTCAAGTGGATTGGGTTCCCCCTGCAGGCGGAGATAAGGATATGCTGGATTTACTGAACCAATTGCTTTAGATCGTTTTACCATTTTATAGCTTAACAAAGAGCTGTCCTGCACGGCATATATCAAATATACGGGTATAAATTCCGCCCAGTCTTGCAAATGCAAGAGGCATAATCCAATCCAAAATTTTTCGCCCTGTCAGAAGGTCTGGCAGGGCGTTTTTTATTACATCCACTGTCAAGTGGATGAATTATCCGATATACTTCGCCCAGCACTTCGTTTCTGTCACTCACCATTTTTTCAAGAAAAGGTGCAACCATGGGTATGTTCGACACCGTTTGCAAACGATCGAAGCCCTGCGCCAGAAATCCATCGTAATTTGTTTCGGCGTGGCGGATGTGGGCTCTGACCGCCAGCAAGATGGATTTCTCATCCAGGGCTTTGGCTTGCGCGGAACGCCCGACCCGCCCGCTGTATTTCTGGCAGGCATGTTCGGCAATGACGTGCTCGCGCCCTGCGGGACAATTGGGAAACAACTCACGCACTCGCGCCGCAAAACGAAGCACATACTCCTGATCAAATTCTGCGCGGCGTTCAGCTTGACGTTCATTTCGGCAGGCGCGCGCATCGGCATCATCCAAACATTCCTGCTCGGCGCGTTGTAGCGCGACTTCTTCCACCAGCAAGCCTTGTCGTTCGTAGCGTTTGCGGGCACGGCTCCATTTCAGGACAACCGCGGACAATGTGGAATATTTGCCCGCGCGTCGAGTTAACGCCGCGTCACCCGATGGAAGGAAGACGAGATGATCCAAGTCGGCGCACGAAAGGCAGAGCGCGCCCTTGCCTTCGACCAGCGTGATCCAGGCGTAATGTCCAAAATGCTCGCCGCACTCGTCGCAGGTTGAATCTCGGTTGGTGATGAAGACTTTTAGATCCATTGCGCGCTCCAAAGTAAAACTTTGTGCAGCGACATGAATGTCGCGTTACAGGGTTTCCAGCAACCCTTTCCCAAACGGGGTCAGGCGGATTTGGGAGAGTTTGGAAAATTTACTACCTCCAATATCTTTCATCCCATATTCACTTTCCAGGATTCCAAATCCAACCAAAGGAGAAATCACGAGACGTTCAATGACCGAGCGCAGGATGTTTTTCGCAAAATCCTGATCAACAATCGGCCATACCATGTGAGTCTCTTTGACCAGGTTGTCGGCAAAAGTTTCAAAGGAAACTGATTTTCCCGTTGGCAATTCCAGCAAGTGTTTCAGGGTGATTTCTTTGAAGTCGCGCGGCAAGCCGCGACTCAAGCCTGAGACGGGAAATGCGGCAGTCCAATCGGCTCGGTGCCACCAGACGGCAAGCATAAAGCCAAGTTGGATCGGGGCATGGGCATTCAAAAAAGACTTGCCTTCTGAGGTTACCTTCCAGGTACGGGCTTGCCCGCCTGTCGCCAGTCCACCCGCATTGGCAAGCATGTGCAGGTAGAACAACGGCCAGACATTATCTTCACTACGTAGTTTATAAACCTTATCTCCAAGCTTTTCATCAAGCACAGGCGGGTTGACAAATTTAGCGCAGATCTCGCGCACGGCTTTAAGTGGCAGGTTGCCCGTGGACTGTGTGCCGATAATGCGGTTGTTATTCAAGTAGGACAAGAACGTAACCATGTCCCGCCGCACAGCCAGCGACTCAACCCAGGCGAGTTTCTCTTTATCCAATCCATTTGCCCAGATGGCTATTTTCGCAAGATTCTGACCGTCCGATTGCGGGGGGTTGTAAAAGTCTTGTTCGTCTGCTTCCTCCCTGCGGCGGGGATGGCGCAACCCATCGTTCACTTCATCCAGGTCGAAGCGCTCAGAGTCGAATTTTCCGCCAATCCACTCCTTGTATTCTCTGTGTTCGGGATGGCGTGGATTGGCCATCGCTTCCAGAAAATTTGCATACCCCCCGATTCCGCCCGCATCTTCTGGCGGACAGGCGTTCTTGCCCGCCACGCAAAGGGGATAGCGTGCTCCGTTTTCGGCGGGCAGGATTTTTTCCACCACCAGATCATGCAGCCAACCATCCCCAAAGTCATATTCATAACGAAACTTAAAGCCATCGCGCCCAACGAGTTGATTTAATTTGAAGCGCGACTCGTTTTTTGTTCCCATATCCCCAGTCTCATCATCCTCGGGGTCGCCGTAGATTTGCCCGTTGATAGTGAACATGTGCAGGTGATAGCCAGCCCAGCCCATGACGGTTTGCAATATGGTATGCAGTTCACTCAACGTGGTTGTATCTGCCACCGAAATTCTGCGCCAGATGGGCGGTTTTGAATCATTCAGCGTAACCTTGATTTGATAGATTGTTTTTGGGGTTGACATGGATTCTCCTATAAATCGAATATTGCGAGGTTATCCTTCATATTCAGGAAGACGAGCCGCGTCTTTGCCTTAACACTTCGACTCGGCTCAGTGCTGGCTTTGAGTTGGTTCTCGATTGCCTGAGCATAGCGCGCCACCTGACGGTCATACCCGTTCTGGCTGATGGCGGATTGCGCTTCAGCATCGCTTCGCACTTCGTTGGTTTTGAAGTCAATGATAAACCAGCCTGCTTCGGTGCGGTAGAGTAAATCAATGATGCCGCGCCCAGAGGGATCGGGTAAATCATAGCGGGTTTCGTGATGACGTTCAGCGGAGTTAAGTTCGGCGAAGAGGGGATGTGCGCGCAGGCGTTCCAGCAGGCGGCGGGATTCTTGAATGGCGGCATGAATTTCTTTGGGGTCGGTCAATCCAGACTCGAGGGCGAAGGGTTTCAGGAAGTTCTCAAAATCATCATCGGGGAAATGCCAGCGGCGCAAGGCCTCGTGGACGAGATGTCCCACCAGCCATGCAGGCGCGCGCGGGGTTTTGGTTTTCGAGACGATGCGCCAGACGCGTTGCGATGGGTCAGATTCGCGGACGCGAGTCTTCGCATCACGGTCAGCGAGGGGAATGTTTGGGACGAGGGGTTCGAGCAGGTCGGACTCACGGGGAGAATCTGTTTGGGAGGTTGAATCAGGCTGAGGGGCGGAAGGAACGTCTGCTTGGGAGGTGGAATAAATCTTCGCCAGGATTCCATCATTAAGTGGGAAATGCTCGGGCGTGGACATCTCCAAAAAAGAGAACTTGCCAAGCCAGCCCACGAGGGAGAGCGTGCCGTCCTTTTTGAGTTTGACGTGACCGCTGATGAGCAGTTTTTCTTTGGCGCGCGTGGCGGCAACGTAAAGCAGGCGGTTATCTTCGGCTTCGGCGCGGTCGTCTTCGAGGCGCGAGGCGAGTTGCCAGGCAGTAGAGTGAAGATCGTCGTCGCGCAGGTCAAGCAGGAGGGTATCGGTGAGTTGGACTTTGCCGCCCGCGCCACGATGTTCGTAAGCCGCATCGGCGAGGACAGTGAGGGGGAACTCGAGACCTTTAGCTTTGTGGACAGTCATCAGTTGAACGGCGCCAGCGGAGGACGCGTCGGCAGGGGCTTCGCCTTCGCGCAAACCGACATCGCGCAGGATCTGGACGTAGGCGAGGAAGTCGGTGAGGCTGACGAGGCGCGAGCGGTGCGCGTCGGCAAGGAGTTTTTCGACGTTGCGAATCATGCGCGCGCCGTTGGGGTCACTGGCAAGAATGGCGCGGTAGTGGGTCAGGTCGAGCAGGCGTTTGAGGACGGCGGCGGCGGGGGCGCGACCTGCGAGGGAGTGGAGTTCGGTGAGGATGGCGTAAGGATGAAGGATAAGGGATGAAGGATGAATGGCGGAAGAGCGGAGGCTGTCAAAGAGTTTAGCGGGGGTTGAAGTTGGGAAACGCAAACGATAGATTTCCGTGTCAGGGATGGCGAATGCGGGGGAACGGAGAAGTCCGACGAGGGCGAGATCGTCGGTCGGGTCGGCGATTGCGGCAAGTATGTTGAGCAGGTCGCGGATTTCGGGGCGGTCGTAGAATCCGCGTCCCGCGATAGTGATGAAGGGGATGCTGGCCGCTTCAAGTGCATTTTCGTAAACGGGAAAAGCAGTGGATGAGCGAAAGAGCAAAGCCATGTCGCCCCAGGCAAAGCCTTCGGTCTCGTGAAGTTGGCACAGGCGCTGGGTGAGGGCTTGCGCGGACGCGTCACGTCCTTCGTCGGCAGATTCGCCAAGTCCGAGGTGAAATTCAATGTAAGGCGGCTGAATGTTTTCGCGGACGGGATTCTGGCGATAGACACGCAATGGTGCGAAGGGAACGGCGTAGGGACGGGCGGGATCGTCGGTTTCACCGAGAATAGGGGCGAGGAGGTTGTTAAGATTTTCGAGCAAAGGTTTATGTGCGCGGAAGGTTAGGTCGAGGTCAATGAGTTCGCCGCCAGAAGATTGGATGTCTGCTTGGACTTGACGAAAAACTGTCACATCGGCGGAGCGAAAGCGGTAGATGGATTGTTTGGAGTCGCCGACCACGAAGAGGTCGCACAATTTACGATTTGCGATTTGGGATTTTGGATTGAAGCCTGTTAGCGCGTACACGATTTGACGCTGGCGTTCATTGGTATCCTGGAATTCATCCACGAGGACGGCGCGTAGTTCGGATTGCAATTGGTCGCGGACTTTGGGATGTTCGGTCAGCAGGCGCGCGGTGAGTCCTTCAAGGTCGTCGAAGTCGAGGGACTGGCGTTCATCCTTGCGTGATTGGTATTCGAGTTTGGTTTGTTCAAACAGGCGATGGATGGCGGGAAGGTGCGCGGCAAGTTGTTCATCCAGTGCGAAGCGGGATTTCTCGGCGAGGAATTTGAGATGCTCATCGTAAATCTCACGCAATCCAGCCATCGCGGCGCGGACGGTTTCAATGTCTGCCCAGTTATCTTTTTTCCCTTGCGTGGATGTAGCTTTGCGAAGCGCGGCAAGGCTGGTGAGAACCGCATCCCAGCTTTGAGATGCGCGGGCTTCCTGGATTTCCATCCATTGTGCGAGGACGGATTGGCGGGCGAGTTCGAGTTTGTCTTCGGGGGAGGAGGCGTGATGGGAGGCGAGGTCGGAGAGGGAGTTTGCCCAGGTTGGAGAATCGAGTTGGGATGCGAGATAAGATGAAAGTGTGGTTGAGAATCTTTCAACGATTTTTGAATCGCGGAATTCCGTCGGACTAAAGTCCTGCCTCAGTTCATGAAAGTCCGCTAAAGCGGACTCGGCGCTCGCGAAGGTCACATCCAACCTGCGACTCATCAACGCGTTGAGAATTTGGCGCAGTTCATTTTCCTTGAATGCTTCGCGACCAAAAAGCGCGGCAGATTGTTCGTCTGTGGCAGCCCACGCCAGCGCAGATTCAATCGCTTCGGCCTGCAATGCGGCGGCAAGTCCTTCTTCGAGGACTTCAAACGCGGGGTCGAGTCCAGCCTCGGCGGGGTGGGCGCGCAGGATTTCGGCGCATAAACTATGGATGGTGCCGATTCTTGCTGAGTCAAGGTTGGAAGGATGAAGGATGAACCCTTCGCGGGAAGGATGAATTGGTTGGGCGGCGCTGGTTTGAGTGGAGTCGGGTGAAGTGTGAGAAAGGGCGTTGCGAATGCGTGAGCGCATTTCACGCGCGGCTTTTTCGGTGAAGGTGATGGCAAGGATGGAACGCAGGGGATATCCCTGTTCGAGCAAATGCAAATAACGTCCAACCAGCGAAAGAGTCTTACCCGAACCCGCGCCAGCCGTGACGGCGATAGCATGCGCTGAATCAGTCACAGCTTTTTCCTGGTTACCTTTAAAGTGGAATTGGGAAAGTAAAGACATTGAGTAATCAGTTTTCAGTAATCAGTTGCGGCGGCGTTTTCTGGTTTTCTTCGATGAAGGGATAATATCCTTTTCATTCGAGTTCGAGTAAGTCAGATTGGCAATCCGACCTGCCCGTGCGTCAGATTTCCGAAAATGTTTCGGGTCAACCTTTTCCTTGAACATCTGGTAATGACGTTTGATTCGGGCAACGTATTCGGAATCTTCCAAGAGATGAGCAACCAGTTTGAGAATGGCGGGTGCCAACTCAGATTGCGGACTCGCAGAATTGAGAACCAGCCCACGCATTTCATTTATCGCGAGGCGTTTAATTTCATTATCTGGTTCACCTCCCCACCACTTTTTGTAAAATGCTTCGCTCTCCCAACCGTAAGCAACCACCGCGACGAGATCATTTCGCTTTCTGGAAATAACATTGAAAAACACCCGCCGACAATCACAATCTTCGTCGTCGCAGTATGCCTCAAACAAGCCATACTCATCGGCGGGCAAGAAGGAATTGTCTGCAGGAATTTTGGCGGTGCGCATTTCAGTCAACGACGTTTCGGGAAACAATACTTGAAACAATTCAAAGACATAATCAAAATCCTTTCTTATATCTCCAACAGAATCCAACCGCAGGGCAATACCTCGGGCAACCCTCATCAGGCGCTTTCGGCTCAAAATGACCAGCGCGGATTCCAGTCACATGCTTTCCGATGTGCGCCACCGCGAGGGCAAACGCCGCTTCCACGCCACCCTCAAATTTTTCAAGTTTCAAACTGCTCGCTTCCGCTTTTTGGATGTGCCAGTAAAACCCGCCAGAAATTTCACCCAGCCCCAACGCGTCACGCGCCGCGAGAGCGTAAATTGGCAATTGCAACCTGCGACCCTCTTTCAAATGACTCGCCGAAATCGCCGAACTTCCCGCCTTGTAATCAATCACACGCAACGTCCCATCGGGTGCGGAGTCGAGTCGGTCAATGTAACCGTGAAGGCGAACATCGCCTGCCGAAGTCTTCAACACCAGCGATGGATTCCCCATCCCAAAGCGCGCCTCCATTTGTTTCGGCGTGTATCCCTGCGAAACCTTATTCAACTCATCAATTGTTTTTTCCAACGTGCGCAGTAACTCCGCCTGTTGCTGAGTCCACAATGCCGTCGGGCGAAAACCATATTCCTCGGGCGCGCTCGCAAAAGCTTTCCCAGCCGCCGTCGTCAACTCAACGCCGCTGTATACATCCTCCAAAATCTTATGCAACATCGAGCCGAGCATACGCACATCGAATCCCTCCTCCGCCTCCTCGCGCGGCTCCAACTCCATTGCGTGCGCGACAAAAAACTCAAACGGGCAAGCCCCATAACTTTCGAGTCGGCTCGCGCTCCAGCCATGCGCCGCGCCAAAGCGTTCGCTCAAATCAGAAACTTTTACTGACGCGAAGCGTGTCGAAGTATCGCCTTCGTAGATTCCCTCCGCCTTCGGGTTCATGCGCGCCTTCAAAACTTCGATACCCTTTTGGATGCGGATGTCGAAGTCCCGCGCCGCCTCCACCCATTCGACTTTTGACGCCGCCTCAGCAGAATCCGCCAAACGAACATCGCCTCTGACTCGGACTGTGGGCTGGTCGCCGTTTAGACGCATTACCTCCGCCCAAAACGGGGACGGCTCCCACGCCTGCCCATCCTCCGCGAGATAGGGGCGCGTCAGCAAAAGCCGTTGCCGTCCGCGCGTGATGGCTTGATAGAACAACGTTCCTTCGTCGCCGTGCAATTTTGTTTCGAGGGGCAATCCGCGTTCGCGCAACGCGGCGCGGTCAGACTCGCGCAGCAAAATATCCTCGCGCTCCTGCTTCGGGAACTCGCCTTCGGAGAGTCCCATTAACACAACGGCTTCAAATGATAGTCCGCGTCCGTCCAACGCGGACGCGGCGAACACTCCCGCTTCCGCAGAAACGGTGAACGTCGCAGACTCCACCGCGCCGCGCAAGTCCGCGTAGAACGTTTCATACTCAAGTGAATCAGCCGCGAGCGTTTCCTTTGCAAGAATGAGTCCGCGCAAAACATCCTTGAACGCGCGTAACGCGGCAACGTCCCGTTCAGCCGTGGCGGGATTCGCGCGCGCGTTGACGACCATATTCAATCCATTGTTTTCGTGCGGAGAAAAATTAGTCAGCAAAGCGGGGTCATCCCCAATTAAAGATTCAATGAATGCTACGTACTCGCGCATGTCAGCGCGGGAAGGCGGGGTGAGCAAATCAACAAACGACTCAAATTTCCCCTTCACCTGTTCGTCATGTTCGATTGTGCGAAACGACTCACCATCCTCATTAGCCAGCGCCTTTTTCTTTTCCCACATCTCAAAGGATTCGCGCCACTGAGAGAGTCCCTGCGAAACTTTTCCAATCCGTGAAATTTCATCGAGCATTGCCGCAGAGTTGAGATTAATTCCCTGTTCGCTAAAATCAAAATATGGACTGCGCCATGCTTCGATCAATGTGCGGCGAGTCCAATCTTGGGCAGGCAATGAGAGCAATGCAAGCAGCGCAGTAACGGCAGGATTTTCGTTCAAGGGTTGTCCGCCCACAATACGCAGTGGAATTCCAAACTCAGCAGCGGTCTCTTCGAGGAAGAGACGATATGGCTCAAGGTCACGCGCCATGATTGCCACATCCGATAACATCATTCCATCGCGCACGACGCGCGCCTTCACCCAACGCAATGCCGCGCGGGCTTCAACTGCACGGGTTTGGGCCTCTACAAACTCAATGTCATTGCGACGCGTACTTTGCGGGCGCTCTTCCCGACGAAACAATCCCCGATTAAGCGGATGAGACTCCTCAATGGGATTTTCCCGATTAACAGGAGATTGCTTCGCCACACTCGCCATTTGAGGCTCGCGGCTCGCAACGACATCATCGAATAACATTGCTTCCACATTTGCAATGGATGCTGAAAGCATGGAAATTGAATCCATTGCTTCGGGCTGGATGTTCAAACCGTTAATTAATGCAGATTGCGCACGGTGAAAGCGATGATGTGCGGCACGTTGCGGATATTCCATGTCACCGTTCAACGTGATGAGGGTTTCTTTAGCGCGCTCAGCCAAAAGCGAGAGGACTGCCAGTTGCGTTGGGTTGAATTCGTCAAAGCCAGAGACGGCTAAAAAACGGGTATCCGTTCCGAGATCAGGTTTTGATGCGAGCGCAATCTCCGCCAGCCAGCCGCGTCCTTCGTTGTCCGCCCAGTTTTGTTTTCGCAGCCAATCCTGATAGGCGGAGTAAACAAGTGCAATCTCTTCCAGCCGCGCCCCCAATCCTTTAACGGAATCAGAAAACAGGTCAGGGGTGATGCGGGCACGTTTGAGTTCCTCAATGCTGTTGCGGAGCAGGGCAATGAATCCAGGCTTGTCGCGCAATGCCGCATAGTGAGTCATCTCGCCGCGTTCGCACAAATCATCTACAATGCCGCGCAGCAGACGAATCCGCACAGGGTCAACCAAAAGCGGAATGGGCTGTCCCGCGCGGGTCAGCAGTTCGGCGTAGAGCGTGTGAAACGTGTGGACATCCACCCCCAGTGCGCCGCCTGCAGCGCAAAGCCGCTGGCGAAATCCAGCGGCTTGAGTTGAATTGGGCACGATAACGATGATCGGCGAAAGCGGCTCACTCGCCAAGACCGCGCGGATTTGCTCAATGACAAATTGAGTCTTGCCGTGACCAGCAGGGGCGAGGAGCAGGCGGGGAGCCATTAGATACCCGCTTTGACAATTTGTTCCTGCGCGAGACTCACCAACTCTTTCACGGACTCAAGCAACGTTTGTCCCGTTTGCGCGGACAAGGGAACCGCTTCTTCCCCAACTTCGGGCTGGGCGGTTAAATCCCGAACCTGAGACAACCTTTGAGATAACTCCGCTGACAGATGTCCGCGCTCGACGAGTTCGGCTTGGACAAGGCGCGGGGATGGAAAATCGGATGACGGGTCGCGGTCAGTATGCAAGGCAAGGAGCGAAGAAAGACTCCAGCCAAGGGCTTCGCGCAAGGGACGTGTCATCTCTTCGGGGAAGTTTCCTTTGAGCAGGAGGTCAGCGAGGGCGAGTCGTTTTTCGGCAAAGGCGAGTCCTTCGCTGGCGCGTTTGCGGCGGAATTCACTCGCGTCGCTGGCGGGCGCGGAGGGCAGGCTGGTAGCTTGATAGGCAATGTCTTCGGGGGCGGGCGGCGAGGCGAGGGCGGGGATAAATGCGGCGAGGGAGCGGAAACCTTCCGAGTCCATCAAGTGCAGTTGCGGCGCGTTTTCAATGTAATGTTCACTGATGCAGTTTTCAACCAACGGGCGCAAGTCGGCGGGCGCGCCTGAGACGACGACCAAAATTCCATCAGTGGGGGCTTTGCGGACGAGCAGGATTTTGGTGGGGATGCGGTCTACCAACAGGGCGGCAAATCCTTTGAGGGTAGGCGCGGGAGTCTGCTCGGGCTGAGATTCTGTTTCAGTAACGGGAGCAACTTCGGTCGGAGTCAGATCGAGTTCCACATTCACAGAAGGCTGGAGAAGATCGCCTAATTTTTGCAGGAGGCTTTGTCCCATATCCGCAAATTTAATCGAGGAGGGAGATTCGTCAGTTCCAAAGACAGTCGCAAAAACATTTTTCTTCGCGGCGAGGGTATCCAACATGCGCTCTTCGATGGTGCCTTTGGCGATGAGGTTGATAACCTGCACCGAAGACAGTTGACCGTGACGATGGGCGCGGGCGATGCGTTGTTCGAGCACGGCGGGATTCCAAGGCAGGTCGAGGTTGATGACAAGCGACGCGGCTTGCAGGTTGAGGCCCACGCCGCCCGCGTCGGTGGAGAGGAAGACGCGGCATTGAGGGTCGTCGAAAAATTTTTGAATGAGGTCGCCGCGTTTGGCGGAGGGGACATCGCCCGTGAGTTTTACGTAGCCGAGGCCAACGCGCTTGAGGATGGGTTCGGTAAGCGCCAGCATGGTGGCCCATTGACTAAAGATGACAGCTTTGCGTGCCCCATTTGCGCCGTTTGAAACGGGGTGACCGTTGCTGGCAATTTCTTCGGTCAGGATTTCGTCGAGTTCGGTGAGTTTGGGCGCGGTCTTCTCGCTGTCTTTGAGTTCGATTTCCTTATCGTGAAGTGCGAGGGCATTGCAGATGAGACGCATTTTAATCATGTACATCAAAAGCAGTTCGCGCTCTTTGGGCGTGAGCGGGCGACGCTTGGATGCGGAGATCAGTTTGGCAAGTTTCTCTTTGAACTCGTTGTAAGCATCCCATTGTTTATCGCACATCTCAACAAAGAAGTTGTTGTCGGTGCGCGGCGGCAGGTCTTTGAGGACTTCATCGCGCGTGCGGCGCAGAATGTAAGGTTTGATGAGCGCGCGCAACTGGTCAATGTTTTTATAGCCGAGCACTTTGTATGTGCCGTTCTCGCGCTTTTCGAGTTCGTAAAATCTATCGTTAAAATACCAAAGCGGACCGAGGATGCGCGGATCAAGAAATTGAAAGATGCTGTACAGTTCGTCAATGCGATTTTCGAGCGGCGTGCCCGTGAGAACGAAGGCGTAACGACTCGGAAGGCTCTTGACCATCATGGCGGTTTTTGCGCGCCAGTTTTTGATGCGCTGCGCTTCGTCGAGGATAACGAGGTCAGGGCGTAGTTTGAGCAATTCATCCATGTCGTAGCGGACGAGTTCGTAGTTGATGATCTTGAAGAAGGAGGAATCATTGTAGAGTTTGCGGCGTTCCAGCAGGTTGCCTTCAACGATGGTGACGGATAACGAGGTAAATCGTCGAATCTCACGCGCCCACTGATGTTTGAGCGAGGCGGGACAAATGATGACCGCCTTCTGAATGTCGCGCATTTCTTTGAGCAATGCTGCGGCGGCAATCGCCTGGACGGTTTTGCCAAGTCCCATGTCATCGGCAAGCATGGCGCGGCGACCAAAAGCGAGGTGCATGGCGCCCAGTTCCTGATACGGATAAAGCTTTGTAGAGAGGACATCGAAGGTGCGACGTCCGCGTTTGACCTGATCGAGGAACCATTCCTTTTGCTGTCCCACTTCTTCGCGGTCTTGCAAAAGGGACAGATGCTCATGCACCGCTTCGTTCACGCGGACGAGAGGCTTGTCGCGTGTCGGAAGCGTCTCAATGGCGGACAGGAGGGATGGCAATGTCTGGAGCGGCGCACCAACTAAAAGTCCAGAGGGATCGAAGTAGCGGGTTAGTAATTCCTTGACAGGGGCGCGGTCAGGTAGAGGCAGAGCGACGCGCACGGTTACATCCATGCCGTGATGGAGATAAACTTGAGTCCCGCGCGGGCGTTCGGCGGCCAGTTTCTTGAGTTTCGCGCCGTGTTCCTTTTCAAGAGAAATCAGCACGCCTTCAATGTGTTTGCATGTGCCGATAAGATTGCTTTTGTAATCCGGGCAGGTGCAGGAGTTTTGCAGTTCATCGAGGGAGCGAATCTCGACGCGATAGGCGCGTCCCGAAACAGAACTGACTTCGAATAAACTAAAGACGGGATGACTGCCTTTGTTGGCGATCTTGAGGATTTCTGCGCGGGCGCGTTCGCGTCGGCGTTCGATTTGTTCCTGGATATCGGTGGGCATGGGGACTCCGCTGAATTTGCAGATATGTGGACTTATGTTTGCAGATTATACTTGTTTTGGAGAGTTACATTGGCAGATTATGCCATCATCGTCGCATCCGATGCAGAAACGGGTGGCACATGGGCTGGCGCAACCGAAACATTCAAAAATAATTGGGTTCCTGTTTTTGTCTTGGAACATGAACAAATGCCAATGGGAAACAAGTTGCTGCTACAAAAGGGCGCGTTGCCATTTCCCCATCCATTCAAAGAGCCGCCCATCAAGCTGCCCGAGTGGATGAAGGAAAAAGCAGCGAGCCTGTCATCCAAACCTAGTCAGCCGAGTTTATTTTATTATTTCATTGCAACAACTTGATATTTATGGCAAGTTATTGCAATGAAAACAATTTGACAGGAGTACACGCCATGTCCGCCTACCCCGATTACGTTTACAAAACACTAGCCCGTTCGCGGGACGAGGGACAATGGTATGCGTGCCAATCCATTGCGGCGGGATATTCCTTCGATGTGCTGGCGCTCTTCCCCGATTGCGAAGAGGCAAAAGAACTGGTTTACACACTCTTTTGCGATGAATGGACAATTTACGACAACCGCGTTGCTGTTCAACAGAATATTGATGAATGGGATGACCGCCCCTGGCAACATCGCCGCAGGCTGGCTTTATCCTATCGTTTCATGAGCAGGTGGGAAGGAAAATACAAAGACCACAAGCTGGACAGAAATGGTCCTCCCGATATATCCAAAATCCTGGAAAACGGCAAAATGGAATTACTTGGCGCGTACTGTCTTGGTGATGAGGAGTGCACCGATTATGCCTGGGCTATTTTTGCAGATGCCATCAACAAATCCCAGGACCCGCGCATGACCTTGTTCTGGATTGGAAAACAATACGCCGACCTGGGTTTCTTTGCAGATGCGGCGGAGGCACTCGGCGAATTATGTTCACGTTTCAATGATGCCGATGCATGGCGGCTGTTCGCCGAAGTCGTCTGGTGGCGCGATAACGCACATCGCATTCCGTGGATTCCGCCAGCGGGCGACGGTTCACGCTATGACCTCATGATGAGTTTCATTGACCTCACCGCACCAACGGCAACGCCCCTCCCAATATCCACAAACACACCAATTCCAGTGGTGGAGTTTGGATTAACGCCGAGCCCAATACCATAGTGTTTAACAAGTGAAATTTTTGTTTTTTATGCCCGCAGGGTCTTCGACAAAAATTTTTGCCATAAAGGGCACAAAGGAACACGAAGGTTTTGATGTTCTCCTTTGTGCCCTTTGTGTACTTTGTGGTTTCGGCTTGTCCGAGTTAGGTTTTATTATTTTCGCGGGTGGGATAAACGGGATGCGCCAGCAGTTCGGCCAGTTTTTGCGTGCCTTCCGCGCTTGCCACTGCGATGATCTCATCATTTTCCTGTAATGTGCTTTCGCCACGCGGCAGGGCCATTACGCCATCCCGAATAATGGCCGCGACTACACAATGCTCAGCCAATCCCAAATCTTTAAGCTGAATACCAATCGCCTTTGCTCCGGGAGGCACTTTCTCTTCCACAACTGAGTAGCGACCGCGACGGACCTTGAAAAGGGTCATCATATCGCCGAGCGACATTTCCTCCTGAATTAAATGCGCCAGTAAATCGGCTTGATTCAAGGCAACATCCACATGGAATTTATCATTGAACAACCAGGCATTATTTGGATTGTTAACACGCGCGATCGTGCGCGGCACGCCAAACATTGTCTTGGCTAGGAAGCACAGGATCAGGTTGACCGAATCGCTGGTGGTGACTGCGGCCAGCGCCTGCGCATCACGGATGCCTGTCTGTTCAAGCACGCCTGGGTCAATTGGGTTGCCTTCATAGATCACTTCCGTCGGCAAGTCCTGATGTAAATGCGACAATATGTCACGACGATTTTCAATAATCCGCACTTTGTATTTTTCATTCATCAACAAACTGGCAAGACGCGCACCCGTACGCCCGCCGCCGGCAATCAATACAAACATATTACACCTCCGCCTTATTGGAAAGACGCTCAGTCAATGCGCCAACGCCATCAAACGTTGTGCTGACGTAAAGCACATCACCCGCCTGCAATTTCACGTTCGCATCGGGCAGGGAGGAACGGCCTGCTCTCGTTAAAGCGACCGGGTAACACTGCTTGAGCGGCTCCAACAATCCGCCGAGTGTATGTCCATCCCATGCTTCAGGGATGATCATCTCGTACACCTCCACCTCCCCATTCCCCGCGGAGTACACCATGTGTTGAGTGGAATCCATCAATAACTCTTCCACCCGCTGCGCCCCCCAGGATGTTGAACTGACGGTTTGCAAGCCAAACGCTTCGATTACCCCGCGCAGGTTGGGATCGTAATTACGCACCACCACCGCAGGTACGTTATAAAAAGCACGCGCAATATGAGCGACCACCGCATTCAGCGCATCCGAGTTAGTAACGGCGGCCAGGCCATCCGCCTCCTTCACACCTGCACGCTCCAGGATAGCCTCGGCTATACCTTCGCCTTCGAGCGTCCGGCCGCGAAAATCAGGGGGCAGGCGATTAAATGTTTCCTTACTGCTATCTACAACAACAACCTGATGCCCGCTTTTGAACAGGCGATACGCCAGTTCTGCACCGACACGTCCGCATCCAACAACAATGAAATTCATGGTTCTACTCCTCGTGTGTATGACCGTCTTCAACGTGATAAGGCACGTCTGTTACGACAACCCCATGCTTGCTCAGCAACTCGGTCCGCAATACTTCCGCGGTACGCATATGTAATAAGTTATGCCAGCGCTTTGACGGAATGAATTGCGGTACAACGACGGTAATGGTCTCATTAGGCTGACGATGGTCAATAATTTCCTTTAGATATTCAAGCAAAGGTTCTACAAACAGGCGGTAAGGCGAATCAAGAATAACAAGCCTGGTGCCTTCACCCCATGTCACCCACTTCTTTTGCACTTTCTCAGTCTCAGCCGGGTCAATCGAGATATGAACAACAGTCACATCGCTCGAAAGCAAGCGCGCATAATGTAAACCATCCAGCGTACCCTGATGAACGCCGCTGACCGGCATGATCACGCGATGACGAGTTTGGCGAGCGGGCACCCCGGCGAAATCTTCAAGTGAAAGGCTATGAGCCAGATCCTTATAATGGTAATGGATCCTAAAGAAGATCATCACCAACATGGGCGTAAGAATAAGAACAACCCATGCGCCTTCCCTGAATTTGGTCACAGCAAAAACGATCGCCACTATGGAGGTACACAGCGCACCGAAACTATTGACAACCATCTTAAAGCGCCAGTTCTGCTGATAACGCAAAGTAGAGCCGGGCTCGACCACCTCTTCGCCCTCTTTAAGATGCCCGATCTTCCACCAACGGCGCGCCATACCGCCTTGCGAAAGCGTAAAAGACAGGAACACGCCGATCGCATATAACGGAATAAGACGCGTCACACTCGCCCTAAAGATGACGATCAAAGCTGATGCAATGATGGCGAGTGTAATAATACCGTTGGAATAAACCAGGCGGCTGCCGCGGAAGGTCAACTGGCGAGGCAGAAAACCATCCCCGGCATGTAATGCTCCCAGGCGGGGAAAATCTGCAAAGGCGGTGTTGGCGGCCATGATCAGGACAACCGTTGTCGCCCAGATGGTGGAAATATACAGGATGCCGCGTCCGTTAAAGACGGTGCGCGCCAGTTGAGAGATAATAGTTTCCTGTTCAGAGAACACAGCGCCAATCCGCCCTGTAAGATAGGAAATCCCAAGAAAGAGCGAGCCAAGAATAATCGACATCCAGATCAACGTGATGCCTGCATTGCGGCTGCGCGGCTCCTTGAAGGCAGTAATGCCATTCGAGATCGCTTCCACGCCAGTCAGCGCGGTCGTCCCATTGGCAAACGCATGCAGGATCAGGAAAGGTGTGAGTGCTCCAATTGTATGTAACAGAGTCAACTCAGGTGGATCAACAACTTTCCCCAGCGAGCCAGTCAGATAGCGGAACATGCCAAATCCAACCGCAGAAAACATCATGATGACAAAGAAATAGGTTGGAATAGCGAATGCCGCGCCCGATTCCTTCACGCCCCTCAAGTTTACCAGCATAACGAACAGTACCGCTCCGACCGCGAGCTCAACGCGGTAATCAAACAACCTGGGATACGCCGAAACGATCTGCGCCACGCCCGATGAGACCGAGACCGCCACAGTCAGGATGTAATCGGTCAGGAGAGCCGCTCCGGCAGTTTGAGCGGGTAATTCGCCCAGGTTATCACGCGCGACAATATAGGCACCGCCACCGCCGGGATAAGCATGAATGGTCTGCTCATAGGATATGGTGACAATGGCAAGCAAAATAATAATGGCTATGGAAATAGGGAACACATATCCATAGGCAAGGGTACCTGCCGCGGCCAGAACACCCAGGATTTCCTGCGTGGCATAGGCCGTGGACGATAAAGCATCGGACGCAAAAACGGCAAGGCCCACAGCCTTGCCGATGGTCTGGTGCGGAGCGTCGGATGTGGACAAAGGTCGTCCGATCAGCCAGTGGCTCAGAGAGCGCGGCGGCTTGTAGTCACTTTCCCGCCGCATGATTTCTGTTTGATTATTTTCCGGGGTTAACATATCCTTCTCTTGCTACTAACAAAAATAAACCCTCGCCGGGCGAGGTGCGGCAGAGATTATATACCCAATTACCTAATTTCAGTGTAAATTACAGTTAAGAAATTTGATAGGGTACATCGGTAATCACCACGCCCGGTTTGGAAAGCAGTTCTTTCCGAAGCAGATCCGCAGTTTGCATGTGAAGCACGTTATACACACGTTTTGACGGAACGAATTGAGGCACAACGATCGTGATCGTCTCGTTTTGCTGGCGGTTGGCAATGATCTCTTCGATGTAGGCCAGCAAAGGTTCCAGAAAGAGACGATACGGGGAATCGACAATCACCAGGCGCGTGCCTTTGCCCCACGTGCCCCATTTCTTCTGAACTTTCTCGGTTTCTGCCGGTTCAGTGGAGACATGGACAACTGTTATGTCATCGGACAACATACGCGCGTAACGCAACGCGGCCAGTGTGCCCTGGTGAACATTACTGATCGGAACGATCACGCGATGACGCCCCGTATAAGGCGGCGGTTCCCCATAGTTTTCAAGTGAAAGACGAGCGGCCATGGTGAAATAATGCTTATGAATAAAAAGGAAAACCACAACAAGCATCGGGATCAGGATCAGTACAACCCAGGCGCCTTCGGTAAATTTAGTCACAGCGAAAATCATCATGACCATGCCAGTGGCAAGCGAGCCTACGCTGTTAACGATCATCTTGATAAGCCAGTGCGGATCATGATGCAGAGTAGAACCGCGTTCGATGAGTTCTGCACCGGGTTTTAAACGGCCGATCTTCCACCAACGATGAGACATGCCCGCCTGGGATAATGTAAATGAGAGGAACACGCCAATGGCATAGAGCGGGATCAATCCAGAAACACTGGCATTGAACAACAGGATCAGCCCGGATGCGATCAGAGCCAGTGAAACAATGCCGTAGGAATAAACCAGGCGGCTTCCCTTGAAAGCCAGTTGGCGAGGCAAAAAACCATCTATTGCGACAAGCGCGCTGAGGCGGGGAAAATCAGCAAAGGCCGTATTAGCCGCCATCACAAGGATAAACGTGGTGCCGAGAAGGGTAGCCACGTAAATAAAATTCCGTCCATTATAGACCGTACGTGCCAGTTGCGAAATAACCGTCTCCGCTTCCGACGGCATCGCGCCGATGTGCACGGCCAGAAAGGTGATGCCAAGCAAAAGGGTCCCCAAAATACCGGACATCCAGATCAATGTAGTCCCTGCATTTTTACTGCGCGGCTCCTTGAAAGCCATAATCCCATTCGAGATGGCTTCCACACCGGTCAGGGAGGTTGTGCCATTGGAGAATGCCCGTAAAATCAAAAATAATGTAATCGGGTGCAATACGTTTACTTCAAAATGCGGCGGGTCAACAACCACGCCCAATGAGCCGGTTGCATAGCGGAACAGACCAATTCCCGTCGTTACAAACATCATTACAAGAAAGAAATAAGTTGGGATGGCGAATGTAGCCCCGGACTCTTTAACCCCGCGCAGGTTGATCAACATAATGAACATCACAAGAGCAACCGCTATGACAGCCCGGTAATCAAAGAGAACAGGATAAGCGGATACGATTTGTGCCACACCCGAGGAGACCGAAACGGACACCGTTAAAATATAATCGGTCAACAGCGACGCTCCGGCGACGAGCGAACGTATCTCGCCCAGATTGTCACGCGAGACAATGTATGCCCCACCGCCACCGGGATAAGCATGAATCGTCTGTTCGTAAGACAGCGTCAAAATAACAAGCAGAACAACAATTGCCATCGCCAGAGGAAATGCATAGCCCAGTGCTTGCGTCCCGGCCACAGCTAGGATCATCAGCATCTCCTGCGGGCCATAGGCCACAGATGACATCGCATCTGACGAAAAAACAGCCAACCCGATGGCTTTGCCAATCGTTTGGTGCGGCGCATCAGCCGTCTGAAGCGGGCGCCCGATCAGAAAATGACTGATATTTTTAGGCGGCTCGTATTCGGTCTCCCGATGAATAAAGGACGTGGATTGGTTATCTTTAGGGTCTATCATGGCATCAAAAAATATCACTATTTAGAAGAACATGCCAGCAATTCTCAATATGAACAATGTCATTGCGAGACGGCACTCTCCCGAAGGGGTCGAAGCAATCTCATGTTTCAGCGAGGAGACTGCTTCGCAAAGTGCGCTCGCAATGACATAATGAGAATTGCCGAGAGCGTGCGGGATTATAGCCCAGATTCTCTCTTTGTGGAATTATGATTCTTCCTAAACAAAAGGTGACAGCCTCCCCTTACCCCCTTTGCCCACTCGCTTCGCTCGGGATGCTTCGCGAGGAGCCTTCGGCAGGGCGGCGAACGGTATTTCTGCGATCTCGACCTCATTGTGCAATTCTATGGGCACTTTTATCACGTATTAGTTACAATCAAATACCAAAAGTGCGCCATATACTGCTTTATCTTCCAATTTGTAGTATTTATAGGTAACGTTGGGGCCGCTCCCTTTCATGGCGCAAGGAGCGCAGGAGTACAGCCAATCAGTGGGGAATTAAATGCCAGCATCCTGGCCTTCGGATGAGCGGCCTCGTCATGAACTGTGGAACCCACCTTTGCAGGTGGTTCCCCAGAAGGAGAAGACGATGAGACCCAAATATATAAAATCCATAGCGCGGGGTATTGCCGTGATCATACTGATTACCCTGGTGACCGGTTTATCGCTCCCGGCCTATGCGGCCCCAGGCGATCTTACGCGCGTCTCCGTTAATTCGAGCGGTGCGCAGGCAGATGGCGGGTCGAATCGGGGCAGGCTATCGGCGGATGGGCGATTCGTTGCCTTTGCATCCGGAGCCACCAATTTGGTCCCCGATGATACGAACAACACGGAAGATATCTTTGTGCATGACCGTCAGACGGGCGCCACTACGCGCGTCTCGGTGAGATCGAACGGCTCCCAGGCGAACGGCAGCTCCGTTTCACCGGCGATCTCTGGCGACGGACGCTTCGTAGCATTCTACTCGGAGGCCAGCAACCTGGTCGGAAGGGATACCAACGGATGTGCCGATATCTTCGTGCACGACCGCCAGACCGGCGAGACCACGCGCGAATCCGTAGATTCGCATGGTGTTGAGGAAAATGCCCCTCCATCCAACGACTACGCGGTCGTTTCCATTTCTAACGATAGACGTTTTGTAGCCTTCTACTCTGACGCCACCAACCTGGTCAGCGAGGACACCAACAATGCGCAGGATATCTTCGTACATGACCGCCAGACAGGCCGGACCACGCGCGTATCGGTTGCCTCGGACGGTGCCGAAGCGAACGGTGGCTCCGATCACCCAAACCTATCAGGCGATGGACGCTATGTGACCTTCGCCTCCGGCGCCACGAACCTGGTCGCGGGGGACACAAACGGCAAAGCGGACGTCTTCGTGCGAGACCTTCAGACGGGAGGTACAACCCGCGTCTCGGTCAATACGCGTGGAGAGCAGTCGGACGGGGGTGGAGGCAGCCCGGCCATCTCAGTGGATGGCCGCTACGTTGTATTCATGTCTGCTTCAGGTAATCTTGATCCCAGAGCCGATGAATATAGATATAAGGAACTTATCTATGTGCACGACCGCCAGATCGGACAGACCACGCTCGCCTCGGTCTCTTCAGATGGGGTGATCCTGACAGTAGGTCTGTTCGACCAACCGACCATCTCCAGGGATGGGCGATACGTGGCATTCTCCTTCTACGATAAAGGCGACAATAATGGGATCATGAATATTTGGGTCCGCGATCTCCAGACGGGCACATCCATTTCGGTGAATTATGGCAATGCCTCGTCCGGCGGTCCATCGCTCTCTGCTAATGGAAGTATTGTCGCCTTCTCGTCTGGTGCCAGCAATCTGGTCAGCGGCGACACGAATGGAGCCCCAGATGTCTTCGTTCGCGAGGTTGCTTATGGGACTGAGCGCAACCCGACCGTCGCTTCGGTCACTCCTGATTGCGGGTATTCCACACCGGTATGCCCCTATCCAACCCCTTCCACTGTTTCGTTCATTGTGATCTTCTCAGAGCCAGTTACCGGGGTTACTGCAGATGATTTTTCCCTGGAGATGCTCGAAGGCATAACCGGCGCTTCCATTACGGGGGTCAGCGGGTACGGCGTTGAATATTTCGTCACCGTTGCTACCGGCACAGGCGATGGCAGGCTGCGCCTGAATGTCGTCGATAATGACAGCATTGTAGACACGGCCTTCAACCCGCTGGGCGGTGTCGGCGCGGGTAACGGGAATTTCGCAGGAAAAAAGTATATGATCGACAAGAGCTTTCCCACCGTCACGAGCATTGTGCGCGCCGACCCCAACCCAGCCGCTGCCGGGACTGTGCGCTTCACGGTAACCTTCTCTGAAGTGGTCTACCCGGTCAAACCAAGCGATTTTGTTTTATCCACTACAGGCAGCATATCAGGTGCGACCATTACAGCCATTGACCCCATTGCAGAATCAGCCACATATACCGTCACGGTGGACACCGGTACGGGTGACGGTACCCTGCGCCTGGATCTCATTGATGATGACAGCATTTCGGATAATTTCATTGGTCCAATCGGCGGCATGCCGCTTGGCGGCGTAGGTGTAGGCAACGGGAACTTCACTACGGGCGAGACTTACACCATCGGCAACAGCACACCGAGCGGACCGAGTGTTACCAGCAGCCTGCATACTGACGCCAATCCCACAAGTGCGGCGAGTGTCAACTTCAACGTGAACTTCTCAGAAGCCGTCAGCGGTGTGGACCCAAGTGATTTTTCCCTGACGACCACTGGCAGTATCAGCGGCGCTCTTGTGTCGAATGTGAGCGGTTCAGGAAACACGTACACCGTCACGGTCGGTACCGGCAGTGGTGACGGTGGCCTGCGCCTGGATGTAATTGATGACGATAGCATCCTGAACGCTTCGAGCTCCCCTCTGGGCGGACCGGGTGCTGGTAATGGCAATTTCACCTCAGGTGAAGCCTACACGATCGACAAGACCGTTCCCATCGTGACCGGCATCCTGCGCACCGATCCGAATCCGACAATCGCGGATAGCATCAATTTCACGGTGACTTTCTCTGAAGCAGTCAGCGGCGTGGATGCAAGCGATTTTATGCTGGTAACAACCGACAGCCTCTCACACACATTTATCACGGGCCTGAGCGGCTCTGCCAATATGTACACGATTACCGTTGCCACTGGCAGCGGCAATGGCACCCTCCGCCTCGATCTGGTGGATAATGATAGCATCATGGATGCCTCAGGCAAACCGCTGGGCGGAGTGGGTGGGGGCAATGGGGACTTCACCACAGGTGAAGCCTATACGATCAATAAATCCCCTATCAACATAAT
>Ga0315273_10000279_pt1 | contig 50143 bp, 51 predicted proteins | sample YL17G02_0_MG_FD_205753 | JGI IMG/M metagenome (GOLD analysis project Ga0315273, IMG submission 205753) | Sediment microbial communities from Yellowstone Lake, YNP, Wyoming, USA - YL17G02_0 | ecosystem: Environmental > Aquatic > Freshwater > Lake > Sediment | place: USA: Wyoming | collected... | reverse complement strand
AACAGAAGCGTCTTTTGGATTTAAGTAAGTTTCTTTATCCATTCTAGATATCTAGAATGGATTTCTTTAAATAGGTTTTTCTAGATTTTTCATTATTTCTCCGTAACAGTTGTAATCCCACACTTACTCTTGTAATAATAAATCATATCGCGATCCATAATTGACGGATCTTTCATAAAGTCATCTCGAGTGTAATTAAAATCGTTCCAATAAGGAGCTGTAATGCTATTATATTTATCGACGTGATATTTATAAAAAGTTTTCATATGTTGTATATCATTCACCCAATTTTTCTTCGTATCCACCAATCCAAAATCTGATACGGTGGCATCAGTAATAAGACCTAACTTATTTCTTTTAACAAGTATATTTTTGGGGAAAATATCTCCGTGTACATATCCTAGCGAGTGTATTTTTTCGATTTGTTTTTCTAGTTTGTCGATTATATTTTTAGGCGGACATTCGTCATGTTTCAACTCGCCGCTCCACATTTCTGCTGCGAAAATACCGAATAACTCCTTTTTAGTATTATATTGAGTGACTTTAGTTTCATTGGCGCACAACCATGCATCCACAATTCTAGATCCTATACCATATTTGTTAAAAATTAGAGTTACATCAACCTCTTTTTTCCAATCTTCTAAGTTGCTTTCTGTTAGTTGACCTTTTGCAACGATTTCACCATTTTTAATATAATATCCACCCAAAAGTTGTATTTTTATAATGAAATCGCAATTACGGTTTTTGTTACATACTTTATACACTACACCATAAGTTCCTTCGGAAATATACCCCGATTCTCTGAGTCTTTCTTTAAGAGTTTTTAAATCAAGCATACTAAGAGTTTGACCATCTATCACTTTGCCGTCTAAAAAATAATCATTTAAACATGCATTCTGTAAAAACGTATCCACCCTGTTGGCGCGTCTAATCGACAGAGGAATATTGTTGGGATCGGTTTCTATAACTCTAGCCCCTTTTAATTTTTTACTAACCACTGCCTTTTTTAGAGGGACAACTGGACTTTTTGCTTTCACATTAGGAACATCTGTGCCTAATGCGCGCACAGGTTTTTTGATCAGAATATTTTTGCTTCCGACATTCCGTGTCATTTTCTCTTTTTTCTCTTCAAGAAACATATTTCTCAACTCGACAGCTTTGTAATATGTGTCTGGTTGATATACAGGCCCTTTGAAAGCGATAAATTCATAACCTATATTTTCGCCAAATAGAGGCGCCCTCGTTGAAATAACAGGATTTCCGAAACCAGAGTCCGTGAACAATTTTACGTTTTCATCAAAAAACGGACTATTTATATTCAGTCCAATCCAATATTCATTAAGATTAAGCTTTGAAATAGCAGTTTCTAACAATGATTGTGTCGCATAATTAGACGCACTGCATAAATTAAAAAATTCCCCGTATTTGCCCATAGTGATTACTGTTAAAAATCCTGAAATATCGTCAACGTCGACCCTGCCTGTAAAATTACTATTAAAATAAATAACAAACTTGCAATCTTTGTCCAAACATGAATCTTTGATAGATGTGTTTTTGCATTGATCGCTGAGCAGTAATTGTTCCAGTTTATTAGACAAACCTGGATAATCTGCGAGATATTTCCTTTCCACTATTAATACATGGGTTTCTTCGTCTACTTCCATTTTGACACACCGCTTCTATTGATAGAAAGTAGCATAATATTTCTTTTAAAAAATTTAAAAGAAAGTGTTTCGAAAAATTGCGATTTAATTTCTTAAAAGAACATAGCCGTTATACGACAAAGATAATTCACAAATAAAATTTTAAAAAAATTTATGGATTATTTACGCGTTAGTTTATCGACAGATCAGACTTACAATATGAAAGACGAAGAGCTTAAAAATTTTATTTGCTTGACAAGTTTAGAGTTGGGATATAATAGTTCAATAACAGACGATGGAGTTCGAGATTTAACCAATTTAACTCATTTGGATATATCTTTTCAAGGATCTATCACTTGCGATGGACTTAAAAATTTATCAAATTTGACTTCTATTAACTTTGAAGCGAATAGAAACGAAACAATTACGTTAAAAGTGTTTGATTTATTGCCTAATCTATCTGTTGTGCACGCAAGACACAACCAAGACATATTTAGACAATTAAGAGCATCAAATAAAGATCGTAAATACAAAGTAATGTTATCTAAATAACTTAATGACCATTCAAAAAACTGGTTTATCCTCACCCCTTCATAAAATATCCACTTTTGATTATAATTTATTTTTTCTATATTATAGAAAAAATACAGTTTATAGGTTCGAACGTTGTTTTTCCAAAAAATGATAAAAAGTTGAGCAAATAATATTCATAAACTAAGAATTGAGAGGAAGAGGAAATATTTTATGTCTTTTACATTACCTTTAGAAGTTTTGAGTAAAGAAGAAAAAAGAGATATAGTCAAAAATTTTACGATAAAATCCAAAGAAACTCAATATAATCCTAACCCAATATCTCATAAATGTTATTCTATAAATAAAGAAGAAAACTCTATCGATTTACCTTTTGGATGCTGGAAAAAATATTTGGACAAAGGGTATGGATTTCCTAATGGGGATTCGAAAGATTTTCCTAAAATGAATAACACCGCAAAATTCAGTGGTAAATTATTGACACCCGAAACAGATCCTTCTGGTAGACGAAGGGATCAGGTATCTGTAGTCAAAGAAGCTGTCAAAAAGTTGAAATCTACTGGTACAGTTTTTATGGCTTTATATACTGGGATGGGCAAAACGGCAATGGCCATTTACATCAGTATTTATCTTCACCTGAAAACTGTAATTATTTGCCATTTAGATGCTGTTAGACGTCAATGGCCTAGTGAATACGAAAAATTTTCCGGAGGATCGGTTAGAGTTCAGTTTGTTGAAGGTGTGAATGTGAAACTCGACCCTTTTGCCGATGTTTATGTTATAGGCATACAAAAAGCTGCGAAAATGAGAAGTGTCGATTTTTTGAAAATTGGGACGGTCATGATTGATGAATCGCAAATAGCTACAGTGACCGCTTTCACGGAAGTTTTATTTAAATTTCATCCTCGATATATGATAGGACTCAGTGCCACTCCTGATAGACCGGACGGGCTCAACTCTTTAATTTACCTTTATTTTGGTAAACCTGATAGATTTATAATTCTTAAGGAAAAAAAGGACTTTACAGTTTACAAATACAAGACAAAATACAAACCCGAAATATCTTATACGGTGGTTAATGGAAAAACTGTTCCAAATTGGAACGTAATTATCAACAGTATAGAAGAAAATAATGAAAGGTGGAAAGAACTCGCAAATATAGCTATTGGTCATCCTAAAGAAAAAATAATAATACTGTGTAATAGAAAAGTTTTATCACGAGGTATTTATGGTGTGTTAGACGAGATGGGAGAAAGTGTAGAATTGTTGATAGAAAACACAAAAGTTTGGGATTCGAACGCCAGGATTTTGGTAGCAGGATTTAAAAAGGGGGGAGTTGGTCTAAATGATCCTAAACTAACTATGGCGATAATAGCTTCAGATACGAAAGATTCCAGACAATTAGAAGGAAGAATTAGAGCAAACAACAACATACTTTACCACGTTGTGGATAACTACAAAACTTTCGAGAATCATTACAAGCTATGTGAAACTTTTTACGTTGAAAAAGGTGCAAAAATTGAAGTCATTGATGCTACTGGAGAAATCAAAAAAGTCGTTCCAGTCAAAAGATATTTGTCACAAGAAAAATCTGAAAAGCCTTATTTTTATCCTTCCAAGTAATTAAAAGAGTGTCACTCATTCCTTACCAAAACTCGATACAAAGTCTTATTTTTTACACATTAAGAATGTGTAAAAAATACAAGAATTTTCATTCAACATTTATTAAATGTATTAGACGAAATAGAATACCAATTCCATCGTTTATTTGGATATTTCTCAATTATTTCCATTGTGATGTTAGGGTTTCGAGAAATAAAATTCCAAACCCACGGTTTATTTGGATATTTCTCAATTATTTCCATTGTGATGTTAGGATTACAAGAAATACAATTCCAATCCCATGGTTTTTCAGGATAATTCTCGATAATTTCCATTGTGATGTTAGGGTTTTGAGAAATAAAATACCAACTCCATGGTTTTTTAGCATATTTCTCGATAAATTCCATTGTGATGTTAGGGTTTTGAGAAATACAACGCCAATTCCAGTCTTTAGACTTTTCAGCATACTTATCGATAATTTCCATTGTGATGTTAGGATTTTGAGAAATAAAATACCAACTCCATGGTTTATCAGGGCTCTTCTCGATATTTTCCATTGTGATGTTAGGATTTCTGGAAATTTCAAACCAATCCCATGATTTATTTGGATATTTTTCGATAAATTCCATTGTGATGTTAGGGTTCATAGAAATACAATTCCAATCCCACGGTTTATTAGGATATTTTTCGATAATTTCCATTGTGATGTTAGGATTTTCTGAAATATTATTCCAATCCCATTGTTTATCAGGATATTTCTCAATAAATTCCATTGTGATGTTAGGATTTGAAGAAACCCGTTTCCAATTCCATGGTTTTTCAGAATACTTCTCGATAATTTCCATTGTGATATTAGGATTTTCTGAAATATATTCCCAATCCCATGGTTTATTTGGATATTTTTCAATTAAAGTCCAAAGTTGATTGCAATATTTAAGGTAATTGTGTTTATAACATCTATGAAAATATTTACACGTTTCCATTAAAGCTTTGAATGTTTTCCCATCTTTAACAAGTCCTATAATCAAATCATAAATTTCATTAGGGAAAACGGATATTTCGATTTGATTTTGCATAATCGATAAATTATATTAAATTATCGAATTTTATTTCAATTTTTAGAAAAATTGTCAGAGTTGTTATTTTATCCCCCAAACCCTTTTGATTTCCACCATAAAATTTACTTAACGATATTTGCGTCATTTCTTTTGGATTTAAAATTTGCTAAATTTTATTAAGAGAATATCCTCTAGTTATAAAATGTCGATAATAATAGTGACATTATGTTGCATAGCATTAGTCATAGTTTTGTACTTTTTATTCAGAGGTAACGATGATGTTAAAAATAAAGAAAAAGAGACTATTGGTTCTCATTTCAAACCGGGTGTTGATCACGATACTTTATATTTTAGAGTCACAGACGACAAAGGAATCGTGAGCATGATACATGATTCTGGTATCAAACCAAGTGAACAAAAAAAATCAACAGAAGATCATATCGAATTTCCGGTGTCCAAAATAGAGTATAATGAAGGGAAAGAAAAAATACTTTCTAGACCGGTCAAGATTGAAATCGGTACACAAATTTTCGATTTGAAAAACGTTGTTCCTATTGAAGAATATCAAGTGTCTGTGAAACTTGACCACTATATTGTTATGGTTACAAATATATGGTAAATATAGATGATATTTATTGTTTTATTTTATTTTTCACACTTTTGTGTGAAAAAAGTGTTTATAGTTGCAAGACAACTCTTTATTTTTTAGCTTTTCTAGCTTCTAAAAGAGCTTTTTTCTTTTTTGCTATGAGAATTTCCTTCTTTTTAGCTTTAGCTGCTTCATCGCTTTCTACTTTTTGCTGGTCGATAATATCTTTTTCGCCGTCGCTTGATAAACCTTCACCAGATTCATTATTTTCTTTATCCCCAATCTCGGAAATAGGTTTGGTGTCATCAACACCTAAAAAATCGCCGGTGACTATTCCATTACCAGACGGGTGTTTGAAAGAAAATTTTCCTTCATCACTTGTGGTCCCTTCACTGTCTTCTTCGACAGCCGTATTTGGAGACAACATTCGTCTATGAGACAGACCGGACGATGAAGAAGGAACGAAATTCATTTCAATAACTCTGAATTTGAGAGACCCTCCATATGTATTTTTACCGTGAGCGCCCCAATATATACCTTCCCAATGAATAACTGGGTGAATGATACCTTGGACGGCATTACCCGGAGTGGACATATATTTGATTGGAGACATTAGTTTATCTCCAGGGCCGTAGATTTTAGTCAAACATTGAATCTTTGACCCTTTTGCTTTTGTTACCAGTTTGAGATAGGTTCTCTGTGGTTTTGTCTTGTCTACCGTTTTCTTACCTGTTTTTTCATCCTTTATTTGTGGATATTCATACACAGGTTTCATGGCATATGCCATATTTTTCTTTTTCTCTGCTGTAGTGTATGCACTGCCAGCGGGTCCATCCAATAAGTCATCGTTTGTAAACTTTCCCATTGAATCAACGGCTTTATCCCATGAGAGATCAAAAAAATTTGTCACCGCGACTTCATCTGTTGTAGGATTCTCCATGGAAGAAAGAGTCGTTAGTGGGTAACAAATTTGAAAACCTTCAATTGTATCCAACGTTTGGTTTTCGGTCTCTGTGCCCAAAGACCAAATTCCATTGATACCCCATGTTTTTTGAGGGGCTAATTCAATGAAAATTGGTAATTTTTGATCATTAGCACCTTTATAATGTACTTCTGACGTAGTCCATTCGATCGTTGTGTTAGTTCCTTTTTTTGTAAAAGAGTTGGTTACAGGTTGGTCAATAAAAATTTTTTTCCAATTTAACTTTGGCAAGTCCTTGATGGAGACAAACATTTCAGTTGGTTGTGAGTTTGAGTTAGTTGACATTTTAGTTTTTGGTTGGTTTAGGTCGAGGTTGTTCAAAGTCGAGATCGTTTGTTATAACTCGAAACTAAAAACTTTAAATTCATTTTTTTAAAAATTTTGTAAATTTACACTTAACTCTGATATTTTATCATGTATTTTATGATAAAATATAGTATTTTTATATGATAATTATCTGTTGTTAGGATATTAAAAAATGAAAAATATATAATAATATGAAAGTTATTATCGAGAAAGTATGAATAAGTTAATCGGGCTCAAAGTGAAAACAGAATCTTGCAGTCGGTGTAATAAACCAAAGCCGATATTGATCAAAGGTATTTGTCGTAGTTGCGATATTGGACATAAGGGGAGATGGTTTTTATCATACATTTCAAACGAAGATTATATTCGTATAATGGATAATATACTTGATGGTTGCGCGTACGGAAGAACCTGTAAAAATTCTGAATTACCCGATGAGAACCCGGTATATTGTCTTGTTGATAAAAAAGAGAAAACGTTGTTTCATGCAGTGTACGACATAAATAATATGGATGAAGACAAATGGATCGCAGAATATGATGTATGGTGGGATCAACCATCTATGATAAAAATAGATTTTAGGATTAATTTTAATGTTGGTGTTGTGAAAAAATAATTTCAGTCATATATTATTTTATTCTCATCATGAGAATAAAATACTCTTGGTCAATAAACGAAAGTTTGAAAGGCGTTTATACTTGTTCTTAAAAATATACATCTTCATCAAATACAAATTCTCCTTCAGTTTGTTGAGTATATTCGGATACCTTATCTTCAAAAAAATTTGTTTTATTAGGTAGACTAATCACAGCCATCCAATCTAAAGGATTTACGGCATTGTATATTTTCTGATGGCCTATAGAATACAACAATTCATCGGCTGTACATTTTGTATAATCTATCAAATCGTTGACAGACATACCTATCTTATCTTCTTTTAAAATATCTTTTATAAATTGCGCGTTTGTTTCAACTGCTTCCATGACGATTTCATAAGCCCTATTTTCTCCGGCTGGGACCATTTTTTGCTCTTTACATGCCAGCAAATATAAAGCTACTGCAAATTTAGTATGTATACCTTCGTCTCTTGCAATAAACTCGTTGGCTTTGCAAAAACCTCTCAATATGTTACGTTTTTTGATCCAATAAATGGCGGCGAAAGCGCTATTGAAAAGGACTCCTTCCACACACGCGAACGCTATAATTCTTTCCGCTAAACTATATTTTCTATCCATGTATTTTTTCATAAACTCTGAAATGCGTTTTACCGAAGGGTAAGTTTTGATAGAATTAAAAATTGACGCTAGTTTTGTCTGATCTCTTATTAATGTTGTAGCCATCAACGAATACATTTCACTATGGATTATTTCCATAGAACATTGTTCTGCGTAAAAAAACCCTGATTCCTTCCAAAAAGATGTGTCTTGTTGAAAGTTTTTAAACAGATTTTCCTCAACTAATCCGTCTGCTGGTACGAAAAAGGCGAGTAGACCGTCGACTAAAGTTTTAGTGCCTTCGTCGCATTCATCATAGTCATTCCTGTCTTCATGTAAATCGACGTCAGCCGGTACCCATTTAACATTTCGCTGATCGTAATAATATTTCGCTAATTCTGGATATTTGATCGGCAAAAAGCCGTAATCTTCAGAATCCGAACAAATATTTTTATCTTTTACAGAGATTGCAGACTCTTGAACTTCGCATGATTTTTCATTGATCTCTATATGTTGTATTAATGGTTGATGCATAATAAACAATATTACAATTTTTTGTAGTTATTATATTTTATGAAATCATTTTTTTATGGAGAAGATCAAACTTTTGTTTTCAACACAACACTCTAATTATTTATCGTGTAAAACGATAAATAATCCACCCTATTATTTTACGATAATCCAAAAAAAATAAGTATTTTATATCATCAAGTATTTTTGTTTTTATGTTTTTTTGCCACTATTTCGTACGCATTTGGTGCGGGTAAAGAAATACCCAAATTGGCTAGATTTTTTATTACTCCTTCGGCAACTTTTTGTTCTGCGTTTTTCTTTTTATTGGCGGTAGCTACCGCCAATAAAGTTTTATTTGCTGGTATTGAGCCGAGACATGCATAACCGAACGCGATAAATCTATCTGATGAATTTATATCAATATTACTGATTTTTAAATTCTTGGTTTCTTTATTGTATTTAAAAATGGCTTTCTCATTATTGTCCATAGCGTAAAGACAATCTGATAGTCTACATCCTTGTAAATCGTTCCATTTTCTGGAATCAAAAACCTCTTTCAATCTAGATTTGGCATCGAAAACATCTTCGTATTCTAACGATATCGTTTCTTCTTGTAAAAAACTACTGATAAGATTATAACAAGCCACATAACCAACGCCATTAGTGGTATTCTTGTTGAGTATACGCATTATAGCTCCACATAAAGCTTCAACCGTGTCTTCATACGCAGCTTGATAATCTTCACAATCCCATTTATCCTCAAAAGTGTCAAATCTATCCTTTAAATCATCACTCACTTGTAAGAAACTTTCGAAATCGTTTCTTATCGCCATTCTTGCTAAAATTTTGCCAGATACAAGGGTATGTTTCAACCTCGTATTCCATTTGACACTCACTATTTGGGGGTAAGTATTCCTTAGCCATTCGACTACACACGCATTTAAGACGGGGTCCCCTTCAAATTCTAATAATTCGTAGTTTGTTACTGCATCAAACGATTTGTGAATAAAAGCTTGTTGAAGAAGCTGCATACTTTCTTTATTTTCAATAAAGAATTTATTCACAGTTTTTTCCTTGAGTAAACACCTGTATCGGAGTATATTGTATGAAAAGTTGATGAATTTTTGTCCGATTTGCATAAAAATATTAAACTTCAAGTTCACCTTTTTTATATTATTATTATTAAAATATTTCGTTTTTATTATAATAAAACCTTTCCAGAAAAGATATGGAAAAATTAGCTTACAATGAAAACGACGGGTATGTAGGTTTTTGGGTAGAAAACAAGCCTTATAACGTCTTAGGAACTTCTTATTTTAACTCTGGCAGAACATACTTGTCTCCTAACAACATAACTTTGGCCATGGAACAGAAAGCAAAACATTCTAACTCTTGTCAAGATCCAGTGCCTAAATATTTTAATGCGTCTAAAATAGTGAAAGGTAGCCGGATTAGTAAAAAAACATCAGTTGGAAATATTTACATGAACGGTAGACGGTACTATGTCGGAGCTTCCTCTCCAGAAAATAAAAAGAAAGAAGAAAAAGTAGCCATACCCAATACAAAACTGATAGATAAATCTTGTACAGAATTATCTCGTTTTAATAACATCAGTATATATTTACATTCTCTCGTTTGTTCTCAGCTTTCTGATGCTAATAATAAGTCTGATTTTTCATGGGTCAATATTTTAAACAATTTGACAACAGAAAAAAAATCTTGCCCGTCTATCTGTACAGAAATTGGTTGCAAAATAGCAAAATCTTTGATAAAAATTGCAGCTTTACGTATATTTGCAGACCCCGAGCAATCCATAATGGAAATTCCTGTAAACTCTATCGATTCGTACAGACCCGACTCCAAAGTGGGTAAATTTGGAATGGGATTTTTCTCTTTTTTGTATTGGTTGATAGATCATCCTTTACGGGTGCTATACATATACAGTTGGTCAAAAAATGAACAAGGCGCTATTTGTGGATATTGCGCCACTGTGAGAGATTCTAAAAACGAAGGTTTAACGTTGAGTATTAAAATTCTCGAAACTTGTGTTACCCAAACCGGCACGTTGATGTATTTGGATTGTAAAGCCGACAAATTTAATGCTAGTTCAGTAAACAAGTTTTACGACCAGATGGAAAGGTTAAAAAATATATCCTCTGTTAAATTATTTTGTGTTAAACTTAATCAAAATAATGAAAACGTTCCAGATTCGTTTGTATATTCTAATAAGCCTGGTATTTTTTTGAATGCTGCGAACCATGAAAAAAATGCAAAAGACATCGTGTACATATGTATAGGTGAATCAAGAATTTTCGTAGAAGATCATGCGCAAGGTATTCCTATAAACGTTTTATTGGGATCTCTTTTCGTTCCGTCAATTTCCACAAAAACAATAAAATCGTCAACTTCATCAGTTACCAAAAAAGAAACCGCTACCGTTTCTTATAATAATTTTAACACAAACGGCGCTTTTATAATTCTAGTATCCGACGTCTCTGTTGTTTATTTGAAAACAAATTCTTATGGTTCGTCTACGATCAGTATGCCTTCATGGACAAGGCTGCCAGTGTCGAGAGATGATATTATATTAGAAAATCCTGAGATGGTAAAAATGTTTGAGAACGCTTTGGTAAATTTGCTTGAAGAAGGGGTAAAAATGAGAAATGTCTCGTCAATTCAAACAGGAATAAAATCGTATTTGGATTATACGGCAAATTTTGTTAATAAACAAGCGGTAAAAAATGCTCTTGCTATCTTCACAGAAAAATATAAATCGTATCTGGTAACAAAGTCCATATATGATTCCCTTGGTATTATAGATATGAAATGTATAAATTCGGAAGTTATGTACGTTCCAGAGGTTGAAAGTAGGTTGATAGTCGACCTTTCGAAACGTTTGTTAACAAATGTGTGGTATGGTAAGAGGGTAATGTTAATAGATTTCATTAACCCTTCCGTTAAAACTGAAAATATGTCTTCCTTAGTTTTTGTGAATAAGAAACTGACCGAGCAAGACAACTGGCCTGTTACTGGCTCTCAATCAAATCCTTCATTAAATCTGAACCCAATTGGTACTGAGTATGGCTTAAATAAGAACACTGTTTACGAGAAATTTGTACCCGCTGAAATCAGAAAACATGGAAAAATATACGAAGAGTTATACATGGCAGTGATAGCAGTTTTTGACGGATTAAATGTTAAGTTTAAGATGTTGGATATTTATTTGGGAATGTTTTCGTCTACTTACACTAGTATATTTACAACATACGGATTAAATGATTGGGTTGACATTTCTTATGTATTTTTAAACGTGTTAACATCTTACAAAGGTAATCAAACATACGGAGGCGGTCAATACGCGTTTATATACAAACAACCCAAAATGAGACTAAAAATATCTGATAACTTAAAACTTATGAAGTATGAAATCTTGTCCATGATGGAAGCTGTAAAATCTGTAAATGAAAGTCAAAACACAATTTTTTGTGTTACAAACATTCTATCTCCTCACCAGATTGAACTAAACTTTTTAGATTTAGGTATTGATAAAAACAAAAAGGATTTCTACGGACGCTTTCACTCTTTACTATTAGAAAAAACCGATACACTCGTAGAATACACTGTATGCTCTATTCTATTTTTAAAATCCATCCCAAATGCTACACATCTTATTAAAAACAAAGAAGAAAGTTTGTTGAAGTATCTTCCTGTCATTATAGATAAAGTGAAAAGTCGCAATTTCGATCTTGAAGATTTAAAAAATCTTTACAGAGTGGCTAACAATTACAAAGTGGAAAATATATTCATCCTGCCTCCTCCTGTGTATATGGATATTAGAAAGTTATACAATCAGACACTGTTTTTGATAACACTTTCCGTTGGTAACCAACTACTCTTCCAGTACACTTTAGTCGAACCCAAAGAAAAATATGTGTCTAAATTTCGCATTTCTCAATTGATAGGTTATTTGTTTTCTAATGACAGGGTAGAAAAAGGTAAAAATATTACTGAAAATGATTTAGTAAATATATTTGTTGGAGCGAGTAAATATGATGGCAAAACAAAATTGCAAATAACAGAAATCGCGATTAACGAAGGAACTACTAAAGATTTTATACCGGCTTGTTTAACAGAGTTAGTTCAAAATTCTGTGGATGCTATAAGAGAGTCTGACAATCCCGGTGTAAGCAGAAATATTAACATAAATTTCGGCCAGTCAGCTAGCGATACTTACTCTTTTATGGTTGGAGATTTTGTCGGAATGCCACCAACTGCTTTTTTACATATATGTATACCTTTTTTGAGCACAAAAACTCCGTCGGAAATTGTTACTGGTGAAATGGGTAGTGGATTTTTTAATGTTTACCGAGAAAGCAGCCTTGTCGTTATAGATACAAATTATAAAGGTATAAATTATACATCTTATGACACCCCGATAGTTGAAAACGGGAGAGTAGTGGATGTGTTAAAAACTGTATATATAAAGAAAAGTACCACGCCAAAACCAGGTACAAAAATTATTGTTACATCGAATAAAGTGACAGAAGAAATTCTATCTGAAAATATAGGCACTCTTCGATATACGTCAGAAAACGTAATTTCCCAAATTTCATTGTTTAATGATATTGATATATACATCAATGGCGGAAAACCCGCTTTTGACTCAGCAAGTAAAACTCATATGTTTACTATAGGCCACTTTGATGTTTATTTTATGAAGGGTGATAAATATCCCTCTTATGTTTTTACGAAAGGTATCCCTTTTACACTTCTTTCTAACTTCTACGTTGGTTATGATAAGACTGTTATATTAGATGTAGAAAACTCTATTATAGTAAATATTAGACATGGGGGATATACTCCTGTCCAGACAAGAACTCGATTAAATTTATCAGATGAAGCGAAAATAGAATTTGATATATTATTGAATTATATAATATTTGTAAAAAACTTACAATTGTCATACGATGACGATAAAAACGGTCGGAGAAATTGGATGTACCCCAACTTGGAGTCTACCGCTGGTGCAAGTCAACTGAATAAGCAACTTTATGTCGCAACAAAGTCAAACGCTAATTCTTCGGCGTTTTTATTGTTCACAAACTTTGATTTGTTAGAAAAAGGTTCTAATTCACTTAAAACATTAACTTATTTTACTAATGAATTGATCAAGTCTCTCGGAGACGAAAATCCAAGAAATCAAGATGTTATGAATAAATTAAAAAGGGTCGCATCTAAATTTGATTTGTCGCCTCATCCCGAAGTTAGAAAACTAGGAGAATTTTTGTTACTCAAGTGGATATCGAACAAAAACATCCAATCTAAAATGACTCAGGTTGTAAAAAGGGACTTTAAGCCGGATAAACCCGATAAATTAATGGAGCCGTACGTAAAAATATGGATCGAAACTTACATAGATAAAGCTTTGTCTTGTGGAATTTACGGATGGAACAAATCTGACAAATTCAACATAGAAGTTGGTGAAAGCGAAGAAAATGAAAACACGCTTGGTTATTTTGACGCCTCAAAGAAATTAATATATATTAATACGATTACATGGACGCCCGCAGATAAGAAAAATATCATATCCAATATCAAAAATATAAAATCCACATTTGATTTTCAAAACTTACCCAACGAAAAATGGAGAACAACTTTCAGCTTCAGATATCCAGCGACTGTTATTCCACATGAACTTGAACACGCGAGAAGAAAATCATCGCATGAGGGTAGCCATGACATCACACGAAATTCTTTATGGACCGGTGATATTTCAACTGAGAGAACATTTGACCAATCTTGCAACGATATATTTTCTAAGATAATTAGCGAAGGTTTTTATGATGAACTTTTAAAGAGATACAAGTCCACGAAACTTATCTGATGTTTGTTTGCATTAATATTTTCCATTTGGAAAATATTAAAAAAGTTTACATTCTTGTCGAACAATAATATTTTTACAAAAGTATAAAATATAAAAACCAAAAATGAAAATTATAGAAAATGGTTTCCGAGAAAAATAAAATTCATCCACCCTCAAAAGCGTTTATGAATTAAAATACTTTTGAAATTTTATTTGGGATCAGCAAAAATCTGATGGACGACACACACACCCCCATGTGTGTGTGTCGTCCATCAGATTTTTGAAAATTTATTTTTTTAGAAATAAATAAATTTAAGTAGGAAAATTATGATCATGCGAGAAAGTTTGTTAATTTTTTACTAAGCGCATTAAAAGATTTGTATTTTTTTACTAAGCGTTAAAAAATTTGTTAATTTTTTACTAAGCGCATTAAAAGATTTGTATTTTTTTACTAAGCGGTATAAATTAACTGGCAAAAATGGACAAATATAAATGTGAATTTTGTGGCAAAATTTTTTTAAAACAATCGAACCTCAATACACATGTTAAAACTGCTCGTTATTGTTTAAAATTAAGAAATGATGACATCACAAATCCATTATTATGCGAATTTTGTAACAAAGAATTTTTTTTAAAATCAAGCTGGCTATCTCATTTAAAAATATGCCGCACAAAAAAGGCTCTAGAAAATAAAGAGGTTCTTGACGAATTCGAAAACTTAAAAAAACATCAAAAACTATCGAACGAGCTCGAATTAAAATACGAATCCGACATAATAAAATTACGGTCAGACGGCCAAAATTTCGAAAAAATCATTTTGGATCAATCTTTTGTGATACAAAAATGTCACCAAGATTATACTTTTCTTTTAAAAAAATTTCAAAAAGAGAATTGCGATCTTGTAGAAAAATGTAAACAAGAAAAGTATGATCTCTCAGAAAAATTTCATCAAGAGATAAAATTAAAAGACGAAAGAATAAAAGAATTAGAAAAAAATATAGAGTTCGGAAAAGGAGTTCTAGTCGGATATGAAAAAGTCAAGCCTCCAACTGTTGTAACCAATCATAACACAATAGTTAACCAAAAATTAGCATCCGTAAAAAAGGATAAAATTCGCCCAGCTACGATAGAGACCATCACTGAGGACATAAATTTTTATGATTTTAATATGTACTTGAGGAGAGAGGATGGTATAGTTCAATTTTTAACAAACATGACTCAATTGAAGTTAGAAGACGGTACTATTGAACAAAATTACGCTTGTACTGATAAGGCAAGAAGTACATTTCATAGGTTACTAGACAGTAGGGAATGGACTTTAGACGGCGGAGCAAAGTTAATAAATGAAGTTTTTGATATACTATTACCAATCGCTGATAAACATTGGAAAACTCTTGTGGGAAAAACCAATACTAAAGACACTTTTGATAGAGAATATTATGCTAAAAAAATTACAGAAACAACTAGTTTTCATCACGCGTTCGGACGGCAAACAAAAGACAGAAAAAACAGTGTAAACAAAATCAAATGTGAGATAAAACATATTTTATCTGTGTAAAATGCAGGAATGAACAATGAGCCGTTTTTTTTCAATACAACCATAATATTTTTTTCGATAAAATACTTTTTTGTAAAAGTATTTTATCGAAAAATATAAACCTACGTGTATTTAAGATGGACTCTATTTTATCATTAGAAAAAAATTATGGATATATTGTTGCGGTGGTAGTATCAGTCATCGCAGCCGTTTTATTAAAATACGGTTATGATGATTATGAGAGTCAAGTACCAGGTAGAGCCGCAAATACAAATACAAAAGGTATGATCATGATGATCATTGGTGTCTTGATCGCGGTAGTAGCATGGTGGGCTGCTTACTCTTACGCAGCTTAAGTGTTTTTAAATCAATTTTACTTTGTAAAAAAAATATCTTTGTTTGTAAATTTAAGAAAATTTTCTTAAATTTAATATTATTAAATCGATGTCTTTTGAAAATAATTTAGCTGCGTTCGGAAAAGGATACGCGTATTTTGGCGCAATCATAGCCACTATAATATGTGTCTTGATATTTATAATTTCTATATATACATATTCTGATCCGGATATTCCTCCAGAGAAACCAGGCGACCATAAAAGGAATTCTATGATCATGATAATAGTGGCTGCGATAATTTTAACTATGTCATGGGGGTGGGTATGGTTGACCAATAAATCAAAGTTTGCAGCCGAAGCGGGTGGTATTATGGGAGGAATCGATATCGCAAGATCTATTTTTTCGAGATAATGAAACTAAAGTTTGTGTTTTTTTTCACCTTTTAGGGTGAAAAAAGTGATCTGGAATGTTATTGCAGTCCTGTTAACGCATAAGCAAAAGTTTTTGTTTCTGGTTTTAGTAAGGTAAATAGCTCTGGGTTTGTGTGATAGAATGTGGAAATTTTAAATTCCATAACATCCTTCATTTTATTAGTAACATGAAGCAGATAGTAACAGTCTGATGCTAAATAATCAAATAAATATGCCATTTGAATGTAAGACAAACTATTCTTAGGGTCTTTGTTTAATAATGACTTTAGTTTATTTATACACGCAATTTGATCATAATTTGGAGGCGGTGTTGAGTAATTATCAATCCATAGTTTTTCATGTTCTTTCAATTTTTCGTAAACTTTTTTTGAACAATCAAAAGATTCGTCTTCAAAAACTAAATGCCCTCTCGAATCCAATGTATAAGAATTTTCATCCGAAGAATTTTCATCCGAAGGATCGTCCTCGCTAGTCGCGTCATCAACATTTTTTTCTTCCAATAAAACTTTTCTCAAAGGGATAATTACCTCATATTTAGGCGCTTCTACCTTTTTATTCTTTATTTTACTATCCAATGATTCACCAGAATCATCTTCGCTAACATGATTGTTTAACAACTCGATCATTTTAAAAGCATCGTATCTGGATTTGATGGATATGTGATGTAAAGTTCGATGTGTTACATTGATGTCTTTTCTTAATAAATTTCGTAATAAATCCACGTTCAAATAACGTTCAAACTCGGACTTCTTGAACATTTCGTTGTAGTATACCAAATAATTTATAATTTCTTCATGATCACACTCTTTAAAATTAACTTTCATAAACTTATCATACAAAGACTTATGATGAGTCAGATCTAACCCGTCAAATATAGAATGAAAATTATTTGAACAAAATATGACAATAACTGACTTGTCTAACCCATCCCTCTCTAATATACTCAACATTTGATATAAAAAGGCGACTTTTTGTTGTTTTTTAAAATACTCAGCGTCGGGTAAAACATTTAATTCGTCCTTACATCTTTTTTGAGATTCTTTTACTTCTTGATCGTACTCGATGTCCAATCTGAAATCAATATATTTGTCTATCTCATCAATCATGAATATGGTGTCCGTGATTATTTCAACGCTATGATAAATGCGATCTAAAGCGTCAGAAAACGGATATTTAAGCATCGTGGTCATATCTACTTTATAAACACTTCCAGAGAGTTTCTGTTCTACAGCAAAATCGGCAAATTTAGTTTTACCCAGACCAGGTTGACCGTCAATGAGTATACCAAGTACGCTATAAGATTTAACTATTTTCGCCACAGATAAATGTGATCCTATTATTTCCACGAGTTCTGTGTAATTCTTTGATGGAAACAAGTTAGATGCTTTGCTATTAATGTAGGCTAATGTTCCTTTTTCTACTCCAAACTTCTTGTAAATAGTTTTTTTTAATAATTTCGCGCACTCATATATATAGTTATCAAGTTGTGCTTCTTCTTCACATTCAGATATTACTTCATTATGTGAAGGTAACCATTTCAAATAAGATAATACGCTAGGATGATTATCTCCGGATTCCCAATACATAGGAAAAAAGCTTCTCATTTGAAACAAAAAGCTCTTTTTTTCGTACACTTTTTTACGATAATAATTAGCATTATCAGGGGCTAATACATCCTCAATCATAACGTTTGTGTATAAAATTTTCCTGAGTAAACTACGTACACAATTAATAATACCTCAAAATATATCGCCAGAACTTTCCATACATTTTTTTAATGCTACCATCAAAGCTATCGCCGGTAATTTTGGCATGATAAAAGATACAAAATCACTAATACCGCCATTTGAGTCGGATGAGATGATATCGACCACTTTGTTCATAATTATTGCATCAGGATTGAGATTCATGTGTGAAGTAATTATTAATTTATTCGAACTAATTCGAATAAATATCGAAATTAGATTTCGGTTTTTTAAATTTAGGTAATTTTTTTGAAAACTTCATAAAACATACTGTAACATGGCCCCCATCCGCCTGCTTCTTTATAAATAGACTTTAAATTATATTTAGCTAATGTTTCATCTACGAATGTCTTTTTTTCAATTTCAAAAAAGTCATTTTCTATGATAACCATGTTGATATTTGTTAAACAGCTCGGGTTATCTTTTAAAATTTGGTAAAATGCCCCCTCACAATCTAGTACCAACGTGTCAAATTGAATATTATATTTTTTTTCCAAATCTTCAAACGTGATTGTATCAACTCTTATCCATCCATCAGGTACTTCTGAACTAACTTGCGTTATCCAATGATTTTGTATAAGCGGTACCATAGAAAGTGCCGAGTTTTCGATGTTAAAATTAAATACATTTAGATTTTTGTTATGTTCAAGTTGTTTATAAAATTCCGGATGACTTTCCAATACAACTAAATTTTTATCGTCTTTTAATATACTTGCAATTATGCAACTATTCCTGCCAATATTACCCCCTATTTCCAAAACTTTTGCATCTTCACTTAAATATTTCACTGTCATCAATTGTTCGGGTAATTCGCCATTAATATCGCCATGATCTATATCAATATACTTATGCAAATATTTCAATCTGGATTCTTGACCTTCGATATATTTCCCACATTTTTGCCAAAACTTATTTCTCAATAAGTGTTTTCCTATTATTTCTCCATCTTCCAAATTAATAAACATACATTGAGAACTTGTAATCATAAATTCATTTCCATTATTGTCAATATATTTTATATGTTTGAGTGTGCCGTATATTGGATCTGTAAATAAATTTGACCTATAAATATCATTTTCTAATATAGTTATTATGCCATCTACTATACAGTTTAGTATTACTAAAACTGTGATATCAAGATAATTGTTTTCGACTCCGTAATAAAATTTCATTTTATGTATACATCCGCCATTGTTCTTTTTAGAACGATAAAAAGAAAACTGAGCTGTAGAGATTATTTTACGCATATTATTTTACGCGTAAAATAATATTATCGCTAGCGTTATAGCAAATATCAGCGTCGTTAATAATAAAACAGATATGTTATTCCCTCCAAAATAAGGGAATCTGTCAAATAGGCCTTGTGTCATTGGATTCATTAAAATAACAAATAATGCGGTTATATAAGCGATAATCTTCCATTTTGAAGAATATTGTTCATCACTATCTCCTACGGGCGAGGCGCCAATATACTTTTCCATAACAGTTTTTTGTTCTAATGAAAGTTGATATTTATCGTCTAAAGGTAAATCTTTCAGAGAATCCATAAATTGTTTTACTATGAGATTGTAATAAAGTTTTTAATATAAAAACAGTTCGCAAAATTTCTTTTATATGATTTTTAATTTTAAATAGTAACCATAAAAAATAAAATGTCAAACCAAAATTCAAATAATCAAGTTCACACCGGAACGGTTATAGCAGGCGATAGATTAAGTTTACCTAACGGACGCGCTTTATTAGATGTCAATAACAGGACTCTTGTTCCGTCATCTGGTGCAATGGCATATGGAAACGATACAGATAGAGTATATTGAGGAAATACCTTACAATGGAACCTCTTATCAACGACAGGACCCACGGGTCCAGCAGGTCAAACCGGAGCGACGGGTCAAGCAGGTCAAACTGGGGCGACAGGTCAAGCTGGGGCGACAGGAACAGCTCAAGATTTTGCAGAATTTTTTGCACTTATGCCAGGAGATAATGCCGCCACAGTAGGAGTTGGTGCAGCGGTACAATTTCCACAAAAAGGGCCTACATTTGGTGCCACAATTACGAGGTTGAGCGCTTTATCTTTTCAAATGGCGGTAGTTGGTACATATGAAGTTTCGTGGCAAGTTAGTGTGGCTGAAGCCGGACAGCTAGTTCTTCATCTTGATACGGGAACAGTTGTGGGTGCATTAAATCCTTCAAATGAAATTTTGAAAACAGCTTGTGGAAGAGCGACAGGTACTAGTCAACTAAGTAATGTCGTTTTAATTCAAACCACAGCAATAAATACGGCAATATCCGTCCATAACCCTGCTGGTAATTCTACTGCTCTTACTATAACTCCGCTTGCGGGGGGGGGTACATTGTCGGCATCAGCGACTTTGGTTATTAAAAGATTAATTTAAACACAATATCGAGTACGTCTACAAATCATTTTACTTATAAAATAAGTAAAATACCGAACCAGTATTAACATTAATGTTTTGAAGAAGCGGGTTTAATCTATTATATTTTGATAGATAGTTAAAAATACGGCTTCATTATTTATCCGTTACAGTTTTTGCCCATTTATCCACTGCTTTTTCGAAATGATTAATATTGGGTTTATTAGACGCACTGTGTGATATAGCCCCTTGCTTGTTAGTTAATATAAAAAATTTTGATTTTTCGTTGAATTCTAGACCTTTTATTGAATAAATAACCCCGTTATCATATTCAAAATCTTCTGAAACCAGTTTTTTAAATTGAAGACCCAATTGTATCAAACGATAAAGTTTCGATACTTCTTTTTTATCCATCTTATAATTATCAACTTGTGAAAGGGTGAAATTCATCAATATATTATTTTTGACGGATCTAGGTTTTAGTTTTTTCCATTCGCAATTTAAGTCTATACCATTTTGTTGTCTTGCAGTTTCAATATCTTTTTTACTCTTTTCAATATCTTTTTCAGATTTTAACCCTAGGAGATGAGTAAAAACGTACATAAGAGTTTCGTAACAATTTCCAGGGTCATTAGGTAAAGTTATCGTTTCTATTCTTATTCTTCCCACGTTATTAGATCTAACGTACAATGTTCGCTTAAGATTATTGTATTTAATCCCTTTAGGAAACTTATTACAGGCACAGTTGTGTATTATTTCCTTCCAATATTCGTCTTGCGTGTTATCGCAACATTTTAATATGTTATCGTATAAAATAAATTTTGATGTCATGATCTCAATAAATTTTCACTTAATAATTATACATTTTCATAAACATAATCATTTTTATATTTAAATGATAAACGACCACATATTTAATTCCTCGAAGGAAAAAGTTGTGAAACTTATTAACGACAGGTATGTTGACGATGTCAATTTGGGATTGCAAACAAGAAATTGTTATAAATTAACAGGTGATGTTTGTGAAACTTTAGCTCAAATATTTATATGCGTGGGTTCTATTATATCTTTTTCAGCAGGAGTCTGGGATTATAATTATTTGTCTTATATAGCCGGGGCTTTTGGTGTTTTTAGTATATCATTCCATAGATTTAGTATTTATGCACATAATGAAAGTCGTGAAAGAACAGATGAAACTAATAAAATTTTGGTAGCAATCGGGGTCGAAAAAATTGTCGACATCTCATCTGAAAATAACAACGGAGGTATTTAAAACCCTAAAAAAGGGTCGATCTTTTCTTTTTTGCATTTGTTACGAGTTGATTTGGGTGATGAGGTGTCATTTATTTCTTTGGGTATTTTTTGAATACATTCGTATTCTTCGTAAAATTGTTCAGGGTTTGGTATACCCACATCCCTAAACATTTGAATCGCATCAAATCTTTTTTGTTTTTTTGGCTTTGATTTATTTTTTTTCTTAGGTTCACATTTTTTAAGGGAAATTACTCTTTTTCCGTCCGTAACTTGGTCCAAATTATTAGAAATCATATATTGATAGAGACCGTTCATTGTTGTTGTTTTTTGAGCTCGTAACTTTTTTGCGTGATCGTTAATGCGTCTGAGTTCTGTATCTATATTATTGATTTCTATGAGATATTTCTCTTGAGATCCCATAAGTTTGGTTTATATTATGATTTATTTTTATATTCTTAATATCAAAGTTTTAGTTGAGAATAATTCTCAACTAAAACGGCTTGTTTTATTTTTATTTTTACGTTCTAATTTTCACATATGTCTTTTTTTTGTTTTCTTAAATTATGATGATATAACTAAATGTCAGGTTCGGCAGAATTGCATAAAAGATTACGAGACCCTTACAGTGTGACAGTAGGAGGAGGAAATTATTTACAATCATGGTCGGATAATTACATGATCAACGGAGCACACCGGGAATGCCATCCTGATTTTATAGCCACGCCAATAGGCGAATCTCCACACGGTTTTTTAGTTTGTCAGCGCAAAATTGATCCAGAATCAGGTTTACCACCTGAAGCGATTAGAAAAGAGCTTATAACTAATTTTCAAGCTTATCCAAGCAACTTAGAAACAGAAGGTAGCAGATTGACAAAATATACACAATCTTTTGATATGTATAATTCGATAGCTAACACTCACCCAAGAAATACATTTCTTGGAGGGCAACCACAAAAATTTGAAGACAGAAGAGTCCCAAATGAAGCGACTTTGCAAGGATCAGATTATTATCGCGATGTTGTCAAATACAGAGGTATAGGCGTGGAACATATAAACCATGTTCCTGGTATGTTCGGATATCAAGAAAATAAATATTATTATTCCGCTCCGCCTCCTAGATATGATGTAACACAAGCTGTACAACCGTATAACATGTGGAGAAGAGAACAACTTCGCATGGGAACGATAAATAGTAGTGAATTAAAAGATTTTGAAAAGAAACATACATATGTTCAAAAAGCTGCTACTTTTTAAGTTATACACGTGAGCTTATATATTATTTGTCATTCAACAAATAATAAATCTAATATCAAATATTCTTTTTTTATACTAAGTAATTCATATTTAATGGAGCATTTATACAATCCAGATGGAACTAGAAATAGGGATTTCAGGCCATATATTTATCCTGAAGAAACAACATATAACACAAGTATATATGACCCTTCAAGATCGGTTAATTATGGTCTATATACATACGGTGTACAACCAGGCGCTATATCTACAGCTGATGATCATAAAGAATTTATGAATTTTTTGAGCGAACAAGAAGTTAATGGACGCTTGTGGAACCCTAACACGAACGCCAACATGTATCCCGCTGATAATGTAAGAAATGTTTATACTTATCATACAGGATCCGATGGAAAACAAGGGGCATATAAAAATTTATATGCTATATAACGAAAAATTGAGTGTTCTTTCTAAAATGAATCTCCCCTAAAATTAGATTATTTATCCATTAGATTGGATAAATAAATCATATACTTTCAAAAACTATCCAAACCCGTTATAGTAATGTTCGCCTTTGTTGCATGGTACCTTCGCTTGATCTTCTTTAAATTTTTTACTCAAATCTTCAAGTTCGCCCATTGTTGCATATTTACCACTAGTTCTATAGATATACACATCGCTTTCACTAGTCGGGGAAATTGTTTTTGGAGGTTTGGCGTCTCTTTCTTCACCAATATAAAAACTAGGTTCGTTTGGTCTAAATACATTATCTTTACAAGATTTTTCGGATAAATTCTCTTCCATTTCATCTCGAAGCTCTTTTACTGAGTTATTATCCAACTCTTCATTTCGAGATTCACCATCAGATTTTTCATCTGATTCATCATCAGATTTTTCATCTAACTTATAATATTTAATCAGTTTGGATCCTTTTACTTTAAAATATAGGTAAAATTCCTCTAAGAATCGTAGAGTTATTGCAAAAAAAACAAAACCTGACATAAATCCTGACATAAATATTTGGTCACGATTACACACAGGAAAAAACTGTTGGTTTGGATAGAACATAAAATAAGGAGTAATTAGATTTGTAATTATTAATAATAGTAATCTTTAACTAAATCATAATGTCTAACCGTGACTTTTTGCGAGTATTCCCTGTGAGTTCGAGCAAGATAAATATGTATATAAAACCTGTTATTCTTGAAAAACAATTTGAAAACTGTTCAACTGATTATAATTGGTTTTTCTGCGGGAAACCGTATTCATATATCGAGAAAGGAATTTTGTATAAAATTATAGAAATAAGTAATAGAGTTTCTTTTTTTGACCCTATTAGCGGCGTCACATATAAACTAAAAAAAGGAGTCGATAAATGTAGAGTGAAAATTATAGACTCTAATATAAAAGGCGATTTAGGTAAATCTGTGGCAAAATCGATCTGCTCCGAATTTCAGGGTATTGTCCGTAAAAAAAATAGTAGTCAGACAGTTGATTTAATATGTTCCGAAGTTGAATTTATTTTTGCGAATGACGTTTTAGAAGACACAAAAAAATGTCCTTACGTAGATTATTGCAAACATCATATGAGTTATAATAAATTGCAAAAAGAAACAAATTCTAGCGTCGAGTTGAGAAATAATTTTATCGAATCTTTTAAGTAGAAATAATTTTTCGGTTTTATTTTTGTCCAAAAATAACCACCATAATTTATGAGATTATATTAAGAGATGAGACCAATGACAAGTAACGAAATATTATTTCTTATTGCCGTAGCAGTTGTTATAGTGGTGATTAGTTTATATTTAAAATATAGGCAACCTCAATCTTTTCTTCTTGCTAATGAAAATGTTGCTTATAAGGCCAATGTTGACTTTACCGAATATAGGATAAGAAACGGTACACTTTATAGTCTATATATATACAATTCTAATAATGTATTATTAGGTTCGATGGGAGGTTGGAGTCCTTATTCTTTAGAAGTTCAAAAATCTGATTTTCCGTTGTTAGCTACTTATTGTGACGTTTTACTACCATATGATAAATGTAAAAACCATGGAGATATGGGAGTGGTAATAAAAGAACCGGGTTGTTACGTTGTATGGTATATTGATTATTATTATACAACTTCAGAAGTATGCTCGAACCGCTACCCAACTTGCTATGAAAATTGTGACGACAGATATGAATTTTGCGAAAAATCATGTATAAGAGGCGAGGAGGATGAATGCGATCGGGAATGCAACGAAGATAGAAAAAAGTGTTATAACTATTGCAGGTCCATTGGCTAATTTTAAAATCTAAATATCATTATTTTTACTATTTAGAGTAAAAATACGGTCATTTACTTAACTTCACATTCCTACATTTAATATTCTCGTCATTTATTTATTTTTTTGAACAGGACAAAATCGCCCCATTTGTTTTCAATAGAAAGAAGATCGTAATCATCACCTTCGGGGATGTCATCTTCTTTATCAGGGGTAATAACTTTATTATATTCCCACCCTTCTCTTTGAAATTCTACCCATTCGTCGCTTAACATTTTTTCCGCTAGACCATCTATTCTAATCGATGCAGCTAACCTTCTCATATCCCCTGGCATTTTGAGATGGGGGATATTCCTTTTTAATTCTGTAAATTTTTCTTCCTCTTCCGGGTCTTTAAAGTCTGGAATTGCCACTTGTTGTCTACGTGGTTTGTATTCACCCCCGCCGCGTCCACGATTATTATAACCACCCCTAACCCCTTTTTGAGTAGAGTTATTATTGGTCGCGAAAGATGGCGGCGCGGGTCTTTGAAAATCATTGTTATGACCACCTCTCGAATTTTTCAATTCTGAGTTATTTTTCCAACCGTAAGATCCGTTTTGGGAGAAGTTATTTTTATCATTATTTGAGTTTTTAATAACAATAGATTTCTTTTTTACTTCTTTCCAATCGTCTTCCATCCGATGTACTAAAAATAGATTAGCAATTTTCTAACTACTTTTTTTATTAGTTATATCACTTTTATAAAACAAATTTAACGATTTTATGATAAATTTGTATTTCTTGGTTATATAACCAAGAAATACAAATTACGCGTAATTACAGTATTTCTTATCCATAACACTCTCCGTCTACTAGACCTATAACAGAACTATAATCTCGTAACTTTTTTTCTAAAAGATGCGGGGATTTCGGGGACGTTGTTAGTTTATTCACGTGTTGGGTTTTCAGCGATTTTTCTACAGGTTTATTTTTAACACTTTTTGATTTTACGAAAGATTTCGGGGAAATATCTCCGCCACTCATTATATCATCTATGCGACGTTGGATTTCTTTTAGAGATTTATCACTTTGTATATCAGAATTTCTTTTTTCGGGTTTATTAGTTTTAGGATGGGATGTTTTTGTTGATTTTTCGCCAGATTTTTTTATTTCTTCAATATACGCTTTTACTGATTTTTCTGTACCAACTAGACCGTATTTTTCGTCGTAGTAATAAGAAGATCCTAATTCGGTATCAAGTTTAGTTTTATAAGGTTTTCCTCCTTTGGTTTTTTTAATACACTTACCACTCAAGACGTCACAATATTGTGGCTCGCAATTTGATTTATCATTAGTATAACAACGATTTTTGTTCATGTTTTTAAAAGATGATATATAAATCATTTGTTCGAAAAATGAAATTAAATATAGATTTCGAATTAAATATACTGAAAGTTGTTTTAAATGAGGAAACAAAGAAATATAGAAGCTTATACAGACGGATCTTGTGTTCCCAATCCCGGTATAGGGGGTTGGGGATGGGTAATGTACGAAAAGCCGACAAAATACGTGATTCTTAATCCTTTTACACCTTTGAGGTGGGTGGATTCGGGCGGATCTAATATTAGTACAAATAATGAGATGGAATTAATAGCGATGGCTGAATTTTTGGAATTTTGCCCATTAGGTGTAAAAGCAAATATATGGTCAGATAGCCAGTATGTTTTAGCGGGAATTATAGGTAAAGATAATAAAACTCTTACAAGGGTCAATGTAAATCCCCAGGGTTGGTTAAGAGGATGGCTTCATCCGGAAAAAGTGTATAAGGTGGGTACCAAAAATACAAAAGATTATTGGCGTAATGATGTTTTAAAAAATTCTGATAGTTGGTATAGAATCCATCAATCATTACTTAAGCATACAATAAATGGTAGTATTCTTAATTTTTGTTGGGCCAAGGGGCATTCGGGGGTCGAAGGTAATGATAAAGCCGATCAATTGGCAAATGAATATCGCAAATCAATGCGAAAAATATAACTTACCAAATTTGTTTTTACTTTCTAGAAAGTAAAAACAAGGTGTATAGTTATACACGATATTTATAATCTCGTATGACATTTCATAAATTAAAGTGTTTTTTAATAGTTTCGAGGGCTTCGTGTAAAATGGATAATCTTCGAGCGTTTAAATAAATATCGGCTTCTTCGTATGATACCCATTTGATATCAGATACTTCTTCGGATAGAGAAGTTTTACGTATACACAAAGGCGTGTTTATATGTTCTGGTATGTATATATTTGCAACTTTGCAAAGGAAATAAATAGTAGAGTAACTTGCCCCATTACTGCCTTGAAATTTTTCCGAAAATTTATAAGACAAAACTTCATATTCATTTTTTGATATACGTGTTTCTTCTTCCGTTTCTCTTACAGCACAATCTTGATCTTTTTCAGACAAGTCGTTTTTTCTCCCTTTAGGAAATCCCCACGGAGGAGATATAACTTTTGTTGAAGAATCTGAAATAATCGTTTTTATTTGGTGACTGACGCTATCGTATTTTTTCAAAGCTCTATGAAAACCATCCTTGTACATTCTAGCTGTTTTATCTATCCACAAATCATCCCATAATTCCTGTAAAGAATAATTCAGGATTCTGTTTCGTTCTTCTTCAGTCATAAAAAGAAAAATCGTTTTCAATCTTTCTTCTGAATTCCAAACCCCTTGGACAAATTCAACGTACTCGAATGTGTCTCTGCGTTGTTGCATAAGAAATTTTATATCTTGTGAATCTTTTTCAATGTTAAAAAGTATTAAGCCGTAACTAGGTATGTTATTTTTATATTTTCTTTTAGGGGTTTCATATCTATCGAATTTTTGGTTGTTTTGTAACATTTTTATTTTCAATCATTATGTATGAGGGTGTATGATATCTTAAGATCAGTATTATTAAAAAATGTAAAAATATATTTTAAGTATATTTAATTAAAATGTTGCAAAATAACCAGATTATATTGGCACTAGCGACTGCACTATGTGTGATTTTGATATGCGTCATGAAGTCTGAATATCCTGACTATTTCCAAAAAAATAATTTGATCGTCCCTATTGCAATATTATTAGTTTTAATCGGATCTTTTCTTATATACAGGAAAATATCACCAAGTTCCACCGCGTGTAACTCTCCTAAATACGGAGGAGCTCCAGGGTCGTGTAATCTAGATGCAGATTGTAATTCAGCAAACACAGGAGGGACGTGTCAACATCAAAAAAACGGCAGTTGCGCTTGTGATTGTAATGTAGGGTGGAGCGGTCCTAATTGCGACATTAAAGGGATTAAATGGAACAGTCCAAATTGTATGGGTGCCAATAAACAAATTGCTGGAAAAGATAAAAATGATATGTGCGTATGCCCGAATGAAAATTGGACGAGTGGTACAGACCCTGTTATTGGGTATGTACAGTGTCAGAAATGTGGAGGAGAAGGCGCAAACATATGGGGTCCTGATCCTCAACAAGATCAAACACCATCCGCGTGTACAAAAAAATGGAAAACAAATATAATTAGAACAACGAATGATTGTTTTGAGTCTGAAAAATTTAGTTGCGAGCAATTTGATAAAAAATATAAAGGTCCTAACGGGGAGGCTCCATCATCAACGTTCAGGGATTATGGATGCGCTTCTTCCTCTAAATCGTGTAGGTGTAAGGGAATATTAAACAATCCCCGAAGAGGCAACTGTAATGTTACATCTTGGATGGATCCGTCCATAGTTTCGCCAACTAGTTGTGATCCTGTAGAGAAAGAAAGACCATGCGATAGTTATAAATGTTTATAATTTCCCTGGTTGTTTTTAACACTAAAACTAACAGATAGCTACCCCTCTTTTTTATTTATCACAGAGTGATAAATAAATTTAAATCTATAATTTTAGCTAAAAGTATACCTACCCCCGCATTTTGAACAGACAACATAGTTCGTCGCGCCTTCATCACAACTTCTGGTTTGAACAGGATAATAATAACATTCGTCACTCTTGCATCTAACATTTTTACACCTAAACTCGCCTTTTGACACTTTTATACCAATGACTTGATCTTTGGCATCTTTACTTTCATTTTCTCTAAAAGTTTTGAACAAGCAACTTTCCCATCCAATTATCTGTTTATCTATATCAGAAATTATTTCTGATTTTTTATCAGGATTCGTAAGCAACTCCCCGACCTTATCGTACGCAAATTTTTGGTATAATTCTCCTATGTTATCGTCATACTCTGTTGCTAAAATATTACACAATTCAAATAGTTTGGTTTCTATCTTTTTCGATTCTTTTTGATCGAATTTTTTTGACAATTCTTTTCTCACAAAGTTACGTAATTGATTGTTCATTTTTAATAATAATATAAAATATTGAAAAATTAATACGTTATTATCAATTTTATAACTCAAAATAGAATATCCCAATAACTAATTATTATTTTTCCAAAAATGAATATATACAATTACTCGTTTACTTTTAACAACACAGTCGCTAAAAAAAAGAAAAAAAGTTTTTTACTCGTAAAAGCAGATAATGTAATGAGCGCGCAAAATATAGCAGAAAATTACGTTCAAACCCAAAAAGAAGAAAAATATATGGTCAGTCTGATATTGACTGATGTACAATATTCAATGTGACTATTATTGTTTTATAGGATATTAGTTTTTTTTGATTTTTATACGTTACTTTTACGTATAAAAAAACTAGTCGAAGTTAAAGTTTACAAATCTTCTCTATCCGTAATGACGACCTCGGCCCAATTACTCGATAAAGATTGATTTACTTTTTTTAAAGTAAAAGTATCGATTTTTTGGTTTTGGTAACGTTCATTGTTTACATTTAACGCTATCTTATTTTCCAAAACGATACTAGCCCACGTATTCATATTTTCCGTTTGACACAAAGGTTTTATATCATCTTTTCCCGGAAAATCCGAGGGTCTTATAGTTAAGTTATTTTTTAATATATCGGAATGGCATTTGTGGTCAACATTTAATTTTATCGTATGTATGTCGTCAAAAAATCCTTTGATTTTACCGTTGTTAAAAAAAGAAAACATAACAGAAGTATCAGAATAATTTACCCACTGGTCATAATTAGGTATGAAATCTAATATAAAAGACTTTTCTAAACTTTTTTGAAGGAGCATGGTCATAAAAATGTCTGGTAAATTCCAAGAAAGTCTAATGGGAGAAACAGACTTGCTATTGGGGACATTTACAGGGCATGGTAATTCTCCATATCTACATACTAACACAATTGCTGCGTATATATCCACCCATTTTCTAGAAGCAAATTCAGTTCTGAGATGCCAATATCTTTTTTTTGATTCTTCAGTGGTTAATTTTTCTCCTGAATCTTCTATCGCCAATTTGTATTTGAGCCACGAATTTGTCATCAATCTATTTCCAGAGAAAATTTTCTCTCTCAATGAGGCTTCTTTTTTCTCCGCAGGAGTATTCATCGCGATAAGTTTATCAAAAGATTCGTGCCAATCATATTGTATCAAAGTCCAAGCATGGAGAAATTGTTCTGACACAATACACCAGAAATCGGCTTTGGGTTTTAATGATTTTTTACCAGGTTTAGACACTATTTTATTGGGTATTTTATTAGATATAAAAATAAAAATCAGATCACCGTGTTGAGGAGTTACCGGGGAGCATAGCTGGCGCGCTTTATTAAATTTAAAAGTGAAGTCGAACGTCAAATCTACTTGACAATAATTATTGGAATGGATGTAAATTTCTTTATCAGAATACTCTTCATTTTCATCCCTTATTGGTTTGGGCGACGTAAACCCGGAAAATTTACTGTACCTAATTTCTATATTTTTTTTAACGATATCTGGCGAAATATCTTCTAAACTTGAGAGTGTTTGTGAAACATCAGGACCAAAATGATTGGTTATTTCTAATAAATTGTTAGGGGAAATTAATAAAATTTCAAATCTGCGAAAAAAACAAACCCCTTCGTTGTCGCCAGAAAACTTTTTTTTTAAAAAAGTTAGTATCTTTAATCTGGCTTCATCAGACAAAGATAAAGCAGGAGGGTGCGACATTGCAATTTTTATATTACACATAACTGTTATTCATTTTAAAGTGTTTACAAATTTATGAGTATATAGAGTCTTTGAATAATCCTCTATTCATGGATGGTATTTCTATTTTTTGTCTTTGTAACTCGCTAATAATATATCTTTTTAAATCCTGGAAAGCAACGAAATGTGGTATTCTCACTAACGAGACCCCTCTTTCTTTACATTTTAAATCCTTCCAAGAATCTTTTTTAACTTGATAAATAAATTCATCGTGGCCACCTCTATGAAAATGTTTGTTGAATTTAGAATGTTGTTCTCCATCGTATTCAAAAGCCAACCCTGTACCTAAAATAGTGTCTATAGACGGGCAAAATCCGTCTAATTCGAGATTTTTACTAGTAACAGGATTACGGAGCCACGAAGGTCTCACCGATTTAAAATTTTTGCCGTATAATTCTTGAAATATACGTCTACATTCTTCTTCGTGTTTGTTGAGTTTTTTTGGGATTTTTTTCGGTTCATTTTTCTTTTTCCTTATCTTTTTTAAATTAGCGCTCACATGGTTATTATTCAAACCCATAAACTTACATTTTTTACGTTTTTGTGTCAAAATAAAATAAATCGCGATAGCTAAAATAGATAAGGCTATGATCGCATCTATATTTAAAAAATAATGGTTGAACCACTCCCCCCAATTCATTTTCTAAAATAGTCCTCATAAATTTAAATCATAATTTCTGATAAAAAATAAAATTATTTTTGAATATTATGTGTTAATATTGTTTTTACTTGAAGCTTCAAGTAAAAACATTTTATTCGATTTATAAATCGAACCTAACTCTTGATGTATGCGGTTTTTTACTTTTTAACATCTCACTTTCAATTTTAGCTTCTATATTTGCAAGCCTCGCGTGCTCCGCTCTATTCATCCTATCAGGCATCCTTCCCACTTCTTTCATTTTTTGATATTCAATTAAATCGTTTTTATCAACGAAAACCCCTTTTTTAATCGTGCATGGGAAAACTAAATTTTTAAAATCGCACGGTTTCATATAGGCTATCATAGTAACTGGTGTCTTTTTTCCGCCTGTAGATATTTCCACTGGAATGAGTTTGTCAGTTGGATTTTTAGGGGAAGTTTTTTTGGAAGTAGTTCTTTTTTTATTAGAATCGAAAAGAACTATAGGCTCAAATGAAACCATTTGTCTCTTAGATAAAATTGGGATAGGATGTTGTAATTGTGGCCTATTTTTTATGTTTAAAGATTCGCATAACTCAGCCTTTTTCATTTTGGAATAACCTGTAATTGGTTTCGCTTTTGCCATTTGTTTAAGTTCTATAACTGTATAGTTGTCACAATATTTTGTCGGTTCGACAAACTGAATTTTGCGAGGCGTTTTATATTTGGGAGGATTTGCTTTCATTAAAATTTTATTTGATTTTAGTTATATACACTTTATTCTAATTTATATTTTACGATTCACCACTACACATTTTGAAAAATTTCAAAAGAATCCATTTTAAATCAGTGGGGAAAACTTCCGAATTCAAATCGAATGTAATAGATTTATTTACTTCTATACCACCATAAGGTATTTTTCCTGAATCATATTCATTGTTTAGACGAGCGTGTTCTATTATTAATCGAATGAACGCTATTTTTTGATACTCGTATAAACTATCCGCGTTTTTTGCGAGAATATTTTTTTGGGAAACGGGTGGTTCTTTTTTTGGTAAGTTTGAGTTAAAAGTTTGATATAACGAATAAGAGTCTACCTTGGACATTTAACAGTATAAATTTGTATTAGTGTTTTCTTTAGTTTAAATTGAAAGACTAAATAATAACTTATGGTTATTTTATTGATAGACTTTGAGCCTAAGAAATCTAAAAACGTTATAAAGGGAAAACCTGTAAAGATAATTAACTTTTTTTTAAAGAAGGATAAATAAAAATGGCATCTTCATCTTCTTGTCATATTTCTCCTAGTGAAGTTAGATTTAATGCTTCTCCTACAGCTCCAATTATTATTTCTTGGACTAATGATCATACATCATATAGAGTTCCTACGCCTCTTCAAAATGTAGATTCTAATTCATCAAGCCCTATTTTGATTGGGTCGTCCGGAACGACAGGGCCTACAGGACAGATTGGGTCGTTCCGGACGACAGGGTCTACAGGACAGATTTGGTCGACCCAGTCGAGTGGGCCGATTTTTAAAAATTCAGGCCCTATTTCAACTTGGCAGACTGGATCTGAATTACATTCTGCTCCGATAATTGAAAAAATCGGCCAAAAATTAACAAATCGATTGGTGGGTAATTGGCGATAATTTGGTTAAATTTAGGTTCGAAACGACCAGTATATCCAACCGGATTATAGCTTTCTATTCTATCTGTTGTGGGTTAGATCAAACTCAAATTCAACAGCCTGCTTTAATTTATCAACCAGAAATGATATGTTCAAATATTAGTTACAATCCCGAATCGTCTCTTTTATCGATTAGCAATATGATCGGGGGCCCTCTTTATGGTTGGGTTACACCAACTTCTATAATTGCTAAGTTTGGACCAGTGGGGGCGGTCGGATCTCCTTTAGTATTACATAGATGATATTCTAAATTAGTAATTTTATTTCAAGAACTGTTCTTGAAATAAAAGGCAATTTTTTTAAGACATATCGGAATCTTCGTCTTCACTTATAAAATTGAGTTCCATGTAATCATCTTTTTTTTCGGAAACCCCAAGGTCTCCAAACAGAAATTTATATTCTCTTTTGATAAAATCGCTTTTAGCGGAGACTATTTCTTGAAATACTGTATCATATCGTACATCTAACTTAGTTGCGTTGTCCAGGCCCTTCACTACGTAATCTGTTTTTAGTTCGTAAGAGAATAATACACCTTTTTTTTCTAAATTAATACACTTGTCACTAGTTTTAAAATTTTTTAATTCGGCCAACGTTCCTAGTAAATTTATTTTCAAATCTAAGCCAGAAGGTTTAAACAGATCATTAAAAAACTTTTCCTCTTTTTTATTAAGTTCTTGAATAGTCATATTCAACAACTTTTTTTGTTTTAATCCCACGTTAATTTTCGTAATTTTTGGTTCAGGGTCTTTCCATTCAACGACCCATACGTATTTATTATGAGGTTCGTGGTGAAAATGTTGTAAAGAACTACCAGGGTATTTGACATTTCCTCCCAAATTTTGCGCAATATGTATGTGGCCGCTAATGACAAGCGGATAATCTTCGTCCCATAAGTCTCCGTTTGTAGATTTAAAAGAGTCAGTTTTTTTACAACCTCTAAATTCTTGGTGAGCGAATATACAATCAGCGAATTCCCATGTTTGACCTTTCTCTATTAAAGTGTCTAGAGCTTCTATAAACATACCTTTGGGTACATAAGGAACAAATACGAAAGATTTATCATCTAGGTCTATATATATAACTTTGTCTACAATAGTCAAGTCACTCCATTCTTTGAAAGGATTAAAAATATGATTATCAGTAAGAAATTGACTATTATTAATATAATCATGATTACCGATGAGAACATAAGTATGTGCTATGTTTGATAAATCTTTCAAAAAAGCAGTGACTAATTTATGAGGCTGTACCCTAACTATTTCGTGTGTGTCCAAAATATCCCCTAAAATTACTATAAAAGTGGGCCGATTTTTTTCAGCTATTGAGACTATGTTTTTTACGTAATCTTCCAATTCTTTTATTTTTTTGTATTTAAAATGAGGGTCTCCTATCACCAAAGTTTTCATTATTTATTTGAGGAAAAGTTTCTTTAAGGTTTACTTTTAGTAAAAACTCAACTTTAAATAGTTCTTATTTCTACCCGACCAATAAATGTATTCAGATATGTTTTTCATTTTTATTAATGTCGCTGACCAAAACATAAAAATGAAATAAAAAAATGATAATTTATATTCAAAGGTGAATTTAATTTCTTCATTTGTTACCTTGAAATGTTACAAAACCCAGAAAAACGCGACCAGAAATCCATAACCGAAAAACAACTTTATAACGCCATCATAGCGAAAATGAGTAATCGATCAACAAATATCGAGGAAACAGTCAGACAAGGCGATGTTCTTCGACCATATGATAGGGTTAAAAATATTCCTCCTCGCAAAAAAGATAATTATTACCCAGAAAAATTCGAACAATCCTTGGCGTCTGCAAATATAAACCAAGATATGGATACAGATTATGACATTTTGACAGAAAATAATAAAAAAACCGTTTCTGTTATGTTAAAAGAAACGAAAACCCACTCGAAAAAAAGTCGTGTTGAAATCGAAGCATCTTTCGGTTCTTTTGGAAATGCTGGAAATAATAAGTTTGCCAAGTTTTTTCCTGGGGTCAAAAGTCATTCAGATTTCATTAAATTAAAAGAATTTTTAACTCTAAGTAAAGATCCCGCTTTTAAAACTGTTGAAATTGAAGATGTGATAGAGATAATGGGCGATATCAGACGCATTCATGAAGCCCAACGACCAGATGAAGATTTTTATGAAAGAAAAATCAGGGACCATAAAAATTCTATTAATTTCGAAAAAATTGGAGTAAGAATAACAAAATCTACCGAAGAACCAATTTCTGTTACTCAAGATTTCGTTGATAATAAATGGCTTCCTACGATCAAAAGGACTAGACGTAGGACAGAATTCAAAACAGTAGACATAAAAAGTATCTTTTTCGGGTTCAAAGTTGATGTGTCAGACATTACCGAACTTCATATGATATGGAATAAGAAAAGTGAACCTGAACTCACTAAAAAATTTTCCAAGTATGAAGTCGAAATTGAGGTTACTTCTGCCGATAGAAAGGCGGAAGATTTCCTTAATTTAATAAATTATATTTATTTCGGATTGATTTGTAATACACCTTCTATTGCTTCCGATTTAACATCTAAAAAATTAGATTTGTTGCGAAATAATGTTCTTTTTTCTTCAGACGATCGGAAAAATGTATCAGAATTTCACAATTTTCTTTTTAAGGAGGATATAGGTCGTACCAAATGGGAAAATATTACGGGGTTTACTTTATATGATAAATCTTATTGGAATAAACCTGTTAACATCAAATTAGAAAATTTGATGCCTATAGTTATTGACGAAGAAAAATCAGTTTTTCACTTGCAAACGTCTTATCCTACTATTAAACTCAATGGGAATCGCATGTTTTTACTATTCACCAGAGACTATTGTTGGTTAATGTCACCACCCTTTACAATTTCAAAGTTCGGGAAAAATACAAATAGTTCCCTCCAAGGCACTTATTTGGACGGTGAATTTTTTAAAGAAACTTTCCATGCTTTTGATATTTTATTCAAAAACGGTAATGATGTTAGGAAAAAATGGTTCCTTGAAAGGCAAACGTTGCTAAAAGAATGCATTTCTGCTGTGACTCCTTATTACGGTAGCGTAACATTAAAACATTTCTATACGAAAGGTGATATATACCAGAGATTAAGAGACGCAGCGGATGAATACGAAAAAGACAACGAAGGCGATGTCGATGGTATAATAATACAGCCTGCTAATGAATACAATAATAAAACTACTTATAAATGGAAGCCTGCAGACCAGCTAACTATTGATTTTAAAATGATCCAGGAAAAAATAACTACAGTTGGAAATCCTGATTATCCAATGATCGATAAAGACAATTATTATAGGTCGTTTGGTTTAGCAACCGGACACGACTCTTCAATATTTTCCAGGAAAATAAAAAATTCTGATGGGGAGCTTATTACATTCGACGGTCTAATAACATTAGGCGAAGACGAAGATTATAAAAAATGGATCGATGTGATTGCTGAGTGCAAGTGGAATTACGAAAAAAATACGTTCGAGCCCGTAAGAGTTAGGGATGATAGAACTCAGCCTAATAATACTCCTACTGCAAATGACGTGTGGAATGATATACACAATCCTATTGGATTGACAACTATAACAGGACAAGATCTTGTGATTATGCGTAAAATGCATAACCGAGTGAAAGAAGCGACTCTTAAAAAGTTTTTGAAAGAAGGGAATAATATATTGGATATAGGTTCGGGTAGAGGGGGCGACTTGGCAAAATGGAGAAAAATGAAACTTGGAAAAATATACGCAATAGAACCAAATAGAGAAAATTCAGGAGAGTTTGTTAGAAGGTTAGCAGAAGATAAAAAGAAATATAAGAAGGTACCGGATATTAAATTATTAACTTTTGGAGCACAAGAAACGAATAAACTTGAAAAAGAAATCGGCAATACAAAACTGGACGCGATCGTTAGCTTTTTTTCTCTCACTTATTTCGGAGAAAATAAGGATATATATGAACATTTATTTGATACGATAAGACTGATACCAGCGGGGGGTTATTTTTTTGGGGCTGTTATGGACGGAGAGAGGGTTTTCAATCTTTTGTCAGAAGAAAGAGTCATCCAGACTCGTAGTTATTCAGTCATTATGGAAGAAATTGACGAAATAAAAAATAAAGCGGGTATTTTATCAAAAAATCCCCTTAAAAACAGCGAAGACATTTCTAAGCTAGGTAAAAAAATAGATTCTTTACTATTAGAATCCGATTCATATTTGAGCCATAAAGAAATAACAAATAAGATAAAAACTATTGAAATGACTCTGAAAACTGATGATAAATCATTGTCAAATGTAAAAAAAGAGATATTAAAACTTACAAAACGGATGGGTAATACAGACATTGAAAAATTACGAAAAACGATAGAAGATAAGTATGCTCACGCGGCGATTAAAGACAAAATTTCCGATGAAGACAACAAAATGTTAATTACGTCGAATGATTTTGTTAAAAAGTCGCGTGAAATCGCTAAACTCGAGGCGGGTATTACTAACATGAATTTTCATATTAATAGATTGAAGAGTTTGTTAGATATACCAGAGTTTATACCTATTAGAGATGAAGAGACTGTTACTTATAATAATGGCGTATTTGAAATTCAACAGCTCAGTGAATTTGATATTTCAGATCCAATTGGTAATGAAATTGGTATCACTATTACCGACCCGACTAGCATGGTAAAAGATCAAATAGAATGGTTGTTTAACTTTAGTATTTTTGCTGCAAGAATGGAAGATATGGGGTTCTCTTTGATAGGAAACAGCTTTATCGATGGTAAAGATGTACAATTTTTATCCAAAGAGGCTTTTAAATTCAGCGCCCTCAATAGATTGTTTTGTTTTCGTCGCTCTCAACCGGATAACGATGGATTACTTCCGCATGAAACCGAAAAAATAGTCTCTTTTCCAACGGAAATTGAAAAAAATCTAATTATTAAAGCAGTGCCTACTAAAAATGGAAGCTTTATTCACGCGATTCTTTCTGCTGTTGACGAAAAATATCAAAAACTTCCTAAAAAAGAGAAAGACCAATATGTTATGACCATGAGATTAAAATTGGCCGAAAAAATAACATTGGAAGAATTCCAAGAATTACACGCTGGAGAAATGGCAAAAAGAATGGCTTTTCAGTCAAGAAAAAACTTTGAAAATGATGAAGATGCTATGAGAGACGCTTTCGGTAAATACAGGTCAAGATTGGCTGACAAAAATGCTGATATTGGAGATATTTCTTTATTGGAATTGTTAGCAGAAAAACTTGACATCGCAATTTATATTGTAGGAGTGGCGAACAAGGGGACCCTTTCCATGAACTACTATAGCTCAAATGATGTTCAATGTAATAAAATCCTCAACCATAAAAAAGCGATAGTTTTAGCTAAAAGTGAAGAATTTTACCTTGTGGGTAGGGGTAATGTTGAAGGCGAACAAGAATTCGTTTTTGATAGCAACGAAAAATTCTTAAAAACTATGTACAATAAGATCTGCGAACAATAAAGCAATTCCAATATAAATTTTTATACTCTAAAGAGTATAAAAAATCATAATTCTAATTCGATGATTATCAACAAATAAGCTCTTATTTTTATATCGGACAAGAGTTACGATTTATCAGATTGTTGTACCATATTTTGATTCTTCGGTGCCATACATTGTTTTAGGATAGGGTACATAATAATGGTCAACATTTGAATTATACAAAACGTATTTATTTGCATCAAACTTATTATTTAATATCCACCATTCCGCGTCATGTCTAATATTTGATGTTATTTTACTCAAACTATTGACATAACTAGCCTTTGTCCACCAAAAGTTTCCACTAAAATGTGGAAAAGGAGCTTCTGTATAATTGCAACCAATGCAATCGTACTTATTCAATAAATCGATGCATAACTCGTGTTTTCCAACCACAAAATGCATCATCATATTTCTCCAATCAGTAATCATCCTATTGGGATCTGTGTTGTAACTTACACCTTTTGTGTGCAAATATAAAATTTTTGAGTTTTCATTAAAACCTCCGAATATTTTTATTAAATTGATAGTTGGTATTTCAAATAGATCTGAATTTTTCGAATAATTTATTATTTTTATTTTATTGCTATGTAAAAAATCATAGCAAGGATTTATTTTAAGTTCATCGCCAAAATTAATAATATAAATGTAATCTAATTTACTTAATATATTGGAATCTATTATGGTCTGGATCATTTCGAATAAGATAGTAGTGTTTCCGTTTTTAAGAAAACTATGTAAAAAACAAATACTATCAATATTTTTCCCTATCAATTCATTGAAATATTTGTGATAAATAATCTCGTCGTCTGATGGATTTTTTGCGAATTTAAAATCTTGTTTTATTATCCGTTCTAACGTAGGAAAAAAATTAAAATATTCAAGAACTTTTTGTTTTTCCATCCTTATAATTTCGATACGTTTTTCCCATTCATTACCTATTATCGCATTTTTGATTATATTAAAAGATTTCTCAAAATCGTTTAAATCCAATACGATATACGCCCTTGGATCGATATATTGGGATATATTTGGACATCCCCAATAAAAACATAAAGTTTCTGTTAATAGCGGTTCCCATATTTTTTCCGTTATGAAATTAGACTCCTCGTTATTTTCTGGCATATAATAATATTTATATGGCAAAATTCCATATTCTTTATTATTTAATGGATGAGGTCCTTTGTAACTTTTGAAGTCATGAAAATTATCATGATTGTAAATATCTATCTCGACTATAGGATCATTTTTACTTTCAATATATTTGAGAAAATCAATCCTTTTAATATGACCAGGGTCAAAATATTTAGAACTACATATCGTAGAAAACAATTTTGTTTTATTTATTCTGATATTTTTAAGATCATTATATGTCAAACTTAATTGCCAAAAGCAATTATTTAAGTAATTTTTATGATTTCTAATTTGTAAAAATTTACTTTCATCTGGATTGCTCCATTCCCCCCATGTTTTAACTCCCCATGTTTGCTCCTGATTTCCACACCAAGGTTCCATATGAAATATAATTGTTCTATTAGCTACATAATTATTTCCAATCGGTTTATTGATTATTACGTAAAAATCTATATTTTTATCTTCCCATGTTATCTCTATATCATTCCACCTATAATTTCCTTGTGACATTCTAGACCAATCGTCGCATAAACTTTTAGAATCACACCAATCGCACAGCATTTTCACCCTGAATTTTTTATTTTTTACATACAAACCATCGAAATATCCACGATTTAAATTTATAAATTCTTTTTCACAGTTAATGCGATTTTTTAAGAAACCCAGTGTATTAAATCCGTCGCATAATGGATCATCATCACATAGTTCTTTGAGTTCTTCTAATGATTTACACCTAGTAAATTTAATATCATTGTCACATGAATCCTTATTTCGATAAAATTTATACCCATCAAAATTCATATAACATTTAGCTAATATTCTTTTTTTAAGTTTATCATATCTTTTTTTATAAATGTAAATTCCATCGCCATCCGATTCGTAAGAATTCAACTTTATTAATTTGTCATCATCTACATAATATTTAAAATAACCCAATGTATTAAAACCAATGCATCTTTTTTCGTATATACATATTTCTTTTAGTTGATCTATTGTTTTATCTTTCACATTAATTAAATCGCATCCAACGTAATCCAGTTTGGAATGGAATGAGAATTCATCTTTTATCATGATGTATTTGTCTTTATAAATTATTTTGTCTTTAAACATAATTTATTTATCCACAGATTAAGATTGTTAAAAAAATTAAATATATTACTGAAAATTATAAAATATCGTTCAGATATAATGTCGCGAACTATTGTTTTTTATTACAAAGGTACTGAAATTTCTTACGAAGGCCTCGAAAAACTTACTCAGCAAATTACAGCTCCCTTAAAATCATCGTATGATGGAATTATAGAGACTCTGATTGATAATGGGACGTCGAGATTTTTCATTATTAAAAATTTTACGCCAGACTACTTTGATCACTTCCAAAAGTTAAGTCATACGCTTGAACACGAACCCCCTATCGTAGTATTCGGTAAACAATGTAATCAAAAAAGGAACGTTGGATTTTTTTCTAATGAAAGCGATGGCTATAATTACAGCAAACAAACTATGAAAAGTCAACCGCTAAAAAATAAGTTAATGATCGATATAATGGCTAAAGTAAACGATGTTTTAAACACCAAATTCAACGGAATACTTTTTAACCAATATATAGATGGAACAAAAACAGTTGGTTCTCACTCTGACGATGAAAAAGGACTAGATGCGAAAAAATCGTGTGTAGCGGGTATAGCATACGGAGCTACCAGACTTTTTCGCATTCGTGATATAAAAACTAATGAAATAGTGTTAGACCACTATCACGAACCATGTTCATTGATTGTTATGGACGGAGATTTCCAAAAAGAATATAAACACGAAATACCACAGCAAAAGAAAGTTAAAGATATTCGAATATCTTTAACTTTCCGTTCTCATACAGTTTGATACAATTAGACGTATAACCTAAACAAATTAATTAGATTAAACATAATTATATCAGATAAATCTTTGGGCAATAATCTATTAATGAACACCATTTTTCTTAAAATGATATAATATTCCTTCACCCCGACTAACTCTATTATTCTAGAAGTTCTTCTTTCTATTTTGCTACTACAATTTATACACAGATGTATATGCTCGTGATAACGTAAATAATTTACACAAAAAGTGCCATGAGACAAAGATTGGCGGTTGCACAATTTACACACAGGAAACTTTGCATTAATTATAATCCTTGCGTCCATCATACAAAAATCTAGTGTCATTTTATTCTGATATTTTATGCTGTTCAATACCATGTGGTGATAAACTCGTGAATCTATATTTGGTAATTTTTTTTCTTTCATAAGAGGAAAGATAAAACATAGTATCACTTCATCGCTAACACGAGTCGCAAGATTTGAATACAAGGTTTTCTTTTGGAGCCTGGACAAAACTTTTGCCATTTGCTAACAAAAATATATTATTCTCAATTGAGAATAATATAATCAATGTTTTAGAACGAAATGTTCGGTTTCTTTAAAATGTAGAATAATTTAAAGGTATTTATTCTTACTTTTTGACGATTTTGGCTTTAGCTGGAGCCTTAGCTTTAGGTTTAGCTTCAGCCTTAGCTTCAGCCTTAGCTTTAGGTTTAGCTTCAGCCTTGACTTTAGCTGGAGCCTTAGCTTTAGGTTTAGCTTCAGCCTTAGCTTTAGGTTTAGCTGGAGCCTTAGCTTTAGGTTTAGCTTCAGCCTTGACTTTAGGTTTAGCTTCAGCCTTGACTTTAGGTTTAGCTTCAGCCTTGACTTTAGGTTTAGCCTTAGCTGGAGCCTTAGCTGGAGCCTTGACTTTAGGTTTAGCCTTAACCATTACGCATTTTTTTATTTTTAGGTCGGCTACTGACGCTATAAGCGCTGCACTTTCTTCAGATGTGAATTTAGACATTTTTTGCCCAGTTGCCGCATCTTCGCCGGCTAATCTAAAAATAGGGCGTTTATTTACACTTGATTCGTATTTACAAATTTCAATTACTTTCATGGGTTTCATCTCTTTTTCTCTTACATTGTAACCTTCGACTACTTCGCCCCACTTAATTTTATGACCACCAGAAGTCGATTTTTTCTTTAACGATTCAGATTTTTTTGGAGGCATTTTGTTAAATAATATATCACAAAATATTTCAGTCAGAAAATAAATTAAATTATCTTGTATAAATAAATTTTATATTTATCACTTTGTTGTGTGATAAATAATTCTTTTAAAAATTTTATTTCTTTGTCGCGGTTTTCTTCTTTACAGGATCATGACTTAAAGTTTGGTCGCTGTTTATTATTTTTATCGAACCATCGGATAATCTGGGCACTATTTTTTTATCGATTGATTTTTTTGGTTCAGGAATATTTACGCGTTTAATTTCAGTTACTGGTTTTTCTGTTTTATCAGATTCAACAGATAAAGGTTTTGGTATATCCTTCATCGGGCAAACCTTCACCGAATATTTTTCTCCGTTGATGACGACCAAGTAACTATATTTTTTAGCCGTCAATCCTTCGCAAATGATCATAAAATATGAAAGATTGTTATTACTATAGTTTTTCTGGACAATAAAAGAAATTAATTTCTCGGTAAAAATTCGAGCAGCGGATATGGGTCCGGTTGTTTCACAAAATTGTTCTTCAAAACCTTTTAATTTATAAGACCCTTCATGTGGAATAATGTCTCGTGGGCTGCATATAAATCCCCTCTTTTTTAGATTAGAATCGGATTGTTTCTTAGTTTTCACAGGGACCACTATTTTCTCTTCTGATTCAGTATAAGAAGATTCTTCGCACGAAGATTCTTCGGACGAGGAATCATCTTTATTCATTAAAGCCAGTAGTTCTTCCTCATTTTCGTGAGGAAGCTCGTCTTCTTCGTCGTCATCAGGAATAGCGCAATTATCTATAATTTTAGTAGGCGCTGCTCGTCTTTTAGGAAAACTTTTTCTATTGCTCATGTTTTTTTTGAATCTCGATAAAACTAATAATTTTATTTGTTGGGTTTATTTCATTTTTGTAAATGAAAAGTAAAATTTACAAGAGTAAATTTTTGATAAATTTTTAACGCATCCGACTTTTATACAACAAAAAACACACCACTATAATGATAGCTAAAACTGTTAAAATTAAGAAAGTGTTTGATTCTTCGGGTTTCAAAATATTGACCAATGGATTATCTTTGTAAATTACAGATTTATTATCAGGATTTATCGATATTGAATCTGAAATGTTGACAGGTATGATACCTTCCCAAAAATTATACTTTTCTCCCGAAATAGACACATGCAATTTCCTAACACCTTCCTTAACTATTTTAGTTATAAAAGAATCATTTGGGGGTATGATTATTTTTACCGTATCATGCGTTTGCATAGATGATAATGATAATTCTATCCCCACCGCTTGTGAATCATTTTTAATTTCTAGTTTACCCGACATTTACAATTATTTATGATAATTTTTAAGTCGCTCTCAACAGAAAATGCCAAATCTTTTAAATATGACAATTCCTTTATTATAAAATGGCGAGTAAAAAAAACACTAAAAAACAAAACGGAGATCAAGATGCGCTCTCTAAAACAGTAATATCTCGAAAAAGTGGTAAAAAATGCGAGGTGGTACTTACGTCTTTATCTTATAAAGACATAGTAAGCGAACATTTTAGCGCAGCAACAACTAAAGTTTCCGGGTTTAATAATCTGGTTGATAACTTTCAAAAAGAAAATAACTGCGTGGAAATTATAGAAAAGAAAAAACAGAGTAATAACGAGACAAAAGTAGAATATTTTTTCGATTCAAAAAAGATCAAGATTAAGTTATGGCCTATCATGATGGATCATACAACAGATAATGTACTTTCTCTTTTTACAAATAAGCCGTGTAGAAATTGTCATCACCAATACGAAACTCACCCTATAGGTTGTCCGGTATCATATTTTCCACATGATCCTTCTCCTGAAAATCCAAAAAGAATTAAAATAGAATCTTTTTTGAAAGAAAATAATTTTCCTATGGATAAAACGGATTTTTTTGAAACAGAGTTTATGTTTTGTTCATTTCCATGTATCAAATCGTATATTATGTCCTTTTTGTCAAAAAATCCACAATCTTACAAGTACACGAATTCTTTATCTTACATGTATCTTTTGTACAAAAAAATTTTCAACGTCACCGGAAATGAAATATTAATACCATCCGCCAACCCTATTGAAGCATTAGCATGCTATGGAGGCCATTTAAAAATTGATGAGTACAGGGATTGTATTGGCGTCCTAAAATTCGATCATACCATAGCAACAAAAAGACCTTTCATGTTTACCACGTCCTCTTATTTAGAAGAAAGTGATTGTATAATCAAAAGTAGCATAATTTAAAAATTCTTTTTAAGTTTATAGTTTATAGTTTAAGCATATAAAATGATTTTTTTGGCTTTTGTGTTTTGTTTATCGGGTTTTATTTTATATTCGGCGTATATGTATGGTTCTGTAATAAAAATATATTCAGTCTCAAATTATATTTCGAAGGGTTTATTTTTTATACGAGACTATCTTGTTTATAAATGTCGAGATAAATATATCTCGACGTTTGAAAGCGGTAAGATTGAATTCAACGAAAAAAGCCAAATCATGGAACTCACTTACTATAAAAATTCTGTTAGGTATAAAATTGCGATACCTGTTAAAAAAGGTTTGAGACCAATAAAAAATATTTCATTTAAACACGATGGCACAAACGACGAAATTCTCGAAGAAAATAAAAAGGCTATCGAAAATATTAAAGAATTTATGGGGCCATATGGAAATTTTCACGGAATCCCGCTAACTCCTAATATGTTGAACGTAAATAAATCTTTGATGGTTACTTATAGAAATAATTTTGTGAGAGAATATAATCCAGATGAAATCATAGAACTGACAATACCAGTTAACCCAACTAAATAATAACTTTAATATCTCTCCAATCATTTTGGGTGTATTTTTGAAATTATTAAAAAATATCGAAAAAATGTAGTTTTTTTTCGATAAATATAGAAAAATATACGAATTTATTTTTCAACATAAAACGCGATCAAATAATCCTTCATATATCTCAAAACACTTTTATATGAGCAATCAAATTATCCGTAAAAAAAATATCCGTAAAAAAACCTTACCAAAAACTTCCGCTTCCAAAAATAAGGCTGCGAGTTACGAAGGTTCGTCACCGACAAACTTTTATATTCACGATGGTAAAAAATACGCAATAGGCGCAATTATTTCTGTTGGGTTTGATCCTTACTTTGTTAAAAAATCAAAAAAAGGGAGGAAAAAGAAAAATAAATCTTTTGTACCAGAGACTGAATTAGACTATGTAGTTGAAGATGAAGAAGAAAAAGAAGGAGGAGATTGGGAAGGAGAATACGGTCCTGCAAAACAATCACAATTTGAAGAAGAAGAAAAAGAAGGAGGAGATTGGGAAGGAGAATACGGTCCTGCAAAACAATCACAATTTGAAGAAAAAGAAGCTGAATCGGAAGAAGAAGATGAAGGAGGTTTTATATCCAAACCTATCCGTAAAAAAGCTGAATGGGAAACTGGGGAAACTTTTAAGGAGAAAGAAGTTCAAATATTTGAAGGAACCGCTCTTGACATTGCAAAAGAGTATGGCCTTCCTTATAAAAAGGTTAAGTTGGTATCAGAACCTCATAAGTACAAAGTTGACGATTATGAAGTGAGATATCGCGGTTACGATAAATACTTAGTTGCGGCTCGTGATGACCCTACAAAGTTATATCTTAAACCTTATTCTCCAGTTAACTTGAATAAAATTAACATTATCGACGGAGATTTTTTACCGCCACCTGTTCCTCTTGGAGCGTATATTCCGGAAAAAGCTTATAAACCAGAAGTACCAGAAAAATATAAAGGAACTCTTCGCGTCGGAGACCGCGTGACTTTTAAGTACACAAATTCGGTACACATCGAAGGTCCTATAATTGGCGTGGGCGACGAAGACTTTGATGTAGTGACACCTTTGGGTAAAGTATACAAAAAATTAAAATACAAAGATGTCCAAAATCTTCGTTTTAAACCCGTGCCTGCTAAAATGATATCGAAAGATGTAGAAATGACAGTAGTTATTAAAAATTCTAGTGGAAAAAAGAAAAAATGGACTATTGATACAACCAGGTCTACAAAAAAAGATAATATTCTTGCAAAGACGGCAATTAAGAAACCTTATAAATACGCAGAGTTTGAATTAGAATCTTATGAACTTTTGAACGGAATAATCCTCGATTACGACGAAGAGGGTTTTGTTATTTCGGTCTCAACCAAAGATGTAGCCGAAACTGTTATATTACCATACGAAGATCCAACTATTAAACTTGAAAAGCGTAGAGGTATCAAAGAGACACAAGCATACCGTGTCAACGTTGCAGAGGATTATTTAAAACTTCCTGTTAAGACTAAAACCAGATTATACGCAACAAAACAATTATTTCGGGTATTTTCTTCAATAATTCCTGGTGTTTATGAATCTTCAATTGATACAGATCCGGCCATCAAAAAACTGGGGGATGTTATAGATTGGTCTCTCGCAAATTCAGTAAAAAAATCATGGGAGATTTATTACGAAGAACAATTTGGTCAGTGGAATTTCTCGAAAAATTATCAAAAATTTTACACCAAGGCTCCGTCTTTTGAAACACAGGCAGAGGAAGAATATAACTCGTCCATCGACCCCTTCCTTATAATAGAAGGGTTGGAATATGTATTTGGAGATATTTTTTCAGGGAACGGCGCTCGTTTACTAGCAATGATGAACATAAAATCCGAAGAAGATGATTTCCATCCAACTATCATAGATATATCTATAAGAAAAAATTTAACCAAATACGACTATGAAGAGTTGGAGAAACTTGAAGGATCGAGGCTTGCTACTACAATAGCATTTATCATTCAGGATACAATGAGAACCAATCCTCCTTTAACATCGGATCAAATAGAAATTAGGTTGAAACAAGAATGGGCGCACTCAAAAACTTTAGATTATATACCGACTGAAAAGGATAAAAACAAATTTGACAACGAATATCTCGTCTTATTAACAGAAAATTACGAAAAATACATCAAAGATTTCAAACTCCAAATGAAAAAGAAAAAAGAGTTCTATAACTTGAGAAAAAGCCTAGAAAATGAACATAGACAGAGGGTTGAACTACAATCGAAAGTACACAGGTTTAAAACTATTTCAGTTGATGGAAAACAATTGTCTTCCCGAGGAATGTTGTTAGCCGACGATGTGTCGATTTTGGAAGAAAAAATCCATGTAGAAACTAATAGCGAAATTGGCGGTAAAACCAATCAAAATTATTTGAACAAAATTCTCAATCTTATCATGTTTTTAGACTCAGAAACTGAAATCGGGAAACATACAAACTTCCTAAAATCTAAAATTGCATCTGGTATATATAAAGTTGATCAAACTGATAGCATGACTTACATGTCTATGTTCCCGGAATTTTTTGCGAATGATAAGTATAAAAAGGCGACTGGTGATAATAATTACAGCAAAGTGGTATCCCAAATTGAAAACCAGATAGAATTGGATGTTTTGGACTTTATTGATATTTGGATTTTGAGTAACCAGCCTAGAATCAGAGAAAAATATATTGGTAAGATTGTGTGGGATAAATACTTGGAGTTGCCAAATAAATCTTGTGGAGGATTTAGACTTAAGAAAGATCTGAGTTATAAAGGTTTGGAAGATTCTAAAAATTATGATTGCGAAAGAACAGTAGAAGATAAGTATTTTTGTAAGGCTAAACTTGAAACTATACCCGACGACGATTTAATTCTTTGTTACAATGAGGAAATTGATAAGTTTACTTGTTCATCCATCAATGACGTGTTATATGCGCTGTGGGAACAAAATAATGGAGAAATACCCATCAACCCTATAACAAACAAACCTTATGATGACGATTTTTTGGACAGAATGAAAAGACGTTACGGGGACTTATTAAAAAGTAGAGAGTTTACAAAAAGGGTTATAAGCTTTACAACTACTGAAGATATTTTGTTGTTTGGAGAAAATGACGAAGAACAAATTGAGATTAAAAAGGCTAAAAAGGCTAAAAAGGCTAAAAAGACTAAAAAGACTAAAAAACAATAGAAATTTACATTAAAAAATATTTATATATTTGTTTATAGTTACCATCTTCCGCCCATAAACAACGACAGTTGATTTTATTTCTACCGTTTTGGTAGAAATAAAATCATCAACTTTCGATTAAAAAACCTTTATTTTAGATAAAGTGTCGATAAAATTGTGCATATAATATAAATATATTATATTATATTATATTTAATATTTCTTCATAATTTATGTCTCAAAGTGATAATTCGTTATCGATAACCGGGACGATAGTGGCTACTAATAGACTATCTATACCAGTAGGAGAAAATTTGCTTAATACAATAGCTAGAACTTTGGCACCCACTTCTGGTGCATTAGCATATGAACCTAGTAATAATGCGGTATATTATGGCGATAATGTAAAATGGAATTTATTTGGAACTGGGGGCGTTGGAGCAACAGGGCCTACCGGACAGATTGGATCAACAGG
>Ga0315273_10000275_pt1 | contig 50388 bp, 45 predicted proteins | sample YL17G02_0_MG_FD_205753 | JGI IMG/M metagenome (GOLD analysis project Ga0315273, IMG submission 205753) | Sediment microbial communities from Yellowstone Lake, YNP, Wyoming, USA - YL17G02_0 | ecosystem: Environmental > Aquatic > Freshwater > Lake > Sediment | place: USA: Wyoming | collected... | reverse complement strand
AATGAGAGCGTAATGTATAAGGTGATGGCGTAAATGTTGTTTTCCCCACAAACCACGAGGTCCCATGCGTGCTATACTTGTCCCGGTCAGCCATCTCTTGGTGGCTAGCATCCGAAAAGGAGAAATAATGGCACTTGCAATCGGACAACCTGCACCCGATTTCAGCCTGACGAGCCATACCGGTGCATTAGTGAAATTGAGCGACTACCGCGGAAAGAACGTTGTTCTGGCCTTCTTCCCATTAGCCTGGACACCGGTCTGAACGAGCCAGATTCCCTCCTACCAAAATTTGTTGGACCGGTTCGAAGGAATACAGACCCAGGTGCTGGGTCTAAGCGTGGACAGTGTGCCCTGCCTGAAGGCATGGTCCGAAAGCCTGGGCGGAATTACGTATCCGCTTTTGAGTGATTTTTACCCGCATGGCAAGGTGGCGGAAATATTTGGTGTGTTGCGCCCGGAGGGCTATACTGAGCGTGCTATTTTTGTAATGGATAAGCAGGGCATCATCTGTTACGTGGATGTGCATGACATTGACACGCAGCCGGATAATGACGAACTGTTTCGCATACTGACGGAAGTGGATCCCGAGGTGGCGGAATCTGTGCGTGCTTCACAACTGCTTGACATGCAGACTTCCACGGAACCAGATGCCGACGTGACCTTGTATTGCACGCCCTGGTGCCCGGATTGTCCGGAAGTGCGCCGATATTTCAAGCAACATGACATCCCTTATGTCGAAATAGATATCAGCCGTGACCGGGCAGCGGCGGCACGTGTGCGCGGCTGGGCGGATGGCAATGAAACCACGCCCATCATCAATATCCACGGACAGATCATTGTGACTTATGATCAGGCAAAAGTAGAAAAAGCGTTGGGAATGAAGCGGTAAAAGGAGACAGGAAGATGTATGATTTATCCGGCAAGAAAGCCATCGTAACCGGAGGGGCAGCCGGGATTGGCCGAGCGGCGGCGGTGATGCTGGCCAAGGCCGGCGCGGCGGTGACCATCGTGGATTTGGATAAGGCGGGAGGTGAATCGGTTGTGCACCAGATCATTAAAGCAGGCGGAAGGGCAATGTTCGTCTGCGGAGACGTGAGCCGGGCAGAGGATTGCCGGAACGCGGTCCAGGAAACGGTTGAGGCTTGGGGGGGAGTGGATATCCTGTTTAACAACGCCGGGATCATCCGGCGAGCCACGGTGACCGAACTCAGTGAAGAGGATTGGGACCGCGTCATGGCGGTTAATGTCAGGTCCATGTTCCTGATGTGCAAGTATGCCATTCCTTTCATGGAAGAGGCGGGCGGCGGCGCCGTGATCAACAACGCCTCCGGCTGGGGACTGACCGGGGGGGCGCGAGCGGCGGTTTACTGCGCATCGAAGGGGGCAGTTGTGAACCTGACGCGGGCGATGGCCGTGGATTACGGAATGAAAAATATTCGTGTCAACTGCGTTGCCCCCGGCGACACCGACACATCCATGCTGCGTAACGAAGCAAAACAGTTGGGTGAACCAGAAGCCGCTTTCTTGAAAGATTCGGCCAGCCGTCCGTTGGGACGCATTGCCCGGCCTGAAGAGATCGCTTCGGCTGTGTTGTATCTCGCGAGTGAAGGTGCCTCTTTCGTTACCGGCGCGATCCTGCCTGTGGATGGGGGCGGTCTGGCAGATTAAGGATTGATTTGCCAAAAGCAAAAAACTCCCTGTGTTTGCAGGGAGTTTTTGCTTTCAAACTCAATCTTAGATTATATTTTCGCCAGTGACTTGTGCTTGAGCATGGCGAATTCGGTGAAGACCGCGGTTGCCACACCACCCAGGATCAACGCCAGACCGATAAGAGTCAGCGCGGTGTGCCAGATGTCGGCGTAGTTGATCCCGCCGATGGTGTGGGTAGGAGCCATCAGGAACTGGATGGTTAGAGACAGCAGGCCGGTTGCGGCAAGGGCGATGGCAGCCGCCTGCTTGCCGGTATTCTTTTCTCCTGCAGGTTTTTCAAAATCCACACCCTGCCAAACGCCGGGGATGCGGAAGAGCAGGAAGATGATCAGAGTCAGCAGGGTGGTGTAGACGACCATGTCCACCGGCATGGAGGATCCACCGCGCAAGGCACGCGAGAATGCCATGTGGATGGCTCCGACCACGATACCTGCCAGTAGTGCGATCAGCGAGTAACGATAGGCGTTTTTTCTGCCCTTAACCAACAGGACAACCGCCCGTATGCCCATGACGCCAATGGCGACGGTGACGAGTACAAACAGGATGTACAGCCACTGGAATTTGGCTATCGGAGCAAACGTATCGCCGAAGCCGGTCGGGTTGAGGGCCACGCAGGAGGTCCCGGCGCCGCCCAACAAGGTAAAGAGCGCCGTCAGGCTCATAAAAACGATCCCGACGAGGCGCAATAGCTTGGCCCACCACTTGTTTCTTGACATTTTTATCTCCTTTTCAGAATGCGGATAAATAACTGTCCAATCGTTATTGGATTTGGCAGCAAATGCCTATGTACTGGCACTGTGGAATACCAGGAGGTAGTACTGGAAGCTCGACAGAAACAGGCTGGCGCCCAGCCCGATATACAGGATCGCCAGGAAGGTTTTGGGGATGGGGGAGTAGATACGCAGGTATTCCCAGGGCGATCATCACCAGGACCAGGGAGTAACTAGTCTGTTTCTGGAAGGCGAACATGCAGACCCGTTCCTTGGGAATGTTGACGATGCGGTGAATGTTCCTGGAGGCCAGTTTCGAAAAGCCGAAGAAATAAATCCCGGCGTCCAGCAGCAGGCCAGCCAAAATCAGGAGCAGGACCATCCATGAGTGGACAAGGGCAAGCCATTTAGCGGCAAAAGCGATCAGCATAATTCCCACACCCGACCATATGATCCCAGCACTGAGATGCAGCCATATTTTCATTGTTGAAGGTGTTCACTTCGAAATGTGTTCCACAGAGTTTGTTCCCAGGATGAGATGTCAAGCTGCTGAAAAACCAAGCACAAAGGCAGCAGTTGTCAATAATAGCAGCCCGGGCAGGATTTTCAAGATCGTTCTGCGAGAGAGGATGGGTTTACCGGCTTTCAGGAAGGATAGCAGCCCCCCCCCCAGGCCGATCAACGCCCCGCCCACTCCGACCAGGGCGAATACCGGATGAGATTCGCCGCTGATTGCCATGGTGACCGGTAACATGAAGATTATCATCCCGGCGAAACCATGTACGACTGCCAGCACGAGTACGGGCAGTTTATTTTTCATCGGGACGGAGCGGGTTATTACGATCGCCAGAAACCCGAGGATGGCAAAACCCAGGTATAGGGTCCGATATGCAACCAAGTACTCCCAAACCAGCCCCAGCGATAGGCTGAGCGGGATGACAGTCGAGACGATGACCACGACCGGGCTGTCCAGCACGTCAAAACCTAGGATAATGAGCAACAATCCGGCCACGAGTAAAACGCCGAAGCCGACGGTGTAGGCAATCATCGGGAGGGTTGCCAACCCCTCAACGCCGGTAATAATCTGGTAGCCGGCCGCAAGGCACATTACTAGGAGGATGAGACGGTTAAGGATGAATATTTTCAAAGCGCGCTCAATGTGATCAAGAGCATGGCTCCCAGCATGTACATGGAAGCGTACTTGAAAAGGCCGAAATTGACGCGCTCGGTGGGGCGGAAGACGCTGGCAACCGCCAGGATAAGCAAACCGCTGGAAAGCACCGCCAGCAGGCGCAAGAAGCCCCATTCCATGCCAAGCAGGAATCCGGCGATGGCGATTGAAAATGCAGCTAGAATACTGGAAACTGCGATCGTCTTGCGCGTGACCAGAAATCCATAAGTAGACGGGAAGGTGGGGATCTTTGCAGCCTGATAGTCTTCGTGATAGCGCATAGAGAAGGTCAGGATGTGGGTGGGGATCCAGAACAACACAGCCAGTGCCAGCAGGAGACCGAGGCCGTCAATATGACCGGTACCGAAGGCGCGCCCGGCCAGGATGGGCATGCCGCCTGCGATCCCGCCCCAAACAATGCTCCAGCAGGCGCGTCGTTTGAGCCACAGGGTGTAAACCACCACATCAAAGAACAGCCCGGCAAAGACGATCAGCCCGTAGAGCGGGGACATGGCCACCGCGATCCCGACACCCAGCACCGAAAACGCCAGTCCAAGTCGCAGGGCCTCGTGGGGTGTGATGCGGCCGTCTGCCAGAGGACGGTGGTGGGTTCGGTTCATGACCGCGTCGATGTCTCGGTCGTACCACATATTTAGGATGGTCGAACCTGCGATTGCTAGGAACAGGCTCAACCCCATGCCGAGGAAGTCATACCAGTGCATGACCGGGCAGCGGGCGCTCATGTAGCCGGCCAGGCCGGTGGAGAGCAGCAGACCGGTCTGGAGAGATTTAGTTAGCGGCCAATAGAGTTTGAACCTGGTTTTGATGAGGTTCAATATGAATTTCGGTGTCATGCGGGTTCTCCCGTAAGAGGATGTATCTATGATAATCCAAAAAATTGAAGAATGAATTATGATTTCCGAGGGATACGATAAACCGTGCCCCTACGAATTATGGATTACGAGCACAGCGAAAGCCCACACCCGGGCTGAAATACGTGGGGGTGGCGTTGTTGCGGACCCAAAGGCGCAAGTCCATATCATAGGTGTCTTTCGAGCCGCCGCGCATAAAACGGTAGTGCATGCCTTCGTAAACTTCGCCGGTCCACTGCCAGACGTCCCCGGACATATCGTATAGGCCGTAGGGACTAACCGAGTTGAGTGTGGCGTAACCGTCGTAGGTCTGGCCATTGTAGAACCCGACCGGGCTGGTGCGGGAGCCGAACGAGCCCATGTCTTCGAATGGGTCGCGGCTGGCGTAGAAGTTGGCGTTGTTGCGGGCGATCTCATAGCCCCATGGGAACGGACGGTCGTCTTCGGACCCGCGCGCGGCTTTTTCCCATTCGAGTTCGGTCGGCAAGCTGTAACCATAGTACCCGCAGTAGCCCCAGGCGCCAAACCAGGAGACGTTGGTCATCGGGTGGTTCTCGTACCCTGCCACAACGGAGAATGCCGCACCGTCAAACGTGAAGCGTGAGGCCGGATCATTCAGCGGAACAAAGATGTAGTCCGTGGCGGTAATCTCAATTTCATGCTTGACGGCATGGAATTCATCGCCGGGATAGAAGCCGACAATCTGTTCATCGTCGACTTTGAGCATGCCGTCGGCCAGAGCGGTGTTCAAGAAATCCATGTACTGGGATACGGTCACGTCGGTGATCATTATCTGGTAGTCGAAATCAATGGTTGCGGGGTCGTTGAATTGCCCGTACAGGAATTCACCCGCTGGGATAACAGCCCAAGCATTCGACTCTATGCCCGTATCGTAGGTGGGGAGGGGGGCATTCAGGTCAACCGGGGCGCAGGCGACTAACAGGATAAGGATCAAGATCGAGATCCTGAGCGTGCGTTTCATCGATTCCCCTCCACCGGGAGTTCATGTTCCACTTCTTCCGTCCAGCGTCCCTTCTTTTTGAACAGGTCGACCAAGCGCCAGACCATGATCATGGCGAGAATGACTAGCAGCATGCCGAGTCCAAAATCCATCAGCAGCATAAGGGTTTTGACCAGCGGCTGCTGGGACGCTTCGGAGATGAACAATCGTTTCATTTCGAAGATGGTGACAGAGCCGAAAGCGAGATCGGAAAGAATGATGATGGACCAGCCGTAGAATTTTCGGAGTTTGCCTTTCAGGCCGAGCATATCGCCGTAGTAGAGCAGGATGATGGTGGCGATAATGCCCGAAAGAACATGCCAGTGGCCAGTGAGTTCGATGCGCTCTTCACGGGCGGGCCAGACGCGGAAGATCTCGTCCAGGCGCAGGGCCATGAAGATGCCGATACCGCTGACGGTGAAATTCATGAAGACCATCTGCCACATGGGACCGAATCGGAGCGGGTCTCGCTGTAGCGCCCTGAGTTTTTGCCAGGCGTTCGGTTTCAGAATGCCCGCAACGCCCTCACGGATGAGTTTATCCCAAGTAAAGATGACCAAGAACAACGCGCCCAGCATGGCAGGAGTGGCACCGACATAGATGATCATGTGGGCAATTGGTTCGAGCGGGGTGGCGACTCCCCATACACCAAGGTTGAGCACGATGGTGCCCAATATTATCAGCGGCATGGCAACCTTGTGCAGGATGCCTTTGAAGTTCAGCCAGCGGCCGATGATAAGGGTGATCATGATGGCGATGAGCGCCAGCATGATATGCAGGTGGCCGATGACCGAATATTCCATGGTGGTCTTTTCGGGCAGGCGGATGATATTCTCGGCCAGGAAGACCTCGAAGCCGTTGCCAAAAAATGAACCGGGGATAGCGCCGAATAGTGCCGAAATAACGGTGGTGAGGGCGGCGGCGAAGAAGGCGGTGCGCTCCATGTCCACGCCTTTTTTTGTGCGGGAATAGGCTTTATCTGGCTGGTAATATTCTTTGTTCCACGGCCAGAGTGCAATGACCAGCAGGATGCCAGCAAAGAAGATCAGACTCAAGCCAGTGATATACAATCCATGCAAAGCCCAGTTGTGGCCCCAGTAGGCGAAGCCCATTCCGAATATCATGGCCAGAATGTAGCCAACCGTGATGAGCAACCGAATCGCCATCTTGTAGAACTCTTTCATCTTCAACAAGCTGGTGATCATATAGGTTTCGATGGCGACAACAGCCATGGCGATGGAGTGGTATAAGATGATAATGCGGCCTTCCCGCTCAGCCTGGACAATGTCCATTTTCAAGATGCGGATCATGAAATCTCGCACGCCCAACTCGGCCATCGGACCGGAGAGCATGCCGAAAATGGCGGTTTCCAGGGCGATCATGGCGATGGCCACTAGGATGAGTCCCTTGGTGGATTTGAAGAGGTAGTTGAAGCGGAGTTTGACGAATTGCATCACGGCTCCTCATGATAGGATGGGCTGCCCTAATTTATCTGTTTGTGAAATAATGAACCAGTTATTGTCAAGGATACCACAAGGAAGTGTGAAGGTGTTTGACTTATTTCAAATATTAATATTCAAACGCGAATCCGAGACTATGCAGCTACAGCCCCGGATAATGAAGATTACCAAACCAGCAACGAACCGGGCAGTGCACACGTCTGTAGTTTAAATTCCTTCACTCAGAGATTCCAGTGATTCGCTGCCAGAGGTTCGGCCAGACGAGCAGCACGATCAGGATCAGGCAGGAGATCGGCGCCAGGGCGAACAGGGAGAAGCGCCCGAGTTGCTGAGCTGTGACAACTGCAAGCGGGATGCCCACGACGAGTTCTATTGCGCCGGCGATAAGTCCAACGACCCGCCCCCATTCTTTGGGGCGAAGGAGAATCCCCACCGTGACTACAGCCCAGCCGACCATCGCCACCCAGTGCAGGCGTTGCACGAGCATGAAGATCGGTGCCCCGATGGTGATGATGCGACTGGAGCTGGCAACGCCGTTCATCCAGCAAAATATGTAGGCCATGCCAGAAGCCAGTGCAAGCAGTGTCCGACCCCAGGATATTCTTCCAACCGGCACCATGAACAGGAAGTACAGGGCTAAATAGGGCCAGAAGAGAATGAAATAAACCGGGGGCAGACCAGCTGCCATGTAGGGCACGTTGATGAACCAACTGCCCAGCAGCGCCAGTACGATGGCGATCACGGATAAAGAGAAAGCCCATTTCTTATTGGTAAAGAAGCCATAGGCACTCACGGCAAAAATCACCCCGGCGAGGAGGCCAAGATCCGCCATGAGAGGATGGATGTACTTCAGCAGGATCTCGCAGCCCGGCTCAGCGGACGGTGTGCGCATCCCGACCTGATACCAGTTCAGGAAGAGGACGAAATGCCCGATGATGCCCAACAGGCTGGCGATGACGGCCAAAATACCTCCGAGGATATTCTTATTCTTCATGGTTTGTCTCCTTTTAGATGATTGGATGAACTTATGGTGGAGTGATTTCTCCGGTGTGGCACGCGCAGCCATTATAATAGGCTGTGTTGTTATGGTAAGCCACATAGACAACCGTGTCCGGCGCAATGGACAGATCGCAGTCTTTCAGGAAGGTGGGCTGTTCTTCCCATGCGAAGACCTGGACGTTGCATGTGACGTACACGGTCCCAACCCAGGCGCCATTGCACAGGGATCCCTCGACGACTTTATCAATAGGAATTGTTCTACCTCCGATCTCCATCTCGATAGGTGCGGGGGATGGGTTCCTGGATTTGGTGGGGGAGCTTTCCGAGGGGAGTGCGGTTATGTACCTGGGTGTGCCAGCTGCCCATTGGCAGGCCGACTCCTGCCTTTGACAGGCAGACAGGAACAGCAATGCAACTCCTGAAAGAATGAAAAGCCATTTCTTCCTCATCTTCTTTATCTGTGTGAAATATAACACAATTAGCGGCAGGAAGTCTTTGCCTTAAAGCAAATTAAGGTCGCGGTTTTAGATCGCATAAGCAAGGTCCAGCACCGGCTGATTTGAGTCAAAACGCACACCATTTTTCGGAACAAGCGAACCAAATCTGCTGCACTTGGACTATAATGATTCCCATGTAACAGTTGATGGAATTGCTGCGTGCTCATCCGGTTTTTCCTCGCTGGATGAGGCTTTACGCAGCTTTCTGGTAAAGCAGGCAGTCAGGCGAGAGTTGAAAAAAAGGCGAGACGCTGGTCGTGCAGGGGGGATGTTTGGCCGTAGCTGTTCCTGGTGGCGGAGGGGAAATTGGATGCCGTCAAGGTATCTGGTGAAGGGCGCAATCTGCTGGTGACTACTTTTGGAAAAGGGGAGTTGTTCTGGGGGTTGGCGTTCTTCCAGGATGGTGCGCCTATACTGGCGACTCTGGAAGCCCATATTCCATCGCGAGTCTATCTCTGGTCACGCAAGTTCATCGAACCGGTCTTCATCGAGCATGGAGGCATGTCTTGGGAATTGTGCCGATTGATGATCCAAAGAATGCAGCGGGCCAGCACCATCGTTGAGGAACTGGTCTTCCAGCCAGTGTCCAGACGCCTGGCGCGGATGCTGCTGGACGATTTCGACAGCTCAGGGGAGGCAACCATCGCCCGTCACCTGACCCTGGATGAGATGGCGGCCCGGGTCGGCACAACCCGCGAAATGGTCTGCCGAGCCCTGTACCGCTTCGCGGGCAAGAAGCTGATCGATATAACCCGGACGGAGTTCGTCCTGACGGATAAGGATGGTCTGAGGCTGGTTGTGCAAGGTTCCTGAAAGAAATCCCTCGTATTTCATTTCAAATCAACCTGTAAGTTATGACCCGTTATGGTCCAGTTCGGCAAGTTTCCCGGATGAGACGATTGCGATCTCGGTCCGGCTGACGAGGATGGTTCCCGATCTCTTGATCACGTTTAATGAGCGGCTGATCGCCTCCGGAATGGAGGCTAGGCTGGAGGCCATCTCTTCGATGGAGCAGTCGTGCCGGATGATGGTATGGCGACCAAAATCGCTCAGGTTGAGCAGTAGTTTGGCGGTGCGCGCCACGACTGAGCGGAAGGATAGGTCCTCATATTGGGTGGTCATTTCCCGATTGCGCCTGGCCAGCACGCGCAGCAGGCACAGCTCAAATTGCAGGACGCGCTCGACCATTGCTTGGAAAGATTCATGGTTGATCTGCCAGACCAGGAAATTTTCCACGGTATTAGCTGTTAGTGGGTTCGGACCCCCATCCCGAACCGCCACTTTGTTGAACAAAATCATCGGTTTTATGAAAGTCATTATGTTAACCTTACCTTGTGGGCCCAGTTTGTCCAGGTGGACGCAGCCTTTCATAAGGACAAACATCCCGGCGCATGGATTGCCTTCCGTGAATTTGATGGCATTAGCCTGAAAGCGTCGTATTTGCCCAGATGTGATGATCGAATGCAACTCAGCCAGGATCAGGTTGCGGAAATGTCTGACGGTCTTGAGGCTATCGATCAGGTTTGGATAGTTATCCATACTCTTCATTGACCAGCTTGTTAATTTAAATCTTTCCTTGAGGAAGGATCTTCGACGCTAAAAGGGTCCGAAACAGGCGATGGCAGCTTGAAGCTGTCTCGGGGATAGAAAAACCTACGGTTCCAAAGGAACTGGGGATGTAAATCAGGTTGGGCAAATTGATTTGGATCCTGATACTGCAGGACGTGAAGCAGGGCCGCATCCTGGATTGAGAGGCTGTTGCACCCGGTGATGGAGGCAAAAAAACCAATTCTTCTTGCTGGTACAATTGCTTGAGTGAGATCTATATCGTTAAAAAAACTCATCTTGCAAGAAGATGCAGAACTTCTCATCGTAAACAAACCCTCCGGGATGCCAGTTCTGCCGGATGGCTGGGAAAAGGATGCCCCCTATCTGGTCAAGTTGCTCGAGGGGCAATATGGGAAACTATGGGTTGTCCATCGTCTGGATAAGATTACAAGCGGTGTGATGGTCTTCGCGCGCACTACGGACGCGCACCGTGCGCTGAGTATGCAATTCGAACAGCATGAGGCACAAAAGGTGTACCATGCTATCGTTGCCGGCGAACCAGAATGGGACCAGCATATCGCCCACCACCCTCTGCGCGTGGATGTAGGGCATCGCCATCGTACGGTGGTGGATAACCGCAAAGGGAAATCATCCGAGACGCTCTTCCGCGTCATGGAGCGCTATCAAGGTTTTTGCCTGATGGAAGCCGTTCCGGGGTCTGGGCGGACGCACCAGATCCGGGTACATGCTTATGCGATCGGTTTCCCGCTTCTAGGCGACATGCTATATAGTGGCCCTTCAACGGATTTGATCGCTCGCCCTCCCCTGCATGCCCAGTCCCTTACGTTCATGCATCCCACCACTGGCGAAGGCGTGTCGTTTACCGCCACCTATCCCGAAGACTTCAAATACGCGCTGGAAAAACTAAGAGCTGGTCACTGAGATCAGCCTGGCGGCATACCTGCAGGGCACCCCTGCAGGTATGATTTGTTCCGCAAGGAGTCGCCTTTACATCAAGAGATTTTTCTCGCTTCCATGTAGAACCGTTTTTCCCTGGCCTCGCCCAGGGAGAAGCTTTTGCGCGGCAAAGCCCCATCCAGGATGACCGTCTTGAACAGATCGGACTTGCCCATGCCGGGGACGTACAAACTGGCGTTTCCCGGCTGCGCGCCCAACATGCAGGTTACTTCTTTGCTGTGGACGTAATCAATCTTTTCTGCACCACCTTCATGAAGGAAGGTGTCAAGGAACACTTGCACCGTACCGACTGGTAGGATGGACGAGGGGTTGGTGATCTCAAAGACACCAAATTCCCTGCCACCGCCAACCAGTCCGATGACCTGCCGCGGACCCTGGGCATTGTCCACCGTCTTGACCATTTCTCCGGCGGTCGTAACTGCTGTATATGTGAAGTTCGCCCCGAAGTGCGATTTCAGGCTGGCGAAAATGTCCTTTTGCAAGCCGAAAAGGACACGGTGGATGGGCTCGAACTCCAGCCCTTCATCGTGGATGTTCTCCAATTCGATCAACGCGAAGCGCGCGGGGTGGTCCAGGCCCACTTCGGGCTTCATCCTTTCCCAGACCGCTTTGGCCGTGGCGAGGGAGTGGTTGCCGTCGCCCATGGCGAACAGGAGGACAGGTTTATCTTGACTGAGGCCATATTTTGCAGCAAAGGCGTCCGGCCGCGCCAGCCAGCGCAGGGACGAGACCACTTGTGCCTCCAGCGTTTCACTGACTGCGTACCCGGTCAGATGGCCAGAACCGAGCATCAGGTCGAAATCGTAGAGTTTTTCAAATCCGTCCCTGGCCTTCTCCACTGGCTCGATGACTGTTCGTTGTGGGTCGTCAATCAGCACCAGAATGTGGGGTAACTCCAGCCCTGCGCCGGTGCGGATCTTCATTCGGGGGGGCACGCGTTCGACAATCGTGCCTTCGGTGGCTCGGATCAGACTGGTTGACCCTCTGGTAAAGTCGTAGCGTTCCAGGTCAAGACATAGCATCAGGCCATGGCGGATCTTGCCGGCCACGGTTCGCTCGACATAGACCAGGCCCTGACGCGGTTCCAGGATATTGTTCTGTAGGTAAGAATGCATTTTTTCCTGAATGAACCTGATACGCGCTTTTTCACCCGGCTTTTCAAGGAACACTTCCGGTAGAACCAGGTTATAGGTCGAAGGTTTATTGCCAACCAAGGTTTCCACTTTCTGCCAGTATTCCGGCTCGGAAGTGAACTGGTCGCAGGCGATAACCGCCCATTTGGTCAGGTTTATACCCTTTCTGGGAAGGTAGATTTGGGGGATTTGGATACCGATGTCGGCATAGGTTTTCATGGTTCTCTTCTGACAGGGGCGACCAATTGGTCGCTAGTGTGATAATCTATTTTTTGGCGAATTCTATCAAGATCTCCGCCACTTCGGCGCCCACTCGTCCCTGGGCTTCCTTTGTGGCGGCGCCGATGTGCGGGGAGCAGATGACGTTATCCAATTGGGCCAATTTCCAGTCCATGGGTGGTTCCTCAGCATAAACATCCAGCGCCGCACCAGCCACCTTGCCATTGGTCAGCGCTGCGTAGAGAGCCGATTCGTTGAGGATGCCACCTCGAGCGCAGTTTACGATGCGTACGCCGGTCTTCATCTTCTCGAACTGGGCTTTGCCGATCATGTCGGCTGACTCTTTGGTAATGGGTAAGTGCAGACTGATGTAATCGGACTGGGCCAGCACTTCGTCCAGAGTAACCAGTCTGACGCCTTCGGACTCCTTGACATACGGATCGTAGGCAATGACGGTCATGCCGAGGGCGTTGGCGCGGATGGCGACTTCCTTGCCGATGTTGCCGATGCCGATGAGTCCGAGCGTCTTCCCACCGATTTCGTCGCCTTCGAAGGTTTTCTTTTCCCATTTTTCGGCTTTCATGGTCGAGGAGGCCTTGTAGAGATTACGCGCCAGCATGAACATGAAACCAAGCGCCAATTCGGCCACCGAAACGGAAGAGGCTCTGGCAGTGTTCATGACGGTAATGCCCTTCGAGCGGGCGTAGTCCGCGTCAATAGTGTCCAGGCCGACGCCACCACGAACGATGATCTTGAGATTGGGACAGACATCAATCAACGGCTGGCGGATCTTGGTACGTGAACGCACCACGCAACCTGCATAGTTTGGCAGCACATTCGGAAGTTCTTCGGGGGAGACCTCGAAGTACGTGTCCACTATCAGCCCCGCGGCGCGCATTCTCTCAATGGCATCGGATTCGGTTCTGTCGCAAACCAGGATTTGCATGGACTTTCTCCTTATTGGATATCAATTTTTCACAGAGAGATTCGGGCAGAAGACTCGTTTATCTCTGCAATGGGATTTCTGCTGTTTCACGAAAATATTGTAACATGGCATATTTGATTGTCAACTGATTTTGCTAATTTGTTTGGTTCTTGAGAAATCCAGTCCTAGAGGAAAAGATACGGTGCGTTAGGCGGGCGAAGCGGGGCTGCCCAACATCCACCATTTACCCCCACATCAAAATGATTCCCAAAGAATCCAAGCATTGAACATAACTTATTTCCTTCACTCTATTCCAGGTCGATTGTTAATGTGCGGCAGAACAGTGTGGACTATAATCTGAAGGCAATTCATTGTTAGAATCACTTCTTCAATCACAGGAGATGAAAATGTTCAAACGCATTCATAATTTCAACTCCGGACCGGCCGTCCTGCCGCTGGAAGTGCTTCTTCAAGCGCAGGCAGAAATGCTCGATTTCAATGGCACAGGGATGTCGGTGATGGAGATCAGCCATCGTTCGAAAGAATTCGAAGCCATTGTTGCTGATGCTCAGGCGGACTTGCGCGGCCTGCTCGGAATCCCGGCTAATTATAAGATTCTGTTCCTGCAAGGCGGCGCCAGCCTGCAATTTGCCATGCTCCCGATGAACTTCCGCCCGGTGGGTACTTCGGCGGATTATATCGTCACTGGCACGTGGAGCAAGAAAGCCTTGAAGGAATCCCAAAAACTGGGAACGGCCAAAGCCGCTGCTAATCTGGAGGCAGACAATTTCAACCATCTCCCGGCCCAGTCGGAACTCAAACTGGATCCGCAGGCAGCGTACCTGCACTTCACTTCCAACGAAACCATCCACGGCGTCCAATACTTCGCTGAGCCGGTCCCGTCAGCGAATGTGCCCCTCATCTGTGACGCTTCATCCGACTTCATCAGTCGGCCGATCGATGTTCCCAAATATGCCATGCTCTACGCGGGCGCACAGAAGAACGCCGGCCCGGCGGGGGTGGTGGTTTGCATAATTCGTGACGATATGCTGGAAAAAGTTCCAGCCAACCTGCCCAACCTGCTTGATTACCAGGCCTTGGCCGAAGAGAATTCCCTGCTGAACACTCCCCCGTGTTGGTCGATCTATATCGTTGGATTGGTGTTGAAATGGGCTAAAGGGCTCGGCGGCCTGGAAAGTATTGCCAAGCGCAACCAGGTAAAGGCTGGGCTGGTCTATCAAACCATTGATGAATCGGGAGGGTTCTACAATGGCCATGCCAAATCTGATCGTTCAGTCATGAATGTCACCTTCCGCCTGCCCAATGAGCAATTGGAAGAACAATTTGTCGGTGAAGCTAAGAAGCACGGTATGATCGGTCTGAAGGGTCATCGTTCGGTGGGCGGATTGCGAGCCTCGCTCTATAACGCCCTGCCGGTGGAAGCGGCTGAGGAACTGGTCAAGTTCATGAAAGAGTACCAGCAGAAGAACGGGTAGTTGACATATTATTCTAGGGTGGTTTTATGTTCCCGCCTGTCATATAAACGACAAGGTTCTAGCACTAACTGACACATCCATTATTGCACCACGTTGGAATTTGGTCCAGCACCCGTAATATTCCATCGGATATATTCGAACGAAAAGGTAGATACGATGAATAATAGAATTCTTTAACCTATTCCAGCCGGGCTGGTTCCACCGCCAGCGTGGCCGAAGTCATCTGGAAGGTCTTGACCGAAAGCGGAGCCCAGGTGGATGTGTTCCCCATTCAGGAGGTGAAAGATCTAACACTTTACCGGGCTGTGGTGGCAGGTAGCGCTATTAATAACTGATAATGGCTGCCGGAAGCCATTCTGTTCATACAGGCACATCAATCAGATTTGGCTCAAAAGCCCGTCGCTGCCTTTTTGGTATGCATGACGCAGGCCATGCACAATGGTGAGACCTTTCGCCCGTTTGTGGCCGAATTTCTGGCGCCGGTGCGCACCTTGGCAAGACCAGTGAGCCAGGTGTTATTTGCCGGGGTGATGGACATCCGCAAAGTTCCGTCTTTCAGCAACCGGCCAAAATTCCGGTTGAGCGTCCTCTTCAGCACCTGGGCGGAGGGAGATCACCTGGATTGGAATGCCATCCAGTTGTGGGCTGAAAGCCTTGCACTACTGCTTCCATCAAAAGAAATCATCCCTAATAAGTTGAATCGCACAATATAACCGGCATTTTTCGATACTTGAAAAATCCCGGCGGATTTTTGCAACGAGGAGTGTTATAATGTCGCCGCTTTCAGAAGGAGCGGTGATATTATTTTATGCTAAGCGTAGCAGATGCCCGTGAACGTATACTGGCAGCATTCTTGCCGGTCGAATCCCAGACCGTTTCACTAAAACACGCGGCCGGACGCGTCTTGGCCCGTGACATAAGCGCCGCGACGGACCTTCCCCTTTTTGATAATTCCCGTGTAGACGGTTTTGTCCTGCATTCGGCAGATTTTGTCTGTCCCCGGACTCTGAATGTGGTCGCAGATATCCGCGCCGGTCAAACCTCCGAGACGTTCATCCAGCCCGGACAGTCTGCCCGCATCATGACCGGCGCTCCCCTGCCACCCGGAGCGGAGGCGGTGGTCATGGTCGAAGATACGGACTTCAATATGCGTACTCCCGGCACACCCGCTCCGCAAACAGTGACGATTTATAAGGCCGTTCGGATGGGTGAAAACATACGCCGCCGCGGCGAGGATCTGCACAAAGGAAATAAAGTCCTGTCTGCAGGAATGCGTCTGCGGGCCCAGGAAATCGGTCTTTTAGCCATGCTTGGCACGGCGGAAGTGCCGGTCTATCGGCGGACACGGTTTGCTCTGCTCTCGAGTGGTGACGAACTTTTGCCAGTGGAAGCCCCCCTCACTCCCGGTAAAATTCACGAATCCAATTCCTATGTCCTGACTGCACTGGCCGAAGGGGCGGGCGTGGAACTCATTCAGCTGGGAGTGGCGGCGGATACTTATAAAGATGTTCGCTCCCGGCTGGAACGGGCGGTGGAAGTAAAAGCGGATGTAATCGTTTCATCCGCAGGAGTTAGCGTTGGTGCATCCGACTACGTAAAGTCTATCATCGAAGAAGATGGTGAACTGGACTTCTGGAAAGTTAACATGCGTCCCGGAAAACCGCTTGCTTTCGGAAAGTACTGCGGCATCCCATTCTTTGGGTTGCCTGGAAACCCTGTTTCGGCTTTTGTCGGATTCGAAGTATTCGTGAGACCCGCCCTCGAGAAATTGAGCGGACTGGGACCCCTTCCACACCCGCACAAGATGGCCCACCTGGTCGAGCCGTTGGAATCCGACGGGCGCGAGTCTTACCTGGGCGCGGTTGTCAGTCAGGAGAATGACGTACTGGTAGCCCGTTTGACCGGTCACCAGGGCTCCGGAAACATATTCTCTTTAGTGCGTGCAAACGCTTTACTGATTGTGACCTCTGGTGTAAAATCGCTGCCTGCAAACTCAGAAGTAGAGATATGGCCAATCGAATAAAACCCCCTCATAACGATAAAACCGGTCCGGTCTTCTATTGGGCTACTTTTGGACTCGCCTGTCTGGGCGTTCTGGATGCCATTTATTTGCTCGTTTATAAGTTGACCAACAATAATGCCATGTGCTTGGGTAACGGTGGCTGTCATGATGTCAATTTCAGCCCCTATTCGGAAATTGGTGGGATTCCGGTATCGGTTTTTGGAATCGCCGCTTTTCTTGTCATTGTCGGCATCCTGGTGCTGGAGCCGCGGCTCAAAATTGTGAAAGAAAATGGATCGCTGGCGATCTTTGGCACCAGCCTGGCGGGCGTGGCGTTTACGACTTACCTGACCTGGCTCGAGATTTTCGTTATCCACGCCATCTGCCCATTCTGTGTTGCTGCGGCGGTCATCATCACCCTGATTTTTGCCCTGGCCATTATACGGCTAATCAAACGAACTGAATTTTAGGAGAAATTTATGCCCCGCATCCGCTGCCATTACATTGACTGTGTTTTCGTTGACGACGGCTATTGCGGCGCCGCGGCGGTCGAACTAGACCCCGATACCGGCTGCGCTACTTTTACTCCCAATGAAGAAGCTGGCGCCAAAGGTGAAAATTGGGAGGAAGAGGAATTGGAGACTTGGGAAGAAGAGGAAACCGACGACGAGGATGACACCTGGGAAGAAGACGAGGACGAGTTATAACAAAATGGGGCGGTTGAGAATTTACCACCATTTCATGCCGGATCTTTGGTCTGGTCCCGTATCTAGTAGGGGCGCACACACTGCGTCCCTATTTGTTTTCCATCATCCGGTACAACAATACCCCCGCGGCTACGGCTAGGTTCAGCGAACTCACTCGACCCTTCATTGGCATGAACACGACCTCGTCGCAGGTAGCGATTTGTTCTGGGGAGAGTCCCTTTTGCTCATTTCCTAGCAGCAGAATGATGGGTTGGTTTCCCCACGGGAACTCCTGATAATCGGTGCCGGCATGTGCCGAAGAGCCTACCAGTTGATAGCCGTTCTTTTGTCTCCATTGCACGAATTCATCAAATGAAGTTTGTATTACCGGCATCCAGAACAGTGTCCCCATGCTAGCCCGTATCAAAGATGGGTGGTATAGCTCCACACCGCCATCCAGCAAGAAAAGTCCGTCTGCGCCGACCGCATCTAGAGTTCGCAGGATTGTTCCGATATTACCCGGGTCTTGCGGCGAGACTACCGCAGCGCCAAAAGCAAAGTGGTCCGACCTTAGGGTTTCCAGTATCACGTGGCGCTGGTGGACGATTGCAAGGAGGCCTTGTGGGTTGTCCTTCCTGGCATTGGCGGCGAACAGGGAACGGGTGAGAGCAACGCAGCGCACACCGCAGCGGGACTGCTCGTCAATCAGGCGATGGGCGAAGTCGCTGGTCAAAAGGTCCGGGGCGTAGACCAGCATCTCCAGGTGCCAGCCCGCTGCGACAGCTTCGCCGATTGGGTGGATGCCTTCGACCAGGAATAGTCCCGTCTGCTCGCGCCCTTTTTTTTGACGTAATGAACGGATTTGTTTCACGAGTGGGTTGGCATGGCTGGAAATCAATTCGGGCATGTGCTGATTGTACCTGAATCAGCGGTAATATATCTATCACCCGGCGTAGAATAAATTTGGTGCAAAATTTAGTACACGTGACTACGAAGTTAGAATATACCTCTTTGCATATGGGTCTTATTCATTTGACTCGGCAATAGGTGAAACGGATGAGGATGTCATAATCTGTTAGAATTGGTTTTATTCACAGGCAAAAATCCCACAAAAATATCTTGGATCCCATCTCTATTTTAGGAAAGCTCCAAATATGCGATCAATTAGCTTGAAATTTTGCGTCCTGACGATTTCGATAATATTATTGCTACCAGCTTGCACACCTAAAAACAACGATCCTCAAGAATTATCATCTGGAGTCTCCGAAGCAGGTCCAGGATCGCCGGTACCGTCAACGCAACCCGGAATTCCATCAAGCGATCAAACAACCCCCACAAATGACCCCTCGCTAACTCCAAATGGGATGATTGGTCAGCAACCTACGGCACGATCGACAGATGAAATCGAACCTCAATTATCCCCAGAAATCGACTGGCGAGATGTCCCGATCATGCCAGAAGCAAGTCAACGCATACTACAAATCTACCAGGACGGTCAGGCTCAAGGCCGAAACCCGCACAACTTCTCTGTGATTGGCGACTGCCAATCAATCCCCTTTGTTTTTATGGGGCCTTTTGGTCGTGGCGAGTTAGAGCCTGATAGTGTGGAAAGTTTTCTGTGGGATGCCATTAACCAATTCAAAGATTCATTTAATCACTGGAGTGTAACTTCCCGAGGTGGATTTACAGCCGCTTCCATCCTGAACCCTCTTCAGGCCGACCCTTACTATTGCAAACCCGGTGAAACCCCGCTAACTTGCGAATACAGACTGAACAACCCGGCGTTCGCATTTATCACCCTGGAAACCTGGCTTGACCTGAAAACGGTAGATCGTTATGAGACTTACCTTCGCCAAATATTGGACTATGTTATCGAGCATGGCACCATCCCCATATTGCTCACCAAAGGAGATTCTGCCGAGGTGCTAAATGGCAAGTACGTAATTAATCCAGCTGTCGTGCGGGTTGCGCGCGACTATGATATTCCGGTCATCAATTTCTGGCGGTCTGCTCAATACATTACCAATAAGGGAATCGATCCTGCTCGCGAAGGATTCCATCTGAGTCAGGAAGGCTACAATCTCAAGAACACCCTTGCCCTTCGCGCTTTGTATATCATCTGGCAAGCTGTCGAGCAGGGTAGTACAAATGAAAACCCAGGATCGGCCGATCCAGCCACCACCCCGACACAACCGGCCTCTTCCAACTCCGAGCCTGCCCCACGCGTCACAGTCCCTGATTGTGAGGGAGGCTGTATTTTTTTCGCCACCGCAACTTCCCAAGACGGCGCGGTGACAACCCAGGGAGTATATGCGTATGCCTATAGTAGCCAAAAACTGACCCTGGTACTTGGTGATGGATTTGACTTGCAAGACGTCAGCACTGATGGTCAGCGGCTGTTGGTAAACAAGACCAACCGTCTATATGAAATCAACCTGCCGAATGGTTCGGCCATTCTGGTCAGCGAATCGTTCTTCTATAATGGTAAACAAGATGCATATTGGAATCATAACGATAACAAAGTAATCTTCATTGATCAAAACCATCCCTTCCAAACCGAAACAGGTAGTGCCTTCAATATTTTTCCCTCCATTCGTGATGAAGAGCGCTATTTCGAGGCCGGCTCTTGCACATCCAAGGATTATTGCCAATCCAACGGGATTTACCGTCTCAACCCGGATCAATCAACTACGCGTGTCGATACGATCTCTCGGCCGGTTTTCTCTCCTGACGGCAAGTTAATAACCTATCTGAACCCTGCCGCTGCCACCAGGGATAATTATTTCCATACCAGCTATATTCTGCTAGAAGAACCCGACCGAGGCATCAGCAGCCGACGTGTAATCTACTTCCCGGAGGAAGGTGGATTTATGGTATATCCGGATGTGCGTGAATATGCTTTCTCACCGGAAAACAATCATCTTTTCATTATCTACGATGTTTACAGCGCCTACTTTGAGAGGTCTTTGCGTATTCAAACTTACATATTGGATATTAAAACCGGAATTTTATATGACTACGGCAGCCTCAGTGGAGCAAGTGGCTCATTAAATCCACGATTGGTATGGGCACCTCAAGGAAATGTGGTTCTGCTTTTCCTTACCGATGTGACCTCCGAAAGCAAATATTCACTTAGTATATTCCAGACCAAGCTAAATTCAGAAGAGAGGTTGATCCCTTTCGACCAGGCAATCATGGAAAGTAGTGATTATTTTTATATCACCAATCTTTACTGGCGATAGAAAAAATGAAATCTTGGAATGCCGTTCTTTTCACGTTGATTTCTTTGCTAATCCTCTCCTCCTGCCAGAGGACCAACGCAGCCGTCACCCTTCTGGTGGATGGACAGGTATATGTGCTTACAACCCCCCCTCGGCGCCTTCCGGCTGACATACTTTCCGATGCCGGAATACCAATTGGGGCGAACGACCGTCTGCTCTATCTTGGCTCTTCCACCCCCCTTGACCAGCCGCTTCCAGAAGCCGACTCTTATACGCTGAATGTCCGCCGCGCTGTAACCCTTACCCTCATTTCATCGGAGGGTACACAAACCATCCAGACTTCCGCTCTCACTGTCGGCCAGGCACTGGTCGAGGCCGGGTACTCGCTTTATGCTGCCGACCTGCTCGACCCGCCTGCCGAAACACCCATCAATAGGGCGCTAGTCGTCAATTGTCAGGCTGGGCGCGAGATCGTCGTTAAGGTGGACGGAACCCAGGTGCGGGTGCGCTCGGCGGCGACAACAGTAGGACAGGCACTGGCCGAGGCTGGCATTCCGCTGATTGGGCTGGATTATAGCGTCCCACCTGAAACTGCATCCCCTCCCGAAGATGGTCAAATCCTCGTTGTGCGCGTCGACGAGTCGATTTCCCTGACCCAGAAAATCATTCCATTCAATACCCGCACCGAACTCTCCGCGGATCTGGAAATTGACCAGCAGGCGCTCCTTCAAGGAGGAGAGCAGGGCCTGGCAATTGCCCGCCTGCGCACCCGCAGCGAGAATGGTGTGCAAATTTCGCAGCAATCTGAAAATGAAAATATCGTACGTCCCCCCCAGGACCGCATTATGGGAATTGGGACGAAGATCGTCATCCGCACGGCGGTGGTAGACGGTGTAACTATCACATACTGGCGCGCGTTGAATGTATATGCCACCTATTACATTCCCTGTGATCCCGTAACGAATGATTGTCATTACAACACTTCCACTGGGAAACCGGTCCAGAAGGGAGTTGTAGCATTTGTTTATCCCTGGTTTCTACACTTTGCTCACGAACCACTTTATATTCCCGGCTACGGCTTTGCCGCCGTTGAAGATACCAATGGAGCCAACACAAGTGCGTTCTGGGGTACACACTGGATTGATTTGGGTTATAGTCAGACGGATACGGTCGACTGGGTTAACCAATATGTGACTATATATTTTCTCACGCCCATCGCGGCCAACTTTGCTGACACTTACATCCTGCCATGAACGGTCTCTCGCTCCCACCCCTGAACATTCCCGCACTGTTGCGGCGATTTGACCTAAAGCCGAGCAAAGGACTGGGACAAAACTTTTTGCAAGATAATCACGCCCTGCAGGAGATCGTCGGCGCGGCGGACCTGGGGCTTTCGGAGGTTGTCCTGGAGATTGGTCCCGGGCTGGGTAGCCTTACGCGTTACCTGGCACTCTCGGCGCGTTCTGTCACCGCCATCGAACTGGATCGAAAGCTTTTTCCGGCACTCGAAAACGTTCTGGCGCCGTATAAAAATGTGCGCTTGGTGCAGGGAGATATTCTGAAGCTAAAACCCGCCGAGTTAATGGAAACACCGGGATATATCGTTGTCGCGAACATTCCCTACTACATAACGTCGGCGGTCATACGCCATCTGCTGGAGGCGGAGCCGCGCCCGAGCCGCGTGGTGTTGACGGTGCAAAAGGAAGTTGCCGAGAGAATCTGCGCGGGTGCCGGGAAAATGAGTCTGCTGGCGTTGAGTGTGCAGGTGTACGGGAAGCCAATCCTGGGAACAACCATCCCTGCTGAGGCTTTTTACCCGCCGCCAACAGTAGATTCGGCGGTCTTGTGTATTGAGATTTATTCTCAGCCTATCATCCCTGCTGACAGGTTGGATAAATTCTTCAAATTTATCAAAGCCGGGTTCTCGCAAAAACGCAAAACTTTGCGAAATGCGCTCTCCGGCGGCCTGCAGATTGCACCCGTTGAATCAGAAGAACTGCTTTGCGCGGCGGGGATTGACCCGCAGCGGCGGGCGGAGACACTCAGCTTGGACGAATGGGGGGAACTCTGTAAAATGTAGCAGCGGCATCTTGCGCCGACGTTTCAAAATCAAAAAGCTTATCTTGCCAGGTTTTTATTGTGCCGCAGGTCGCGGTAGGCCCACATGACCTGCCACACCCGAACCGCCGCCTCGACTTGAATCTTGAACGACATTTTTGATTTTCCCCAACGCCGATCTGCAAAATAGATGGGTACTTCACCAATCTTGAAACCCAGGCACCAAGCCAGGTAAGCCATCTCGACTGTAAATATATAACCGCTGGCTTTGACGCGCTCCAGTGGCATTGCCTGGAGAGTTTCACGTCGCCAGAGGCGAAATCCGCCGGTCACGTCTCGTAGGGGCATGCGCAGAATGCTGCGCGCGTAGAAATTTCCCCAGGCAGAAAGTGCTTTCCGCCAGATGGGCCAGTAGATATCGGTGCTGCCACCAGGAACATATCGCGACCCCAGCACTAGGTCACAGGTATCGATGCGTTTCACCATCTCGACCAGCGCAGATGGGTCATGGGAGAAGTCAGCATCCATCTGGCCAATGGCGTCCACCGTGTTTTCGAACAGTGAGCGGAAGGCCTGAAGGTAGGCTGACGAAAGCCCCAATTTACCGGTGCGGTGCATTACACGCACCCGTTTGGGATACGTGGCGGCAAGGTCATCGGCAATTTGGCCTGTACCGTCGGGACTGTTATCGTCAACTACGAAGATGTCCAGATTTAGGGGAAGTGCAAATAAAGCAGGGACCAATTTTGGCAGGTTCTCCGCTTCGTTATACGTTGGAATAACGACGACAATATGCAATCTGGCTCCTACTCCTTTTTGCGCAAGAGAGATAACTTGAGAACAATAAGGGTTGTGAATAGGTCATTTCTCGAATGCTAAAACCCTATCATTGGAACCCAGCCGCTTGTTGAGCATAGCAGAATGCTCCCGGTCTTTGAATGAAGAAATAATCCATGATAATGAAATTCGGGTGCGAGGTTTTGTATGGGCGGACTTCAGCCTCGCCCAATATTCCGGATAGAATTCCAACGTGCTGCGGGTAAATTTGTCGGCGTAATAGAGACTGCTTTTTGGGATTGCTGCATTTTCTCTATCGCCTTATATGAGTTTCGACAGGTCTTCGGCCGCGCGGCGCATGTCGAGCAGGATCAGGCCAAGTTTGGCATGCTCTCGTGCCAACGCCGTGAGCACTGCTTCCTGGCCAACTGACATCAGAACCACATAACCTTTCTCTCCTTTTATGAACACTTGTTCCAGCGAACCACGTCCCAGTTCTTTCGCGATCCGCTCACCCAGTGAGAGCATGGCAGCCGACATGGCCGAGACCCGGTCCTCTTCCACACCATGCGGCAGGGCAGATGCAATGCTCAAGCCATCCACACTGACAACAGCCGAGGCCTCAGTGTCGGGTGAAGAAGCCTGGAGTTCCCGCAAGCGGTCAACCATAAGTTGAGAGCGATTCTTCGTCAAAACAGCCTCCTCCTTGAAACCTGATATAAATTTAGCACAGGGAGCATGATGTGTCAAGTTGCGTATTAGATCATGATATTTGCTGATTCATTTACGGCTTAGCAGAAAATTCTGAACTTGCAATTATCAAATTCCGGGCGAGCCTTGGAATTCCGGTTTATATATACACAGTATATTTTAGTGGCTTGCGGCTTATGAAATAATAGTCAGCAAGGAAAACATGCTATAATCTTTTTTCGGCAATAATGGTATCCCTTATGCCTCGTAGTCTGACCTCTTTTATTGTGATTTTTCTTCTACTCGAAAGCCTGTCTTTGAACAGCACGATCGTCGCGGCTCAGGGTGGGAGCCTGTCGGACCTCGAACCGGACTCTGGGTCGGTCGTCTGCCCACCGGGGGTCTATGAAGCTGAGCTGGATGGTTGCCTGCCACTCGGTCCATCCGAGTATTTGACTCAAATTGCTGCGACCGGCATTCCATATCCCATCCTGCCCTTGCCCGCCTACACCCCGCCTGCGGCGCTAAACGACATCCCATATCGATATTTTAAAGTCACTGAGCAGGGTGCCCAGTTGTTTGCATCGCTGGAGGATGGAGCCAATAACCAACCGTCCGGTCAATTAGCCCCGGGTACCCTGTACATATCTTATGTGGGTAGCGAAATAGACCGAAATGGCAAATACTACTACAGGCTTCGATCGAATGCATTGATAGGTATGGACGGTGGGCGCCAAGCTATTCCGACGTTCCAGGGACTGTTGTTCAGCTCCCAGCCGCATCATGCCTTTGGCTGGGTGATGGGGGAGACAACCCCCCGCCTCGCTCCTGGATTGAATAACCCCGAAACAGGGTACTCTTTGCACCGCTATAATATCGTCCAAATTTATGATACGCAGGAAGCCAGCAACCTGACCTGGAATCTGGTGGGCCCAAACGAATGGGTGGATTCTCGTCAAATTGCCCGCGTGGACCCGCACACAACCGCTCCCGAAGGAGTGACCGAGCACCGCTGGATCGAAGTTAATTTATTTGAGCAAACATTATCCGTTTACGAAAACGATCAACTCGTCTTTGCCACACTGGTATCCACCGGTGTCGAACCTTTCTGGACCAGGCCGGGCATCTTTCATATCTATGAAAAGAAGCCCATCGAGACGATGAGCGGATCCACAGCTGCAGACCGCTCAGATTATTATTATCTGGAAGACGTTCCCTGGACGATGTATTTTGATGAAGCCCGCGCTCTGCACGGAGCCTACTGGCATAATAGATTTGGCGTCCAGCGCAGCCATGGCTGCGTCAATCTATCGGTTGGTGATTCGCACTGGCTCTTTGATTGGGCCAACGATGGCGATACTGTTTACGTCTACGACCCATCTGGCCAAACTCCGGTAGATCCGTCACTTTATGGAACCGGTGCGCCTTGACGCCGCAAAACCGGTATGGTATATTCAGCCCGCTTCTGGACCCGTGGTGTAGTGGCCAAACATGCGGCCCTGTCAAGGCCGAGATCGCGAGTTCGAATCTCGTCGGGTCCGCCTGAAGAATATTTAATAGTAGACCGACAGCCTGGTTTGACCAACGGCAGCCAGGTTGTCTGTTGTTAATGCAGCTTGCATATTTGAGTTAACTTTGACCGAACAATATTCAGGGGATTACAGCAATTTGGGTTCTCAGCTTTGCGCAGCACCCAGTGACAACCATTCCCAGCCTACCGGCAGACTCCCGTCGGCATTCTTGTTTTCGGCTTCATTTAGCCAAATATATCGGTGTTCCACTATTCCTTTAATTCCAAGGTTTTCGTGAAACCCATGAAACAAGGGTTTTAAAACTCGAAAGACTTTCCGGCTCAAAATGCTGATCTAAATGGGCGAATAGAGTGCGCTGGTTTCCCGCAACTAAACCCAACCGAGAGCGTTATAAAGACATACAACCCCCGGAAAATAGAAACCTGTCTAGTCAACCACATTCAATAAGGCAGAATTTCAATTCTGCATTGGAGATATTTATCCTTGAAAGCTAACTCGAAAAGCTCAAAACCTACCCTGGAAAAAGAACTACAGACTACCCCGCTTGCCATTATCGGTATGTCGTCCATTTTCCCCCAAGCGCATAACCTTCAGGAGTATTGGGAAAATATCCTCAACAGAGTGGATTCAATTGTTGATATCCCGGCTTCACGTTGGAAGATTGACGAATATTTCGACCCGAACCCGGCTGCTCCCGATAAAACCTACTGTAAACGTGGTGCATTTATCCCCGATATTCAATTCGATCCGGCCGAATTTGGCTTACCGCCGAATATCCTGGAAGTGACCGATGTTACCCAGTTATTGTCGCTTGTGGTTGCCAGGGAATGCCTTGAAGATGCCGGTTACGGAGAGGGACGGGAGTTCTCGCGGGAAAACGTTGGCGTGATCCTCGGGTTTGTGGGAATTGGCAGCAAGCTGGTAATTCCGTTGATGGCGCGTCTTCAATATCCGGTCTGGGAGAAAGTCTTACGCAGCTATGGGATCTCGGCAGAAGATACCCAGAAAATAGTCGAAAGGATTAAATTAGCCTATCCAAATTGGGAAGAAAACACATTCCCCGGCTCGATTGGGAATGTCGTTTCCGGCCGGATTGCTAACCGGTTTGACCTGGGAGGCACCAACTGCGTTGTGGACGCAGCCTGCGCCAGTTCGCTGGCTGCCATCCACATGGCTGCCAGTGAACTAATCGAAGGCCGCGCCGATATGATGATCACCGGCGGGGTTGACCTGGATAACTCGATTGGCGCGTATCTCTGTTTCAGTAAAACCCCGGCTTTCTCTAAAGGCCAGAATCCCAGCCCTTTCGATAAGGATTCGGACGGCATGATGGTGGGGGAGGGTATCGGCATGGTGATGTTGAAACGTTTGGCTGACGCCCGGCGCGACAACGACCGGATCTACGCGGTCATCAAAGGGATTGGCACCAGCAGCGATGGGCGATTCAAGTCCATCTATGCACCGCGCCCGGCTGGGCAGTCTCTGGCCATGCGCCGCGCTTATGCCGAAGCCGGTTATAGCCCGGTAACTGTTGGGTTAATCGAAGCACACGGGACCGGTACAATGGCCGGCGATCCGGCAGAATTCCAGGGGCTGAATGAAGTCTTCTCTGAAAACAACCCCAAAAAGCAAACTATTGCCTTGGGAAGTGTGAAGTCTCAAATCGCGCATACCAAGGCGGCTGCGGGGGTTGCCAGCCTGATCAAGATATCTCTGGCTTTGTATCACAAGGTGTTACCGGCCACCATTCACGTCAATATACCCAATCCAATCCTCGAAATCGAGAAATCACCCTTCTACCTTAATACCGAGATCCGCCCTTGGGTAAAACCAGCCAACTATGCCCGTCGCGCCGGCGTCAGTTCCTTCGGCTTTGGAGGGACCAATTTCCACGTTGCACTGGAAGAAAACGAGAGCGAGCATACCGGACCCTATCGCCTGAATTCCGCATCCAAAGTAATTCTGGTCTCAGCTCAGACTCCGGACGAACTGCTGACGGGATGCCAGGGATGGGCTGAAAAACTAAGCGGATCGCAGGCAAAGCAGGAATTTGAAAATTTAGCGTCAGCTTGGATAACCAAAGCGATTCCACACAGCGATGCGCGGGTGGGTTTTGTGGCCGCCAGTGAAGGCGAGGCCTTGAGCCAGCTTGCCGTGGTCCTGGACCTTTTAAAGACCAAGGCAGATCAGGAAAGCGCCGAACATCCCGCGGGAGTGTATTACCAGCGGAACGGACTTGACCCGCAAGGCAAACTGGTTGCCCTGTTCCCCGGTCAGGGTTCGCAGTATGTGGAGATGGGACGGGAGCTGGCAGTTACCTTTCCGGAAGTGCGCCAGGCTTTCGCTGATATGGACGCTCACTTCTACGCCGATGGATTGTGGCCGCTTTCAAGCGTGATCTATCCCATCCCGGCTTTTGATAGCGTTCTGAAAGAGGCACAGACCAATATCCTGACCCGCACCGAACACGCCCAGCCAGCGATCGGGACGTTAAGCGCCGGGCTGTATAAATTATTACAGCATGCTGGTTTTCAAGCCAATTTCAGCGCCGGTCACAGTTTCGGCGAACTGACCGCGTTGTGGGCCGCCGGTGTTTACGACGACGACGCCTTTTTCACCCTGGCGAAAGCGCGCGGCAAGGCCATGGCTCCCCCCGCCATCGCTGACTTTGACGCAGGGACGATGCTGGCCGTCAAGGGGGACGTAGCGATGCTGCAGGAAGAATTAAAAACCTTCCCCGAAATCACACTGGCAAACTGGAATTCCAACAATCAGGTGGTCCTGGCCGGGACAAAACCTGCCATTGCTGTCGTGCAGAAAGTCCTTGTTGAAAAAGGATATTCGGTTGTTGCGCTACCTGTGTCGGCAGCCTTTCATACAGCGCTGGTCGGCCACGCCCAGAAGCCGTTTGCAGTATCAATTAGGAAAGTGAAATTTAACAAACCCGGCATCCCAGTCTATTCGAACACTACAGGGCAGGCTCATAGCGCTGACCCCGAAAAGATCCGCCAGAGTTTGGCGGAGCACATCCTGAATCCTGTGCGCTTCAAGGACGAGATTGAATCCATTTACTCCCAGGGTGGAAGAATCTTTGTCGAGTTTGGCCCCAGGAACGTCCTGACCAATCTGGTAAAGAATATTCTGGAAGGTAAGCCCCACTACGCGGTAGCATTAATTCCAAACGCCAAAAAGGACAGCGATCGTCAATACCGCGAGGCTGTTGCCCAACTGTGCGTTCTCGGCCTGGACTTGCGCAAGTATGATGCTTACGGTTTGTCGCGTAAACCTAATATTGAACCGAAGAAATCGACCATCAGCATTATGTTAAATGGAGGGCTATACCTGACAGACAAGACTCGCACTGCCTTTGAAAACGCTGTGGAGCGAAAGGACACCCTGGACTTGGTCGCTGCCCGCCCGGAACCGAAGGAGTCCTCGTCGGCAGCTGGACAGCCTCAAGTTTCGGACCCGGTTGCGAGATCCGCCCATACCGATTACCAGGCTGGAATTGGTCAAATGGAGGACAGGCTTCAGGGTTGGCAGAACGAGATTCTGAAGTCCCACTCCCATTTCCTATCGAATGACGGCGAATATACCCGCCTGTTTTGTCAAATCACAAAACAGGAACTCGACCTGCTCTCAGGCAATTCATCCCAACACACGCTGGAACAGGTCAATGCTGCGCTCCTAACGCTGGACCGCAGTATGGCGCAGTTCCACCAGCATCAGGCAGATACGCTGCGCGTGCATGAGCAGTATTTGCACAGCCAGGCGGAATTGCTCAACAGCCTGATGCAGTTGCAGAAAATCCCGGGGGTTTTGCCTGCGGCATTGCTGGTCAGTAGACTGACCGAGGTTCAGCCCATCACCTCTGTTTTGCCAGAACCAATTGGCGCCAAATTCAGCGAAGACGGACATTCCCTGGTGGAATCCGCTGCTGTTTCAAAACCTGCGGCTCCGGCAATCAGCCAAGAAATCCTGACCCAATCTTTGCTTGGGATAGTCAGTGAGAAGACTGGCTATCCCACTGAAATGCTCGAGCTGGACATGGACATGGAAGCCGACCTGGGGATAGATTCGATCAAGCGGGTAGAAATCCTCGGCGCTATGCAGGCGCGCTTCCCGGAATTGCCCAAGGCGGATACTGCTGTTCTTTCCGAAATGCGCACCCTGAGACAGATTGTTGACCACATGGTAGCTTCCGCTCTTGCAGCACAGGTCTCACCACCGGTATCGGAACCGGTAGAAAAGTCAGCACCAGCAGTGACGGTCCCGATCCCGACTCCAGCGGATCTTGAAGTGGAAATTGTCAAACAGGCACTGTTGGAAATTGTCAGTGAGAAGACCGGCTATCCCACCGAAATGCTAGACCCAGGCATGGATATGGAAGCTGACCTGGGGATTGACTCCATCAAGCGGGTCGAAATTTTGGGCGCACTGCAAACGCGTTTCCCTGAACTGCCCAAGGTAGATTCGACCGCACTAGCCGAGCTGAACACGCTCGACCAGATCACGGAATACCTGACCTCGGCTGCGCTGGCGGGGGAACAGCCCGTTCCGCCCGCCCAATTGGCAATGGAAGAATCTCACGACCTGCTGCGTGGAGTCGTGGGTCTGAAATTCCTCCCGACTCCAGACCACTTGGATATGGTTTTTCCCAAAGACCGCACCTGCATCTTGATGGATGGCGGCACCGACTTGACCCCAGCACTGGCCAAAGCGCTCTCCGGCCAAGGAATAAAGGTCGTGGTGCTGGGGCTGACCAATGCCCTCGTCAGCGACCAGAGACCAATGCCCAAAAACATCCGGCGCGTCCTCATGGAAGACTTGACTGAGGCAGGTATTCAGAACACCCTGACAAGCCTTCAACAGGAATATGGCCTGGCAGGCATGTATATCCATCTTGACCCGCCGGGCACATCGGTGGAGACATTCTCGGAGAGAGAGAAAATAATTGTGCGCACGGCTTTCCTGGTTGCGAAATACCTGATGAAAAACCTGACCGAATCCTCTCAGTTGAATTTCGCCGCATTTGTCACCGTCACGCATATGGATGGCGAATTCGGTTTGACAACTTCCGGAGTATTCGGACCAGTCAGCGGCAGCCTGTTTGGCCTGGTGAAAACCCTCAACCTGGAATGGGACAAGGTCTTCTGCCGGGCGATCGATCTATCGCCAGATGTCAGAATCCCGACCGCGGTCGAATACATCATGTCTGAACTCTACGACCCAAACCGGTTGATCAGCGAAGTTGGATATAGCAGCAAAGGTCGTTTTACCCTGGTGGTAGAACAACCTGAATCGGAGAACTAAATATTATGGTGGGAACAACATTGATTAATCCCGATACGGTTGTCCTGGTGAGCGGCGGTGCCAGGGGCATCACTGCTCAGTGCGTGATCAAACTGGCCCTTCACATACCCTGTAAATTCATCCTGTTGGGACGTACACCGGTCAATGAACCGCTTCCGGAGTGGGCGCTGGATTGCCCGGAGGATGCAGAATTAAAGCACCGTGCAATGACCCACCTGTCGACCGAAGGCAAAAAGGCCATCCCGCAGGCCGTCGAGAGACTGTTCCGGCAGATACGCGCTCAGAAAGAAGTCGAAACCACGCTTCAGGCGATACGTCAAACCAGTGCAGTGGTGGAATATTTGAACCTGGACGTTACCGCGCCTGTGCAGACTTTACAAAAGGAGCTTGCCGGATCCGTCCAGAGGCTCGGAAAAATTAACGGCATTATCCATGGGGCAGGTGTGCTTTCGGATCGGAGGATCGAGAAGAAAACAATCCGGGATTTCGAGACGGTTTTCACCCCCAAAGTGGACGGCTTGCGTAACTTGTTGAAGATCGCCCCTGCCAGTCAGCTCGACTTCCTGGTCCTATTCTCATCTGTAGTAGGTTTCTTCGGGAATATTGGTCAGGCGGATTACGCCATGGCCAACGAAGTGCTCAACAAAGCTGCCTACAAGATCAAGCGGGATAACCCGACCTGCCATGTCGTGTCCATCGACTGGGGACCGTGGGATTCCGGAATGGTAACTCCCGAACTTATACGCGCCTTTGCCGAACGCGATATGAAGACCATCCCGACCGATGCGGGGGCTGAATTGATGGTGAAAGAAATCACCTCCCAATACACGGTTGATGACCAACCAGTGCAGATTGTGGTTGGCCAGCTCCCCACACGGACGGCCATCGATATTTCCGGCGAATTGCAAAGATTCGAGATCCGCCGTCACCTCAGCTTGGATGCCAATCCGTTCCTGCACGACCATCAAATTGGGTTATATCCGGTGCTGCCGGCAACCTGCGCCGCCTCCTGGATAGCCAGCGTTTGCGAACAATTATTCCCCGGATTTACTTTCCAGCAGCTTGAGGATTTCAAAGTGCTGAAAGGGATCGTCTTTGACGAAAACCTGGCGAACGAGCATATTCTCGAACTGAATGAAGTCGAGAAAGTACCGGGAGATATGGTGAAGTTTGCAGCCCGTATCTGGAGCAAGAACAAAAACGGTCGACCTCAGTACCATTACAGCCTAAATGTTACATTGTTACGGGAATTGCCACCAACAACCATCCACAACGTGGATGTACAACCATTTGTGGGGTCAAACGAAGGGATTCTGGGGAAAGCCCTATATGAGGACGGCACACTATTCCATGGCCCATCGTTCCAGGGTGTGCAGCGCGTCATCAGCCTCGGTAAAGACCGGTTGATCTTGGAGTGCCTGCTTCAGCAAATTCCCCCTGACCGGCAGGGACAGTTCCCTTTGCAGACCTACAATCCATTTGTATATGATGCAATTGTGCAATCGTTGCTGATCTGGGCGCAGCGTTATTATCAGACGCCTTGCTTACCGTCGCATCTCGTCAGGATGGAGCAATTTCGGGCAATCCCCTTTGGCACATTATGTCTTGCGGATATGAAAATCGTCTCCCATAATCAAACGTCAGTCGTTGCAGATATTATCGTTACCGATACTCAGAGTGCGGTACTCGCCAAATTCACGGGCCTGCAAGGCACGATTAGCCCGGCCCTGAAACGGTTTATTAGGCGGGATGCCGCGCCTGTGCAAGCCGGTGAAAAATGATCCGGCGACTCGATCCAATAAAAAACCTGGCAATTGTCGGGATGTCAGTCATTGTTCCCGGCGGGGGAGGTATTGGCGAGTTCGGCAGACTTGTGTATCGCGGATTGCCGGTGACCGGTCAATTCGGCGGGTTATTAACTCTCGAAGCTGCCGCCAATCAGTCGGTCCGGCAGATGTGCGCGGAGGCTCGTGTGGCGATTGATCGGGTGCCTGTTGTCAGCCTTTCGCCGTCCCTGGGTCGAATCTTCCAAGATAACAAGACCGGATTACGGGTGCAGGAAGTTTCGGGTGTTGCGTCTGCCCTGGCAATGGCGTCAGACTGGCTCGAGAGTGGCGGCGAGGATGTCGTCCTGCTGGTCGAAGCCCAGGATGACCCGCAGGTGGTATGCGTCCTGCTGGTAGCTGAACATTTCGTTGCATTGGATAATGGCAGGCCGGTTTACGCGCTGGTGACTGGTGCCGCCGAGGCGGACGGCCCTCTGAGCGCTGCGGTCATCTCTGGGGTTTTGCAGGAAGCTCGCCGGGTCTCCGGCGTCCGGCCTGAGTTAATCGGGTTGATCGAGGCTGCAAGTTTGACGAGCTCCACTATCCACGCCGATGAAGCTAATGGGTTGCTGGGCGCATTCGGCCCGCAGCACCCTCTGACCTGCGCGCTCGGTGGTAGCATGGCGGGCCTGCTTGGGGTGGTGAAAATAGCATGGTGCCTTTCACAGCGCGTCATCCCCGGCACTCCTGGCTGGAGCGGACCGGCTCATCCAGATGCCTGGCTGCGTTCGCCATTCTATGTGCCGGCCGAGTCGCGCGCCTGGTTTATCCCGGTCAACCAGAGAAATCGCCACGCAGGTCTGAATCTTCTTGCAACGGACGGCAGGTTTACGCATATCCTTTTTTGTGACGGCACCTCCACGGCTCACTTTAGCGTCGAAGCGCCGAGGCAGGAGGCTTTGCGCCTTTTCCCGATTACGGCAAGTTCGGTCGGGCAGTTGCTAGCCAAGATGACGGCTTTGCAATCGAAACTTGCCTCCGGCGCAAGCCTGGCCGGAACCGCACAGGACGCATATCGGCAATACCTTCTGGAGAAACCCACTGCGGAGTATGTAACCTGCCTGCTCGGTCAAACTACCGAAGAACTCCTGCGTGAGATTGGTTTTGCTTCGAAAGGTGTCCCAACAGCATTTGAAAAACAATCGGATTGGCAAACCCCGTTGGGGAGTTTCTTCACGACCCGGCCGTTGGGCAAAAATGGTAACGTGTCTTTCGTCTATCCCGGCGCGTTCAATTCCTATCCTGGCGTCGGGCGTGACCTCTTCTACCTTTTTCCGACCCTTTACGACCAACTCCTCGGGATGACCGGCGATATTGGCGAATTGTTGAACGAACGGCTGCTGTATCCGAGGAGCATGGCCGCTCTCACCTCTGCTGACCTGGCAGCCATCGAAACCCAATTGGCCGTGGATCCGATCACGATGCTCATTTCGGGAACCTGCCTGGCGGTCCTATATACCGACGTACTTCGGAAGGGTTTTGAGATTCATCCGGCGAGCGCTTTCGGCTATAGCCTGGGTGAGGTCAGCATGATGTTTGCCAGCCGGGTGTGGACCGAGACTGAAGGGACCAGCAAAGCCTTGAGAGAGTCCCCACTCTTCCGCACGCGACTTACCGGACCTCAGAACGCGGTGCGTGAATCCTGGCACTTGCCCACCCGGAGCGAAAGCGATCCGCACGAAACGCTCTGGGTAAATTACCTCCTGATGACCAGCCCGGAGAAAGTCAAAGAGGCCCTGGTGGATGAAACCCGCGTCTATTTGACCCATATCAATACACCCCGGCAGGTGGTGATCGGCGGCGACCCTGCTGGATGCCGGAGGGTGATTGACAGGTTGAAATGCAAATCGCTCCGGGCTCCGTTCAATTATGCCATCCATTGCGAACCGATCCACTCTGAGTATGACATGCTTACCGAACTGCATTCTGTACCTGTTATGAACCAGCCTGGCATGACCCTGTACTCTGCTGCCACCTACCAGCCGATGCCCATTGACCGGCGAACGATTGCTCAGCATATTGCCCATGAATTATGCACTTGCCTGGATTTCCCCCGTTTGATCCAACTTGCCTATAATGACGGGGCGCGCATCTTCGTCGAACTGGGTGCTGGCAGCAACTGCGCCCGCTGGGTCAATGACACCTTGCAGGACCAACCGCATGCGGCCTATTCGATCAACCGTAAGGGAGCGGATGACCACTATTCCATCCTGCGTCTAATGGCCCGGATGGTCTCCCAGCAAGTCCCGGCTAATTTGAGCGTGCTTTATAAAGGGTAGCCTTATGCCTACACTTACATCCGAAAACATTCTAGATAATTACATGAAATGGTGGGATGGACACACCCGGCAAGCCGGGCAAATCCACGAACAATTTTTGGGGCTGCGTCAGGCAGGACTGCGCCAGCTGGCGGGTAACCTCGAACAGCAAGTGAAATCCTATCACCCACTTAATTCTTGGACTCCAGGCCCTCTTTTTACCCTGGATGACTTAAACGAATTTGCAACCGGTTCCGTTGTGAAATGCCTTGGGCAGGAGTATGCTGCCTATGCTGGCCGCCGCAGCCTGCGCATCCCGAACAGCGAACTCCTGTTGATGAGCCGTATCCTTTCTATCCAAGGGCGGAAGGGAGAGTTCGACCAGGCCTCCAGCATTGTGGCGGAATACGACGTTCCGGCAGATGCCTGGTACTTCGAGGGTGAACCGCACGGCCGGCTACCCTATTCCATCTGTATCGAAGTGGCGTTACAGCCTTGCGGTGTTCTATCTGCATATCTGGGGACACCGCTCCGTTTTCCCGAGGTTGATTATTTCTTCCGCAACCTGGATGGCGAGACTGTGTTCCACAAGCTGGTGGATGCACGCGGTAAGACGGTCCGCGCCCGGGCGGAATTGCTCAAGACCATTTTTTATGGATCTACAATCATCCAGCATTTCTCCTTTGAATTGAATTGCGATGGGGAAGTCTTTTTCGAAGGAATATCCTCCTTCGGTTATTTCTCCGCCGAAGCCATGGCAGGCCAGGCCGGGCTGGACGGCGGGAAAACTGTCCCACCCTGGCTGATACAAGCCGGGCAGGAAAGCCGAATTGTTCCCTTCGAAGGGACTGCCCTGGAAACCGGCTTGCCGAAAGGGAAACTCCGATTGCTTGAAGGTGGGTTAATTGATAGCAGTGCAGGCGATTACCAGGAAGGATACGTGTATGCCAACCGGCCCAACACCCCCCAGGATTGGTTTTACGCCTGCCATTTCCATGAAGACCCGGTGATGCCCGGCTCGTTGGGGCTAGAAGCGATTGTCCAGGCAATGAAAGTTTTTGCCCAGCAGCAGTCAAAGGACGCCGCGGCTGCAGTTCTTGTCACAGGGCAGAAAATGAACTGGAGCTATCGCGGCCAGGTACTTCCGCACCACCGGCAAATGCAGGTGGAGGTCCATTTCCACAAAACACAACACAATGAAAAAATCCAGCTATTTACGGGGGATGCCAGTCTGTGGGCAGACGATTCCAGAATATATGAAGTGCGGAATATGGCAATCGCCATTGAGGAAAAACAGGTTTGAAAATGAGCCAAAACTTAGAAAAGAATTTTACTATGCAGTTTACCTTTAACCATAATAAATCTCCCTCGGGTGGTGTTGTGGACTTAAACGAGGTTGCTTATGAACCGCAGGCGATTGGCACATATTTAGGCGCGATCAACCGCCCGCTCTATGTTATTGAGCAGGAAGGAAAAATTGGCCTGATCTCAGCCGATTGCGACGAGCAGACTTTTCGCAAGCAGGCCGGTGCGCGGTATATCACCTGCGTCCCGGCCCTGCCCATCGAAGACCTGGGAGAGGCCGGTTTCAAGAAAACCTACCGGGTGCGTTGCGCTTATTATGCCGGCTCCATGGCGAACGGGATTGCCTCCGTTGAAATGGTTGTTGCATTGGGCAAGGCCGGTCTGCTGGGTTCATTTGGCGCGGCTGGGCTGGTACGCACCCGGTTGGAATCTGCTATCCAGAGTATCCAGGCGGCCCTGCCGGACGGTCCGTATGCAGCCAATCTCATTCACAGCCCCAGCGAGGAGGCGCTGGAAAGGGACGCCGTCGAAGTTTACCTCCAGCGCGGCGTCCATGTGGTGGAGGCCTCGGCTTTTATTGATCTTACGCCCAGTATTGTGTATTACCGGGCGGCCGGGCTGAGTCAGTCTGGCGATGGTGAGGTCCAGATTGCCAACCACGTTATTGCCAAACTGTCCCGGCGTGAAGTTGCCACAAAGTTCATGCAGCCGGCACCTGAAAACATCCTCGACCAGTTGATCAGCGAAGGGCGCATCACGCTGGAGCAGGCCGGGCTCGCCAAAAAGGTCCCGATGGCCGACGATATAACTGTTGAGGCCGATTCCGGCGGTCACACCGACAACCGTCCACTGGTCTGTCTTCTCCCTTCAATGCTGGCCTTGCGACATGAAATCCAGGCAAAATACAACTACCCGGTCTCAGTGCGAGTCGGAGCGGCTGGTGGCATCAGCACTCCAACCTCAGCCCTGGCCGCGTTCATGATGGGAGCCGCCTACGTCGTTACTGGTTCGGTCAACCAGTCTTGCCTCGAAGCCGGTGCGTCTGAACACACCCGCCAACTCCTGGCGCAGGCCGGCATGGCCGACATGGCGATGGCCCCCTCGGCAGATATGTTCGAAATGGGTGTGAAAGTCCAGGTTTTGAAGCGCGGAACGCTCTTCCCAATGCGCGCCCAGAAACTCTATGACATCTATTCGCGCTACGACTCGATTGATCAAATCCCGGCAGATGAGCGCGAGAAATTGGAAAATCAGGTATTCAAACGGGACGTCGAATCGATCTGGCAGGATACTGTCAAGTTCTTCACAGAACGCGATCCTGCCCAGATTGAACGTGCCCGGAACAACCCCAAGCGCAGGATGGCGCTAATTTTCCGTTGGTACCTGGGTCTCGCCTCGCGCTGGTCCAACAGCGGCGAAAAAGGCCGCGAAATGGACTACCAGATTTGGTGTGGACCTTCCATGGGCAGTTTTAATGACTGGGTGCGCGGCACCTATCTCGCCGGACTTGAAAACCGGCGCGTTGCCGATGTGGCGTTTCAAATCCTGACTGGCGCGGCCTACCAGTACCGGCTGCAAGCCCTGAAACTCCAGGGTCTTCAGATCCCGGCTGAAATCGAACAGTATTATCCTGTGGAACCGCTCCTGAAATGATGATCAGACACTGGAGCGAATTTCCCGAACGACCAGTCCTACCCGCTGGCGATTGCCAGCTCTGGCTTGCTTGGCTGGATGAAGAACTCCCGGCGTCCTTCCGGGCATTCATGTCCGCAGACGAACGCATCCGGATCGGACGTTTGAAGAGCTCCCGGAGGTCTGACCAGTTTACCGTTGCGCGTGGAATTCTGCGCATCCTGTTGGGGCGTTACCTGTCGTCCAGACCGGAACGACTGGTTTTCTCGTATGGCCCGCATGGGAAACCAGAATTGGCAGGCGGGTTGGAGGCAGGATTATCGTTCAATGTTTCTCATTCCGGCGGCCTGGCGGTTTTTGCGATTGCGAACGGGTTTGAAGTCGGCGTCGATATTGAAGAAATCCACCCGGTAAACGACTTGGAAGCCAGTGCATCCATTTTCCTTTCGTCGGATGAACTTGCCGAATTCGAGGCATTGCCCATCGATGGAAAGCTGGAACGATTCTTTACAGTGTGGACATGCAAAGAAGCCATCCTGAAAGCATTCGGGTCAGGCTTTACCGGTCCCGTCAAAGATATTTTAGCGACTTTTTGCCAACCTGGCCCCGAAAGTGATTGTCAAAATGCAATTTACCAAAACCAGCGGTTAACTTTGCTCAACCCCGCGGAAGGTTATAAGGGAGCCCTGGTATGTTTGTAACCGCTAACCGAGGTAGAAACCATGAAAAATGAATTTGACGCGAAATTGGAGGATCTGCGTTCGGCTGCATTATTGGGCGGCGGCGCGTCCCAGATCGAAAAACAGCATGCCAAAGGGAAAAAGACCGCCCGTGAGCGGATCGAAATGTTCCTGGACCCCGGCACGTTTACCGAAACCGGCCTGTTCGTTTCCCACCGCACCACCGGTTTTGGCATGGAAATAAATCATCCGGCCACCGATGGCGTGGTGACTGGCTGGGGCAAAGTGAACGGGGGGTTGGTCTACGTGTTCGCCCAGGATTTCACCATATTTGGAGGTTCTTTGGGTGAAGCCCACGGACGGAAAATCACCCAGTTGATGGACCTGGCCTACCAGAACGGCGCACCGGTTATCGGCCTGAACGACTCGGGCGGTGCACGCATCCAGGAAGGTGTGGACTCTCTGGAATCCTACGGCGAAATATTTTACCGAAATACGCGCGCTTCCGGTGTTATTCCGCAGATTTCCGTCATCATGGGTCCCTGCGCGGGTGGGGCGGTTTATTCGCCCGGGCTAAACGACTTCGTCCTGATGGTCAACCAGAACGCCTATATGTTCCTTACCGGTCCCGAGGTGGTGAAGGCCGTGACCCATGAGGAGGTTGACTTTGACTCGCTTGGCGGCGCGGAAGTCCATGGGAAGAAAAGCGGTGTGGCTCACATTACCGCCTCCGACGAGGAGGCTTTGCTGGGACAACTGCGCTGGTTGCTTTCCTACCTGCCGCCCAACAACCTGACGCAGCCTCCTTACACGCCGCCCTCAGACGACCCGCGCCGTCTACTCCCGGATCTGGAACAGATTGTCCCGTTGGATCCGCAGCGTCCATATGATATGGGGTCTGTCATCGAGGCGATCGTGGATGGCGGCGAATTTCTGGAGATCCAGCCAGATTACGCCGAAAATATTGTCGTTGGATTTGCCCGCCTGGACGGTTACCCGGTCGGGATCGTTGCGAACCAGCCCGATTACCTGGCGGGTGTGCTCGACATCAATGCTTCCGACAAAGCGGCACGTTTCATCCGCTTTTGCGACGCGTTCCATTTTCCTCTGGTCACGCTGGTGGATACGCCCGGATTCCTGCCCGGCAGCCTGCAGGAGCATGATGGCATTATACGGCATGGAGCGAAAATGATCTATGCCTATTGTGAGGCCACCGTCCCGAAAGTTGCCATGATCCTGCGGAAAGCCTACGGTGGGGCTTATATCGTGATGAGTTCCAAACACCTGCGCTGCGACTATAACCTGGCTTGGCCGCAAGCCGAGATCGCGGTCATGGGACCGGAAGCCGCGGTAAAAATCGTGTTCCGAAAAGAGATTAGCGCCGCCAGCGACCCGGCGGCCATAATGGACGAATACATGCGGAAGTACCGCACAGAAATTGCCAATCCATACCTGGCTGCCTCGCGCGGCTATCTGGACGATATTATCCCCCCGGCTGAAAGCCGCCTACGTTTGATTGTGGCGCTGGAAAGCCTGCGCGAAAAACACCAGGAAACGCCGGCGCGCAAACACGGGAACATCCCGCTCTAGGAGGTAGAGAGATGAAAGTTTTAGTTGCCAACCGGGGTGAAATCGCAGTGCGCGTCCTGCGCGCCTGCCGTGAACTGGGCTTCCCAAGCGTAGCGGTTTATTCGGAAGCGGACGCGCAGGCTTTGCACACCCGTTATGCAGACGAATCCGTATTTATTGGCCCTACGCCAGCTGCTGAAAGTTACCTGAATATCGAACGCGTTTTAGCCGCCGCGAAAGAATCCGGAGCCGATGCGGTCCATCCCGGTTACGGATTCTTGTCCGAAAATGCGACTTTTGCGCAGGCGGTGGAAGACGCAGGCTTGATCTTCATCGGACCGCGTCCCGAGACGATTTCTTCGACCGGGGACAAACTGGTCGCCCGGCGCGTGGCGCGTGAGGCGGGTCTACCCGTCCTACCCGGACCGGACGAACCCGTTGCCGACGAAATTCCGGAGAGCCTGTTCGATCAGATCAAATATCCGGTCTTGATCAAGGCCGTGGCCGGAGGTGGTGGACGCGGCATCCGCCTGGCGCGCAGGCGTGACGAATTGGAGCAGATGGTGATGGCAGCCCGGCATGAGGCCAAAGCCGCTTTCGGCGACGGTACCGTCTATTTCGAGCCGCTGGTGCCGCAAGCCCGGCATATCGAGATCCAGATCATCGGGGATGGGTTCGGACGGATTTTGTGCCTGGGGGAACGCGAGTGTTCCATCCAGCGGCGGCGGCAAAAAATAATCGAAGAATCTCCCGCCCCCAGCCTCAGCTCCGACATGCGTCATCAACTTTACGAAATGGCTTCTAATCTTGGGCAGGCGCTTAACTACCGCAGCCTGGGAACGATTGAATTCCTGCTCAGCGAAGACAGCTCCTGTTATTTCATAGAAGTAAACCCGCGTATCCAGGTCGAACACCCGGTAACCGAAATGGTCACCGGGATCGACCTGGTGGGCACGCAGCTCAGGCTGGCGGAAGGGCAACCGTTTAAATATGCGCAGGAGGATATCAAAATGCGCGGCTCGGCCATCGAAGCGCGCGTCATTGCCGAAGACCCCGATAATGGCTTCATGCCTGCAACCGGGGAAATAACCCTGCTGAAAGAGGCAGGCGGACCGGGGGTCCGCACCGATTCAGCTCTTTATCCGGGTATGCTGGTCACATCTGATTACGACTCGTTGATCGCAAAAGTGATCGGCTGGGGAGAGGATCGTCAAACCGCCATCCGCAGGCTCCGCCGGGCGTTAGGTGAGTTCCAGATTGGCGGAGTTTGCACCGATATTGGTTTCCTGATCCAGATCATCGACTCGGACAGTTTCATTCAGGCCAGCGTCAATACCACTTATCTGGAAACCTTTTTGCCGGTCATTTCGGAAAGCGACGAAGAACTCGAGCGTGATATGGCGCTCACGGCAGCGTTTTTTGAACACCATACGCTCAACAACCAAGTCACCAGATCTCTGCAAGCTGCGACCAGCCAGTGGCGCATGCAGGCCTGGCGTGAGCAAATGCGGAATTGAATTCAGGTGCAAATATGACCATCTACTATGTTACGGTTGGAAAAAAAGAATACCAGGTTGAGATCAACGGTAAACAAATAAAAATTAATGGCGAGCTTGTCCAGGCCGCCCTTGTGGCGCTGAAAGAACGCGGCAAATACATATTGACCGGCGTTGCTCGCAAGACCGAAATCTATATTGAGTCGCGGGGTTTCAGCCAGTATACGCTCAACGCGAACCGGCGGCATGCAATTGCAAAAGTGGAGCGGAGCAACAGCCGTCGGGGGAGTATAACCAAAAAGGCAAGCAGCGGCAGCCTGACTGCTCCCATCTCTGGCATCGTGATCAGCGTCCACGTTGCCCCGGGAGATACCGTCACGACCGGGCAGGTGCTGTTGGTGCTGGAATCGATGAAAATGCAAATGGAAATGCGCTGCGCTTGTACGGGTGTGGTGGACTCGGTCAACGTTCAGCCCAAAACCCAGATCGCCAAGGGCGAACTTCTTATCAAGATAAATCCCCAGGAGAACTAAGAAGTCTGCTAATAACGGGGGCTTCTCGCCCTATTCGCCCTCTTCCCACCCGGGAACGTCCGCGGTTTCCCGGTTTTTTATTTTCTTTCGGGTCTAATACCCCGCCGCTTGCGGCGGAAGAAAGGGTTCGGGGCTTGCCCCGAGGTTGATACCCTTCATTTACAACTTCCCAGATGCAGCTCGACCGCCGAGTCGGGGAGACGGGATCGTCCTGGGCACGGGTGCCGCATCGCGGTGCAAACCATGCACCTACACATGGAAAACCCGGCCCCGCGCCCGTAGCCCTTTCTGTCTCGAACCTTCAACCAGTACGACTAATGCAAAATCTCCCGGTCGGCTTGGATAGCTTCCTGGAATATATTCCTGACCTGCTCTTTGATCTCAGCGGTGGCACTCGGGGTTTTCGGGATGAATTTGACAAGGTTACGCGCATCTTGTAAGAACCCCTTGACCTGGGCTACATACGAAAAATCATATTTACCACCCTGGACCGGTATGGGCAGGTCGTGCGCTTTTTGAATCAAGAGACGGGCGCTTTGGATGCGTTCAGCGGCTGTAATGAAGCGGGCCATATGTACTCCTGTGGGCGATTCAATGACTTAATATTAGCCGGCCATCCTTACACTTGACTTTTCACAGGGATGGACGGAGGGTTCAGGGATTAAACGCTACATGGAAAATCGAAGAGAGTTTTTCCTTCTCCTCTTCAAGGATCGTTCTAACTACGCGCCCGCAAATCCCGGTGGAAATGGGAGTTGGCAGATTGAGGAATCGGTAAAGGGTATTGGAGGACTATCAATGGGTGGTTGAGCGGGAGCGGAAAATCGCAAGCACAATTCCGGCAATCAGGAGAAAAAAACTCCCACCAAGCATTACCCACTTTGCCAGTGTAAAGAGTGGGGCGATGATATCCAACACGGACGTGTGCGCCGGGTAACGGAACATGACCAGCGATACGCATAGATTTTCGAGGTAGTCGAAAAGACCGCTGACGAGCGGAGCCAGATTCGTGAGATGCCAGGGGCTATTCTCTGCAAAAGCTTTTCGGTTGACCCAACTGGTGGCCGTGCCAAGGAAGAACACGTAGACTAGCGGCCAGATCAGGTCGAAGGTGAAGCGGGCACGGATATAGAAAGCGCGCCCCGGTTCGCCATATGTCTGCGCCATGCGGTAGAGATCGTCCGCCGAATATAATAAGGACATGTCCGGCGAACCTGCGCCGGGCATGCCGGCCCGCGCCTGGGCGGATTGCAGGGGTAGGACAAGTCCAATGAACAACCCGAATATAACCAGCGCTGTCAGCGCAACCCATCCGTTTGAGACACGGGTTAGGAAAACGGAGATTCGTTTCCATATGGCCATTTTCTTCATTTCATCAATCAGCTACAAGGAGCGAATCGTGTTCCTTGCCAATCATGGCGCGGGGTGCATCAAACGGGCATAAATTTATCCTTGTGTTTCTTTTCGTTCTTTAATTTTCGTTTCTCCTTCAAATTATGTTCGGGTTTTTTCTTTTGTTGTTTCTTGCCTTTATCTTTTTTTCCACTTTCACTCATTGCTGCTTCTCCTTTTTTGCGAATATATTTCGTTGAAACGACTTATCCAACTGAGACTCGATCCCGAAGTGAACTCCCCCGCCGCAAGTCCACTAAGTGGGCACTCTCCCGTCTAGGATCCCGGGCAGGGGGGAAGGGATTCGCCTTCCTCTTCTGGGATGATCTGCCAGATAATTACCACCCATCCTTCCTTGTTTTCGTGGTACAGGCAGGAATCGGTTCCCGGCTCGATGACTATCTGGATGCAAGAAAATTCAACATGCCTATATTATACGGCTTTTTTACCGATCCTTATCCCACACTACTGCGCTTCCCGGAAAACCTGTTTTCCCTCTAGACATAAACGTAACGTCAGGGTTTATATTATGAACGAGGTTAAGATATACTCAGTCAAACATCTTTCGAAACTGGCGGGCATCAGTTTACGCACTCTGCATTACACGACCAGATTGGACTGCTCAAGGCGGGTTCGGTGGGCGGCAACGGCACCCGTCACTACGAAGCAGAGACAGTGCTGAAACTGCAGCAAATTCTGTTCTACCGCGAACTGGATGTGAGACTCCCAAAGATCAAGGCCATCATGGACCGCCCCGATTTCGATGTGTTGATTGCCCTGCGATCTCATAAAGAGGCCTTGCTTGGAAGAGTCGAACGGCTGAACCGCCTCATCCGAACTGTTGACAATACCATTGAGCATTGGAAAGGAAATGAAGCCATGAATGCTAAAGGACTGTTTGAAGCCTTCAGCGAAGAAGAGCAGGTGAAGTATGCCCAGCAAGCGGAGCAGATGTATGACCCCGAAACGGTGAGAGCATCCAACCGAAAATGGAAGGCGTACCCCCCCGCAAAGAAGGAAAGGATTCTTGCCGCGGGCAAAGCCATCTATGCTGAAATGGTTAAAGCCATGCCTAAAGGGACAGCCAGCGCAGAGGTACAGGCGCTCATCGCCCGCTGGCATCAGCACATACAGTACTTCTGGAGTCCCAATGATGAGCAGTTACTGGGTCTGGCCGACGGGTACAACGAGGACGCGCGCTTCCGGACCAACTTTGACAGGATGCACCCGCAACTGACCGGGTTCATGCGCGATGCCGTGAATGTGTATGTGAAGGACCGGAAAAAGTAAACAGAGATAACTATGCGAAAAATTGGATTCGCGGGTGCTTTGTGCCTACCGCACCCAATTTTTCGTTTCTTTTATTCTGAGCTCAATTTGTTTTTCCCTGGCACTTTCGACATCGCATACTCAGCCAGGGCTGTGATGGTGAGGCTCGGGTTCACACCGGGGTTGGCAGGCATGACCGATCCATCAATGATGTACATTCCAGGATAGTTATGCACTTCAAAGTTCCCGTCCACTACGCCCTCGGAAGCGTCTTTGCCGAACGGCACCCCGCCCAGGATGTGGGCAGTAGTCGGCAGGTCCAATAGATTTTCGCCAATCGAGCCCAGTGCAATCCCATTCGTTCGTTTCGCAAAGTCACGGGTCAACTCGTGCGAGCCTTTCACCTGGGCGTAGATCTCGTAGCCAGGCTCACGCTCAGCCACCATGCCGCGGCGGAAAAGCGTGAAAATACTTCGGCCCATTCGGAAGCGCATGCGGTTATCGGCGTGCTGCATCACCAGCAGGATGGTCACGTTATGCGCCCAGCCGGGCAGGATAAGAGCCTTTGCGTAGTCAAGGGGGTGGGTGATGGCCCACCCCAGAAACCGTAGAATGCGAACGGGCACGCTCACATCCGTGTCTATCAAGGGGGCGGCCAGGTAACGCATCAGAGATGAGCCGGTGGGATAACGAGTTGGCTCGACGCGCGTGATGCTGTCAAGGTTAAAAATGGAGGAGATCGAGACACCTTCCGAGTAGTTGATATCCGAATTCCTTGCCATCGCTCCCAGTAGTGCTTCAGAGTTGGTGCGTACCATATTACCGAGGTGAGGTGACAAATCTGGCAGGGACTGGGTCTCATCACGTAGATGGAGCAGCAGCTTGACGGTGCCCATTACCCCGCCAGACAGGATCACGGCTCCGGCCCGAACTCGCTGGCGGGTTCTGCTCATGAACCGGGTACTCGACTCGAAGGTGACCTCGTAACCGGTCTTTGACCATGAACCGTTGATCTTTGACCGTCCAATGCCCACCGTTCGCGGTCGAATGTCTGTCACTTCTGCCTCTGAAATCACCTTTGCCCCATTCCTCTCAGCAAAAAATAGGTAATTTTTAGAGAGTGTGTTCTTGGCATTGTACCGGCAGCCGACCATGCAGGCGCCGCAGTGCCGGCATCCTGCCCGTTCGGGGCCTTCGCCGCCGAAGTACGGGTCGGGGACAGTTTCGCCTGCATCCCCAAAATATGCGCCAACGTCGGTGGCGCGGAAAGTTGCGCCCATGCCGCCTTCTTCGGCGATCGTACGCAAGAGTTCATCAGCCTTCCAAAGTTTGGGATTGCGCGCTACGCCAAGCATTTTCCCGGCGGCTTCATAATGCGGCTTGAGCACTTGCCCCCAGGCGATGGGCGTGTTCCAGGCGGGCGTGGTGAAGGTCTCATCGGTGGGGATCTCAAGCACGTTGGCGTAGCCCAGGCTTCCTCCGCCGACGCCCACCCCGTGCAGGACCATTGCGCCTTTAAGAATGCTTATCTGCAGAATACCATGGGCACGGATAATTGGCATCCAGAGATATTTCCAGAACTGCCAGTTGGTTTTGGCGAAATCCTGATCGCGGAATCGCCTCCCTTTTTCAAGAATGAGGACGGAGTAGCCCTTTTCCGTCAGCCGCATGGCAGAAACGGAACCGCCGAAGCCGGAACCGATAATGACAAAATCGTAATCCTTTTGCTCCACGTTTGCTCCTTTGGTGATATGTGGGTCTTTGGGAATTTTGTCATCATTATGATGATTCCCGGAGAACCTGAATTGTTACCGATATAAAAACGCCTCTCCCTAGTCAGAGTTCTCTGGTGAGAGAGAAAATGGTCGGGGAATTATCGCGTTGATGAGGGGAGCGGTGCGTGGACCGCTTCTGTCCAGATACCTTTAATATTCCGTGTCTCTTCTCGAGCCGTCTCGACATCCTAAAAAAGATATCGCACAAACCAAAAAAGATGATTAAACTTATTCATGAAGCCTCCTATCGGATTTTGAAAACCAACCCTTGCTATCCAGCTTTGGAGGTCTCATCTTTCTCCGATTGTTTGTCCTAAGGTCAAATTAGATAGGATGTGGGCAGCAGCTTTTCGCCAAGAGAAGAATTTTGCTCTTTCAAATCCTTTTTCCACAAATTCTTGGCAGAGGGTTTCATCTGTGGCCAGTTGATGCATCCCGGTGGATATCTCTCCCGAGTTGTATGGATCGACCAGGTATGCGGCCCCTCCAGCGACCTCAGGCATGGATGCGAGGTTGGATGTTAATACAGGGCGACCACATCGAAAGCTCTCTAAAATTGGCAGACCGAATCCCTCCAGTAGGGAAGGAAAAACCGTGAATTTCGCCATCGTGTATAAGGCAGGCATGTGAACTTGTGGAACGTTGCCTAATATTCGTATGCGCTGCGGAAATTCAGATCTTATTCTTTTTATCAAGGACCTGGCATGCCAGGATTGCCCGCCTGTGATGACAAGATGATGGGGAATCTGATCGAGGAGAACTGCAAATGCATCCAGGATCCGGCCGAAATTCTTTCGCGGAGAAAGCGATGAGGGACAAAGTATATAATTGGTTGGCAGCCCATAAGCCGCCCTGACCGTGCTTAGAATTATTGGGTCGGCTACAGGTTTATAGATCGGGGAACAATCCGGGTGGAATACGCTGATTTTTGCAGGGTCGATACCCAAGATCTTCACAGCTTCGTTACTTGTATATTCGGAAATAGCGAAGATTCTTGAGGCTCTTTTACCAGCGTCCGCCAACATTTTTTTCATATATATCGTTTCGAAATATTTATATGGCTGCAGCTCATCATGAAAATAACCCAGATCATTAAAGATCACAACCCCTTTACAGGAGAGGGTGAAGGGTAATGTTCCTTTCATGAATAAAGCGATATCAATCTTATCGTTTTTTAATTGAGATGGGAGCCAGGTATGATCCCAGATCAAACGGCTATATATTCTTTTGCTTCGCATGTGAGTATCGGGGTTGAAGAGACGTTCAAAAATCGGGTCGTTCGCGTAAATGAAAACTTCGATATCGTTTGGGACCAATTCAATGATATTTTTTGTCAGGTGATATATAATCGTAGAGATGGCAAAAGAACCCTGATTGAGCCCTCTTGTTGAGATACCAATGCGCATAAATTATTCTCTCTATTCTTGAATATAAAGCCATGAATGCCAAGCTGCGAATATTAACTTTTCACCATATTCCCAATAATGGAGCGTTTTTATACGCTTACTCTTTGGTGAATCAATTGAAAGCAAGCTTCTCAAGTTGTGATGTTAAGATTATCGATTACAAAACAACCGGACTGGCTCTGTATGAGAACCTGAAAAGCTTCAAGTTGTTTCCGAAAGAACCTTTATTTTATTATAAACGAAATCGGTTATGGGCAACCTTTTTAGAAACACAATTGGATCTCGATAAAAGTCTTCCTCGTTTTTCTGGCCAAAAACAAGTACAGCGATATTTTTCGAGAACTTCAGATGCTTTGTTGGTTGGGATGGATGTCTGGTGCATTATCAATGGCACTCCGCGCCCACGATTTCCGAATATTTATTGGTTACCTGAGAAGACGAAGATTCCGAAACTCGCTTATGGAGTATCCGCCTACAATTCGGACAGATCATTAATCGAAACTTATGGCAAGGAGATCACCACCTATCTAAATAATTTCGATGTAATTGGATCACGAGATCGTTTTACGCATGAGATGGTCTTGAAGTACAGAACCCGGACAAGTGGTTTGGTAGAGCGAGTTCCGGACCCCACGTTCCTATGCAATATTCCCAAAACCGGTGTGGCAGAATTGGTGACATCCCTAGGGGTTGATCTAAATCGCCCGGTACTGGGTCTGTTATTATCCAGAAATGACCAGTTGTCCGAAAGAATCTGCTCACATTTTCGAGCTAAAGGCTACCAGGTTTTAGCCCTGAGTATGTATAACCCACATTGCGATATAAATTTGGGTCATAAACTCAATCCGTTCCAATGGGCCGAACTCTTTGGATACCTTTCTTTTTGTATTTCTGATCGTTTCCATGGGACAGTATTTTGTATAAAAAATGAGATCCCTTTCATCAGCCTTGAAAATGAACGAATACCCAGAGAACAAAGCAAACTATATGATTTGTTGATGGATTTTGGGTTGACCTCATGCTATGAACGTCTGCACGATGACAAAAATTCAGACTCAAGGATTATATCCCGCATCAATCAAATCGAAGGCGCTTGGGAAAAATCCCTTCGGCCATCGATAAAGCCGGCACGATTGGACATGGTGGAGCGATACAGGAATTTCAGCGACAAGATGCGTTCCTTGTTGGGTTGGTAGAACATAATAACTTTTACGACAGCGTTTTTGGCAACATTTGGGGCACAGTTTCGAACCAATGATACTGGTCCTGATTTGTTCGATCAATCATCTAACCGAAGCAATTGTTGAGCGGATGAATTCTGAAATACTTGGATTCTCGAAGGCATTTTTCTGTGCCAAAGGGTCAACGAAGTACCCGAAGCGCTGCAACCACTTTCGGAGAAACCCTGGGATTAGTTTCAGGGAACAATAACGCAAATACCCTGCCAACACAGCCATCCTCAACCAAGGGATCAGATTCGGTTTGTGCTTCCGAACAAAAGGGACGATCTCTTTGACATATCCTTTTGAGTGGTCAAACTTTCTTGCCCACCTGAGGCCATCCAGGTTTGAAGTGAAAGGTTTCTCGAAGGTTGGATAATTCTTCATTTTTCCAAGGGCATAGATCGGGATCATGGTGCGGACGCATTTTTCGCAGCGCGAGCAGTTAAGGGTTTCGATGGCGAAATCATTGGGAAAGCATACCCTCAAATGCTTTTGAACGAGTTCCCAATCGCTGATCTCTTCGATCTTCTCGACCCGGCGGTATCTTGCTCCAAAATGAATGATGTTTAAAGTGTCCGCTGACAGGAGCGGGTCAGAGGTGGGATCAGAAGAAGACGTCCAAGATTTGATTTGCCAATAATCGCTGGAACTTGAGATGAAGAAATGTTTGAACAGATTCCCAAAAACATGCGCTGCGCCGATGAGAACCGGTCCATAGAAATAAGGGAACTTCATTCTAGGAATAATGACGCTGACCAGGTTTGTTTCCAGGGGCAACAGTTCAACATTGATTTGCTTGAGAGCATTTTGGTATCGCGAGAAGAGGATTTGATACCTATCCTTGTCCTTGTTCAAGATATCGAAGCCGAGGATGAACAAGGCATGCGTGATGTGATAATCGGGGATGGGCTGGTTCTGGGGCAGATGCTTCCAGAGGGTGAAGAAGGAATCCACGCCACCGGAAAAGGTTGAACCAACGGCGGTGGGCTTTGCTTGCAAAGGTTTGAGATGGGCATATTTTATGTCA
>Ga0315273_10000274_pt1 | contig 50406 bp, 46 predicted proteins | sample YL17G02_0_MG_FD_205753 | JGI IMG/M metagenome (GOLD analysis project Ga0315273, IMG submission 205753) | Sediment microbial communities from Yellowstone Lake, YNP, Wyoming, USA - YL17G02_0 | ecosystem: Environmental > Aquatic > Freshwater > Lake > Sediment | place: USA: Wyoming | collected... | reverse complement strand
TTCTCCGAGTTCCCCGGTGGCAGTGAGCGACTCGTGGTGCCGCTCCAGAGCGGCAACGAGCTCGATGACCCCTTCGCCCTTGGGGGCGATAGTGGCGAGGACGGGGTGTTTCCACGCCGCCGGCTCGCCGGCTCGGCGGCTCGGCGGCTCGATCGTCATACCACCATGGTGAGCCTTCATATGACGCAGCGCCTGCCCGCTGCGGATGCCCAGAGTGATCTCGATCTCCTGCCGCAGACGATCGGCTCCCGGACGATCGGCCTTGTTCACCACGAAGATGTCGCCGATTTCCATGATACCCGATTTCAGGGTCTGGATGCCGTCCCCCGACTCGGGCACGAGCACCAGCACCGTTGAGTCGGTGGTGCGCGCCACGTCGAGTTCCGACTGCCCGACCCCCACGGTTTCCACGAGGATGCGGTCGAAACCGCCGGCGTCGAGGACGTCGCACACCTCTCCGGTGGTGGTCGCCAGGCCGCCGAGCGAACCCCTTGTCGCCATGGACCGGATGAAGACGCCCGGGTCGAGGGCGACCGACTCCATGCGGATCCGGTCGCCCAGCAGCGCCCCACCGGTGAACGGACTGGTTGGATCGACCGCCACAACGGCCACAGTCAGCCCCTGCTCGCGGAATGCCTGGACCAGACGTTCCGTAAGCGTGGACTTGCCAGCACCGGGCGGACCAGTAATCCCGATCCGTCGTGCGTGGCCGAGACTCTTATGGATAGAGGACAGCAGCTCCTCAAAGCCAGGCCGGGCATTCTCCACCAGCGAGATCGCGCGCGCGATCGCCGGGGTCCTGCGGGCCCTGAGGTCGGCCACGATGGAGGGTGAGGCCATGGCTGTAACTTCTCTAGGCGGAAGGGGATATGCAATGCTCGGCGGCTCGGCGGCTCGGCGGCTCGGCGGCTCGGCGGCTCGGCGGCTCGGCGGCTCGGCGGGAAGCCCCGGGGTCAGTCGCCGAGTTCCCGACGGGCCAGCCGGCTGACCGCCCAGACGATCGCCGCACCGCCGATCACCGCAACCAGCAGCCAATGTTCGATCCGTTTCACCTCCCCGGCGAGCGCGGTGGTGCCGTGGCCAACAAGGTAGCCGAGCAGCGTGAAACCGGTGGCCGCGAGGAGGCAGCCCAAGCCGTCGATGAGCAGGAATCGGGCCCATTTCAGGTGCAGCTGTCCCCAGAACAGCATGCTTGCATTGCGGGTGCCATATACCACCCGGGCGGCGAGCAGTTGCCACGGACCGAGCCTCGCAGCCAACCGCTCGATCCGCCCGCCGACCGCGCGATAGAGTCGGGAGGAGCGGATGCGCGCGCGGTGGGCGCGGCCGAGCGTGAACCAGACGGTATCCCCCAGGAGATTCCCGGCAGCCCCCGCGAGGATCGCGCCGGGCAGCGCAAGGATGCCGAGATGCGCGAGCACCCCGGCCACCAGCAGACTCACATCGCCTTCCACGGTCGCCAGCAAGAACAGGGCGACCAGACCATACCGCGAAAGGAACCCCTCGAGGTGACTCACAGAACCAACGCGCCGATGGCGGCGCCCGCCCCGATGATCCAGGCGGGGTTCACCGGCCAGCGGGCGAGGACCAGAAAGGCAGCGGCCGCGATCGCGCCTTGCCGCAGACCCGGGAGCGCCTCCGGCATCAGCCGTATAGCGACGGCGAGGATGAGAGCAACCGCGGCCATATTGACCGCGTCGAGGAAGGCCGCAGTCCACGGCGTGCGCCGGAGCCTGCCGACCAGCGGGCTCGTGGCCGCGACGAAGATGAAGGAAGGAAGAAAGATCGCGATGGTCGCTAGAGCCGCCCCGGGCCATCCGAGTAGCAGATATCCGACGAAGGTGGCGGTCGACAGCACCGGTCCGGGGGTGAACTGGCCAGCCGCGACGGCGTCCAGGAGTTGCTGGCGGGTAAGCCAGTGCAATCGGTCGACCAGCCCGCCCTCAAGGAAGGCCACGAGGACGTAGCCGCTGCCGTAGAGGATGCTGCCAATCTTGAGGAAATAGAGCGTCAGGCCCAAGAACGTGGGGTCAAGGACGCGAACCGTGCCCGGGCGCACGAAGCCGGGGATACCTGCCTTCCAGCTGGCACCGAGGGCGCCGGCCGCGAGGAGCAGAAACAGTTCGTTTCCGCCGAGGAGCGAGGCGATCAGCACCAGCAGCCCTTCCACCAGCAAGGCTCGGGACCGAACCGCCGCCCGGCCGAGGCGCCACGCGGCACCGAGGATTACCGCCACCAGGGCAGCCCGGATCCCACCGAGCGGCGGGCTCACGGCCGGCAGGATTCCGAATCTCACGTAGCTCCATGCGACCGCGGCAGTGATGAGCGCCGCGGGCATGATGAATGCCAGCCCAGCGACGACCAACCCGGCCCCACCCGCCCGCTGCCAGCCCACGTGCATCGCCAGCTCCGACGAGTTGGGCCCCGGCACGAGATTCGCCGCGCCGAGCAGGTCGAGGAAGCGCTCCCGGGGCAGCCAGCCCCGGCGGGCCACGATCTCTTCCTCCATCAGCGCGATGTGGGCTGCCGGCCCGCCGAAGCTGGTGCTGCCCAGCCGAGCAAAGACTCGCGCGAGCTCACCAAGTGGCGACGGTTCAGCGGCCATGGAAGTCGGCTATGAAGTGCGGTGTACCGGAGTCCGGGAATAAGTGTAGTCGCCCTTCGTCCGCGGAAAGGTCTCCGACGTGGCTCTCCTTCCGATTCCCCGGCTCGGCCTGCCCCACCGCCTGGCCGCGATCACGGCGCTCCTCGCGATCCTGCTGGTCGTGGGCACGACGGAACTCGCTCAACACCGCGACCCGGGAACAGCTGGTAGGGCTTCCCGGCGTCGGTGAGAAGTATGCGGACGCGATCATCAAGGCCCGCCCCTTCAAGAACAAGAGCCAGTTGGTCGACAAGAAGATCGAGTCAGCCTACAATAAGTTCCATACCTTGGTGACCGCCAAGCAGAGCCAGTAGCTCGAGTTCGACCCAGCCGCGGAGCGCGTCCTCCCGGCAGGCGGCTTTCTTGATCCCCCCGCCTTCTTGACGGCACCCTCTCCGGCGCGTAAGCTCGCCCGAGGCACTTCCTGCCCACGGCACCAGACTTCACGCTATCACGGAGGGTTGGATGCGACGTTCACTCGTCCGGACGACGGGCCTGTGCCTGTCACTGGCCCTGCTCACGCTGTGCAGCGCCCGGCCGCTTGCCGCCCAATCGGGCACCGTACAGGGAAAGGTTTCCGACAGCACCGGCGCAGCGGTGGTCGGGGCGAGCATCAGCGTGGAGGGCACCGGTCTCCACGTCACATCCGGAAGTAGCGGCAAGTACGTGATCCGCGGTGTACCGAGGGGCGAGCGGAGGGTGCAGGTGCGGGCGATCGGGTTTGCACCGACCTCCGCCGACGTGAGTGTGGCCGGTGCGGATGTGGCCGAGCAGGATTTCATGCTGGTCCGCTCGGCGATCGAGCTGGCCCCGATCGACGTGGTGATCGGTTCCCGCGGACGGCACACCGCCGCCCAGGAACTCGCCGTGCCGGTGGACGTGTACACGGCGGAGCAGATCCAGCAGCAGGGTACCACGGAGACGAGCCAGATTCTCCAGAGCCTTTCCCCCTCCGTAAACTTTCCCCGCCAGAGCGTGACGGACGCCAACGACATCATGCGCCCATTCACCCTGCGCGGCCTGTCGCCGGACCACACCCTGGTGCTGATCAATGGGTGGCGCCGGCATCAGATGGCCGTCCTCAATACGTTCGCCTATGGCATGGGGGCGGGTTCGACGGGTGTCGACATGAATGCCATTCCCGGCGGAGCGGTGGAGCGGATCGAAGTGCTGCGGGACGGCGCGGCGGCGCAGTACGGCTCCGACGCCATCGCGGGTGTCGTCAATGTCGTGCTCAAGGAAGGCAAGTTCTCGCCGTTCCTCAGCGCGAACGCCGGTCAGTACGTCACCGGCAAGGGCTACCCCAACGAAGGCACCACCGTGGACCTGAACGGTGGCTTCGGTATCGGGCTCGGGCGCGGCTCGCTCGCGGTCTTCGGCGAGTTCCAGCACCGCGACCCGACCAACCGGGCCTGGGCCGATCCGTACCTGGTGGACGCTGCCGGCAACGCCGATTCCATTAACCCGAAGACCGGTGAGGTCGTCGTCAAGCGTAACAGCCTGACCCAGCCCAATGGGCACTGGGGTGACGGCTTGGAGAAGGACGGGATGTTCTTCACCAACTTTCGGATGCCGCTCAACGCCTCGGGCAGCACCGAATTCTACGCTTTCGGCGGCTACAGCCACCGGGTGGGAACCGGCAATGGCTACTGGCGGTACCTCGACAGCAATCGCAACTGGCAGGAGATCTATCCGCAGGGCTTCCTGCCGGAGTTCCACCCGACCGACGAAGACTTCTCCGCGGCGGGAGGGGTGCGCACCGGCACCCACGGGTGGGCCATCGACTTCGGCGGCTCGTATGGCGTCAACCGGTTCGACTACGATCTGCAGCACACCCTCAACGCGTCACTGGGCCCATGCCTGGTGACGGCCTGCGCCCCCGGCGCGGACGGCGCACTTGGCACCGGCGACGATCCCGGGATCCCCAACCAGACCTCCTTCCGCGCGGGGCGACTCCTGAAGCGCGAAGCGCTGGGCGCGCTGAACGTCTCGCACTCAGTGAACCTCGGCCTGACGTTGCCCGCAACCTTCTCATTCGGCGGCACCGTGCGCCGGGAGCAGTTCAAGATCGAAGAAGGGGAATACGCCTCCTGGGTCAACGGCAATCACCTGGCCCAGGACTCCAGTGCCCCTGCCCCGGGCGGCTCCTCGGTCTTTGGCGGTTTCTCCCCCGGCGATGCGAGCGACCACTCCCGCACGAACTATGGCGTGTACAGTGAGTTCGAGGCCAACCTCACTAGTCAGCTCCTGGGCAACATCGCGGGCCGCTTTGAGGATTACAGCGACTTCGGCTCCAACATCTCCGGCAAGCTGGCACTGCGCTTCCAGCCCACCCAGCGGCTGGTCTTCCGCGCGGCCGGCAGCACCGGCTTCCGCGCTCCAGGCCTGGCGCAGAACTACTTCAGTCACCTGACCACGAGCTACATCGCCGGCCAGCTGGTGGAGGTCGGGAACTACCCGACCGATGATCCCATTTCGCAGCTCCTCGGCGCCAAGCCGCTGAAGGAGGAGACCTCGTTCAACCTGAGCGGCGGGCTCGCCGTCACCCCCCGTGACAACCTGACGCTCACGCTGGACGCCTTCCATATCGAGATTAACGACCGGATACTGCTCGGCGCGACCTTCGATGACGACACGACCCTGGCCATCCTCGCCCGGAATGGGATCACGGGCGTCGGCGGCGTCCAGTACTTCACCAACGGACTCGACACCAAGACCCAGGGGATCGACCTCGCGGCCAACTGGCGGGTCCCCGCCGGGCCCACCGGGACACTCACCTTCGACCTAGGCGTGAACTACACCAAGAACACCATCACCCACATCGATCCGCTGCCGGCAGTCCTGGCCAACTCGACCGAGCCCGGCCTGATCGACTCGGTAACCTATATCGGCATCACCGAAGAGCGGCCCGACTGGCGCGGCACCCTGACGACCACCTACGACGTGGGCCGGTTCCGGATCATGGGACGGGGGGCATATTACGGGAAGTTCTCCTCGGCGCAGCCCGGCTTCTGCGACCTTTGCCGCGAGCGCTACGGGGCCAAGACCCTGTTCGACGCCGAGCTGGGCTACACCTTCAACCAGGTCAAGCTGGCGATCGGAGCCCGGAACCTCTTCAACGTCTATCCGGACCAGCCGTCATCGAACACGCCGAACGATCCGACCGATCCAAACTCCGACCCGGTGAAGCTGTTCAACAACAACTACGGCACCTTCCCGTGGGCCGCAGCATCGCCGTTCGGGTACAACGGCCGGTTCATCTACACCAGAGCGGAGATGACGCTGGGGTGGTAGGACGGTAGGGCGGATAGGGCGGACAAGGCGGACAAGGCGGACAAGGCGGACAAGGCGGACAAGAAGATGGCGATCGGGAGGGGCACCGTGCCCAACCCGACCGCCGTCTCTATTACCGCCATCGCCGCCGCTACCGTTGCTACCGCCCTATCCGCCCTATCCGCCCTATCCGCCCGGCCGCCCGGCCGCCTCTTCCTCCCGCTACACTCCCAGCATCCAGATCGTCAGGCCGAACAGCATGAGAAACCCACAGACGTCGGTGAAGGTGGTCACGAAGATCGACGACGCCACCGCGGGATCGATCCCGAAGCGGGACAGCAGCAGCGGAATGAGCGCCCCGGCGAAACCGGCGACGAAGAGATTCCCGGTCATCGCGAGGAAGACGACCAGCCCGAGTCGGGGGCCGTGACCGAGCAGCAGCGCCACGACCATCGCGATCGAGCCCACGACCATGCCGTTCGCGAGCCCGGCGAGAATCTCCTTGCCTACCACCGAGGCGGCCTTGCCCTGGGGGATGAGCCCGAGGGCCACGCGGCGCACCGTGACCGCCAGCGCCTGGGTGCCACCGTTCCCGCCCATACCGGCGATGACGGGCATCCAGATCGTCAGGGTGATGACCTTCGCCAGCTCGCTCTGGAACAGGTACACCACCCCGCCGGCAACAAAGGCGGTACAGAGGTTCACCAGAAGCCACGGGAGCCGGCTCTGCACCGCCCGGGTCCACGGGGCTGCCAGCTCCTCATCCGCCGAGACGCCACCGAACTTGAGGAGGTCCTCGGTCTGCTCGGCTTCGACGACGTCGATGACATCGTCGAAGGTCACCTGGCCCAGCAGTCTTCCACCGCCGTCGACCACGGGCACCGCCGGCACGTTGTAGCGGCTCATGAGCCGTGCCACGTCCTCCTGGTCCATTTCGGGGGTGACCCGGATCTCGGTGTCCTCCATGATGTCACGGACGACCCGGGTGCCCGGGCTGGTTACCAGCCGCTTGATGGGGAGCACGCCGAGGAGGTGATCGCCTTCGTCCACCACGTAGACCTGGGAGAAGTCCTCGATCTCCTCCGCCTGACGGCGCAGTGACTCGATGGCCTCGCTGGTGGTATCGGTGGCGCGCACCGTCACCACCTGGGCCGTCATCAGGCCGCCAGCAGTCTCCGGGTCGTAGCGGAGCAGGTCCTCGATTTCCTCGCGGTCTTCGACCTCGGCGAGGATCCGCTCCTGGTCCTCAGGATCGAGGCCACCAACCAGGTCCGCCGCCTCGTCGTCGGGGAGTTCCTCGACGATCTCGCCCGCCGTCTCCGGTGCCTCTTCCGCCAGGCTCTCCATCGTCGCTTCGGCCTGGGTCTCGTTCGGCATTTCGACAAGCGCCGCGCCCGACAACCTCGCTGGCAGGGCCTTCACCACCTGGAGGCGTTGTTCCTCGTCCAGCGAAGAGAGCACCTCGCCGAGATCGGCGGGCTCTGCCTTCTCCGCGAGCGCCAGGAATGCGCGGAGGTTGCCCCGGCGCACCAGGTCCAGCATGGAGCGGACGATCGTCGTGGTGCGGCTCACCGGGGTCCCTCCCCGGCGACGGGCGGCGCCAGCACCACTGGGGCGGGCGGTCCCCGGCGGATCAGGACCCGTTCCACGCGGGTGGGTGTGGCCTGCAGGATCTCGAACTCGAGACCACGCACCAGAAGCCGCTCGCCGGCGACCGGGATCCGGCCAGCGAGTTCCGTGAGCAGGCCACTCACCGTGCTGGTGCGCGCGACCGGCAGGGGTAGCTCGAAACGCTCCTCGACGGCGGCCACAGCGTGGGACCCGTCCACTTCGAGCAGCACCGGGCCCTCCTTGCCCGTCTGTCCTGCTGTGACGTCGAACTCGTCGAAGATTTCCCCCACCAACTCCTCCAGCAGGTCCTCGAGGGTCACGATCCCCAGCGTACCACCAAATTCATCCAGCACCACCGTCAAGTGGCGGCGTTCCCGCTGCATGTCCAGCAGCAGATCGCCGCAGGTCCGGCTCGCCGGCGCGTTTGCCACGGGCCGGATGGGCAGGCGGTCCCCCGGTTGGAGCTTGAACAGGTCGAAGGCGTGGAGCATGCCCACGATCTCGTCGAGGGTCCCCCGATAGACGGGGAGCCGGCTGTAGCCGCTCTGGGCGAATACTGCCGAGATGTCTTCCAGCGCATCGTCCTCGGAGACGGCCACTATGTCGGTGCGTGGGGTCATGACTTCGCGGACCGGCCGGTCGGTAAAGGTCATCACCCCACCAACCATGATCAGCTCTTCGTCCGCGGCGATCCCGGAGGCGGCTCCTTCCCGCCAGAAGGAGCGCAACTCCGCCGCTCCCGGACGGGCGCGCGCGGGGAGCAGAACGCCGACCAGCCGGGTGATGGGCCGAAGCACCGGGACGACCACATTCCGGAGCGCCTCCGCGCGCGGCCGCACCAGCCACCGCGGGATGAGGTAGCCCCCGAGGAGAACGAGCGGCATCGCCACCAAGACCAGCAGCAGCGCGAGGGAGGTGAGCGTGAGACCACTGAGGAAGGCCGGGATGCTGGCCCCAACGATCACTACCCCAAGAGCGGTCAGGACCGCGGTGGCCCCGAGGTACTCCTCCATCTCGGCGAGCCAGGAGAGCGACCCGGTGCCACCCCTGAGTTGCCCGGCCACGGCCCGGGTGAGCTCCAGCCGGCTGAGCGACATCAGTGCCGTCCCGGCCACCGCGCCGAAGATCGCGAGTGCCAACCCCAGCAGGAGGACCACCCAGGTCATGTGGCGTTCTCCTGCGCGGAGGCTTCGGCTCGGGCGGGCCGCGTCACCAGGACCCGCCGTACCCGGCGGCGGGCCACCTGCTCCACCAGGAGGTCGATGCCATCCACGTCGGTTCGCTCACCGCTCCTGGGAACCCGACCGAAGGCATCGAGCACCAATCCTCCGACGGTGGTGACGTCCTCCCGGTTAAATCGGTGGCCCAGCAGGGCCTCCAGTTCAGAGAGCGGCACCCCGCCCTCCACCGAAAGGTGCCCCTCGCCATCGTCCACGACCGGCTGGGCCTCGTCAGTGTCGTGCTCGTCCTTGATCTCGCCGACTACCTCCTCGAGGATGTCCTCCAGCGTGATGATCCCCGCGGTGCCGCCGAATTCATCCACGACCACAGCGAAGTGGCTGCGGCCCCGTTGGAAATCCCGCAGCTGGCGATCCAGCGTCTTGCCCTCCGGCACGAACGCCGCTGGCCGAATCAGCGTGTGCCACTCCCCGGCCTCGTCAGCGGCTGGCAGACTGGGAAGCATGTCCTTGGCGTAGAGCACGCCCACCACCGAGTCGGGGTGCTCCTCGTAGACCAGAATCCGGGCATGCTCGGAACGCCGGAGGGTGGCGACCACCTCGTCCCGACCGGCCCCGTTGTCCACGGCGATGATATCGATGCGGGGAGTCATCACCTCTGCCACCGTCATGTCGGCGAGAGAGAAGAGGCCCAGCAGCATGTCGCGCCGCACGTGGCCGCTCTCCCGACTGATGGGGAGGACCGGTGGACGGAACCGACTATCCGCCCAGGCGATCACCCGAAGGAGGGGATTCAGGACTCGCAGGGTGCGGAGCGCCCCGGGGCGCACCAGCGGCGGCAGATCGGGCGCAACCGACGCCAGCAGCCGGGGCAGCACGCTGCCAACGACCCAGACCAGCCCGACCGACAGCAGCAGGCGTCCGATCGCCCCGAGCGGCTCCCAGGCCCACCAGGTGTCCGCCGTCGCGGCGGCGGCACCGGCCAGGACCAGCAGCGCGAGATGGGCCACGTACAGCGCTCTCGCCGGCGGCAATCGGCGCCCGTCTCCCTGCTGCTGGTCGGCCAGAATGCGCGGGAGCTCCGCATCAGCCTCCGCGGCGAGCGAAAGCCAACCGGCCCAGAGGGAAAAGAGCAGGGTCACGAACGGGGTGACCAGACGGTGCAGCGTTTCGATCACGCGAGCGCTTTCAGGTAGCGTTCCTGGCGCCGCCACATGGCGGAGCGGGTGCGCCCTCGACCCTCGGGGTGATCGTAGCCCAGCACATGCAGGGTTCCGTGGACCACGAGGCGGGCAATTTCGTCGCCAAACGGCACTTGGTGCAGCCGCGCCTGACCACGGGCGACCGCGGGACAAATGTATACGTCTCCCGTCACGCCGCCTTCCGGCGGCCGGAGCGCGAAGGACAGCACGTCGGTGGCTTCATCGTGCCCCTTCCACTCGCGGTTGAGGCGGCGCATGGCAACCGGCCCGACGAAGGTGACCGTGATGTCGGCTCGGCGGCTCGGCGGCTCGGCGGCCCGGCCCTCCGCCCTGAGGACGACGGCAACGATCCTCCGAACCGTCGCGACCGGGAGCGGAAGCTGAACCCCGTCACACCCGACTCGTATGACAGGGAAGCGAACCGCCGCGCCGCCGAGCCGACTAGCCGTCGCTCCGCCTGAAGTCCTTCGTGATCCCACCGGTGCTCCTGGGATAATCGAGCCTGCCATGATGCAACCCCGCCAGCAGCGGGACGAACGCGTCTGCCACCAGATCCAGTTCCGGCAGGGTAACCGGTGCCTCCGCCAGCTGACCGGCCAGCACTCGCTGGTGGATCAGGTGATGGACCACCTCCCCTACCCGCTCCGGAGATCGCTGGTCCAGCACCCGCACGGCGGCGCCAGGGTGATCGTGAAGAGCGCGCTGAAGAACCCCAGTTCCCGCAATTCTGCGAAACTCTCCCGCCGGTAGAATCGCAGCAGCAGCCAGAAAAAGCTGAGGAAGAAGGCGTGCAGCAGCAGGGTGGCCGGACGGAGCTGCGGCAGCCCGGCCGCAACCGCGGGGGGGAGGAGCAGCGCCCAGCGCGCGATGCCGCCGAGCGCGCGGTCGCCGGGTCTCAACCGTTCTGGTCCTCCGCGTAGGCCTTGATGATTTCGCGCACCAGCTTGTGGCGCACCACGTCACTCTCGTCGAGATAGCAGAACGCGACCCCGTCGATCCCCGGCAGGATGCGCTCGATCTGGATCAGCCCGGAGTCCTCCCGCTTCGGGAGGTCGATCTGGGTCTTGTCCCCGGTGACGACCACCTTGCTGCTCACCCCCAGACGGGTGAGAAACATCTTCATCTGCGCGCCGGTCGCGTTCTGGGCCTCGTCCAGGATGATGAAGGCATCGGCGAGGGTGCGGCCGCGCATGTATGCCAGCGGGGCAATCTCGATGATCCGCGACTCGAGCGCCTTCTGCACCCGGTCGTGAGGCATCATGTCCTCGAGCGCGTCGTAGAGCGGTCGGAGGTAGGGGTCCACCTTGGCCTGCAGATCACCGGGGAGAAACCCCAGGGACTCGCCCGCCTCGACCGCCGGCCGCGCCAGCACGATCCGTTTGACCCGTTTGCGCGCCAGCGCCTCGACCGCCTTGGCCACCGCGAGGTAGGTCTTCCCCGTCCCGGCCGGCCCGATCCCGATGACGATGTCGTGGGTGGCGACGGCCTGCAGATACTCGCGCTGGCCCTGGGTCTTGGGCGAGATCACCCGCCGAAGGCCGGGGAGGATGATCTTGTAGTCGACCGCCCCGAGCGGCTCCTGAGATGGACCAGTCGCAACCAGGCGGGAGACATCCTCCGGGGTGACCGTCTCTCCCATCCGGGCCAGCTCCAGCATTCCCTGCACTACGGGCGCGGCTCGCTCCACTTGGTCCAGCGACCCCCCCAGCATCAGGGTATCGCCCCGCAGGGTGGCCCGCACTCCCGTCGCCCGCTGCAGCTCGACCAGGTTGGCGTCGTTCACCCCGGTGAACAGCACCGGGTCGGCGCCTTCGGTGGACATGCGATGCTGGATGTCGTCGGACAAGTTGGGCTCCGGCGTTGGAGTCAGTCCGCAGCTGTTACCGGGTTCCGCGTACCAGTCCTGCCAATGAACGCTGAGGCACATCCAACGTCTCCGACCGTGTACTCGGTACTCGGTACTCGGTACTGGTCATCCTGCCAATCACTCCGTCACCTTCAGATGCAGCGCCCGCAGCTCATCCGCGCTCACGACCGTTGGCGCCCCCTCGAACAGCGCCCGCGCCGCCGTGGTCTTCGGAAAGGCGATGACATCCCGCAGGCTCGTGGCCCCGGAGAGCAACATGGCGATCCGGTCGAAGCCCAGCGCGAAGCCACCGTGCGGCGGGGCGCCAGCGGCCAGCCCGTCGAGCAGGAAGCCGAAGCGGCGGCGGATCTCCTCCGCCGGGATGCCCAGCAGGCTGAAGATAGCCCGCTGCACCGCCGGGTCGGTGATCCGGATGGAGCCGCTCCCCAGCTCGTTGCCGTTGTACACCGCGTCGTAGTGCAGTGCGCGGCAGTGCCATGGATCGGTCTCCAGCCGGGCTACGTCCTCGGGGTGCGGCGCGGTAAACGGATGGTGCACAAACACCCATTTCCCCGTGGTCGGATCCTGCTCGAAGAGCGGGAAATCCACAATCCAGCAGAAGGCATGTTTGGTTGTGACGGGCGTCCCCGGCCGTCTAACCAGCTCCATCCGCACCGCGTGCAGCGCGGGGTTGGTCACTTCATCCTTCCCAACCACCGCGAGCAGCAGGTCTCCGTCCCCGGCCGGGAGGGTCGCGAGCCCCTCGGCGCCGAAGGCCTTGACTCCCTGCCCCTCCCAGCCCGCCGCGGTGCGCCGCGCCCAGATGAGTCCACCGGCCTTGGCGCTCTTCGCCGCGGCAGTCATGGCGTCGAGCTCCTTTCGGCTGGCGTGGCCGGCGCCCGTGGCGATGATGCCGCGCAGGCGCGCGCCGTCCGCCAGCGCGGCTTTCACGAAGTCCGCCGCATCGGCCTGCACCGCCCCGTTGAAGTCCTGGATCTCCAGCCCGAATCGCAGATCCGGCTTGTCGATGCCGTAGCGTTCCATGGCCTCCCGGTAGCCCATCCGGTGAAAGGGCGCCCCGACCGCTTCGCCTGCCTCGTCCCACAGCGCCACCAGCACCGTCTCGATATAGCCCTGGACATCCTCCTGCCGGACGAATGAGGACTCGATGTCGATCTGGGTGAACTCCGGCTGCCGGTCGGCGCGCAGGTCCTCATCGCGGAAGCACCGGGCGATCTGGAAGTATCGGTCAAAGCCGGCGACCATCAGCAACTGCTTGTAGATCTGCGGGGACTGCGGCAGCGCGTAGAACTCGCCCGGATGCACCCGGCTCGGCACCAGGTAGTCGCGCGCCCCTTCAGGGGTGGGCTTGGTCAGGATTGGCGTCTCGATCTCGAGAAACTCCAGCTCGGTCAGCGTCCGCCGGGCCCGCTGCAGCAGCCGGTGCCGCAGGACGAGGTTTCGCTGCAGCTCGGGCCGGCGCAGGTCGAGCACCCGGTTCTTGAGCCGGAGTTCTTCGGCGGGGAGGTCCTCGCCCTCCTTCCGGGCGACCGGAATCGCGGGGGTCTCGGCGGGCCCCACGATCTCGAGCCGTGTCACCCTCACCTCGATGTCACGGGAGGCGAGAGCCGAATCCCGGGCCGATTCGGGGCGGAGCTCCACCGTTCCTTCGACCAGCACCACGTCCTCCTGTCCCAAGGTGCCAGCCAAGGCGAGCACCTCTCGGGAGGTCCACCGGGGGTCGAAGGAGAGCTGCACCAGGCCATCCCGGTCGCGCAGATCGAGGAACAGGACGCCGCCCAAGTCGCGGACACGATGGACCCAGCCGCCGAGCCGAACCGCCAACCCGGCATGTTCGCGGCGGAGAGTCCCGGCGCGGTGGGTTCGGAGCGAGGTAGCCGCGCTCATCGCTCCTCTGCGTCGACGAGCATCTGATGAAACGCGGCCGGCGTCGCCGCCGAGAGCAGCCCGTCGCGCACGCTCTCCCGGCGCACCAGCCGCGCGATCCGCGAGAGCGCCTTCACGTGCTGACCGGCGGCATCGTCCGGCCCGATCAGGAGGAAGAACAGTCGGACGGGCTCGCCATCGAGCGCGTCGAATGGAACCCCGACGGGGCTACTGCCAGAAACCAGCAGCAGTTCGCTGACGAGGGGCGACTTCGCGTGAGGGATGGCGATGCCGTGGCCGATGCCGGTCGATAGCACCTGCTCCCGCTCGAGCACGGCGGCGAGAAGCGGTTCCATCGCGACCCCGGCGCGGTCGGCCAGCAACTGGGTCAGTTCGCGGAGCGCGCCAGCCTTATCGGCGGCCGCGAGGGGTACCCGGATGCGATCGGGGGTGAGGAGCTCGGTGAGCAGCAATCCGGTGTCGGGAGGAATGGTTGGCAAAACCTAACCGGGATGCCGGAACGTGGCAACCCATTCAGGCAGTATGATTTAGGCCCGTGCTCGGCGGTAGGTTGCACCCCCAGGATCGGCTCCACGAAGGCGGTCAGATTGTATCTTTCCCGCATGACCAGGCAAGACGCCCCGCCTCCCACGTTGCTCGATCTGGCACCCGGCATCGCCAGCGTGCGGCTAAGTGAGTGGGTGACGGCACAGAAGCTCACCGGCTACCGGTTGCGCCAGCTGCTGCCCCGCCTGTGGCAGCGGCCGGTGGGCGGCTGGCGTGAAGTCACCGAGCTTCCGGCGGAGCTGCGCGAACGCCTGGACCGGGAGTTGCCCCTCCCCCGGCTTGCCCTCGCCACGGAGCAGCACTCCAGCGACGGCACTCGGAAGTATCTGTGGCGCCTTGCCGATGGCGAGTTCGTGGAGTCGGTGCTCATCCCCTCGGGGGACCGCCGCACCCTCTGCATCTCCTCGCAGGCGGGCTGCGCCCTGGGGTGCATCTTTTGCGCGACTGGCCGAATGGGTTTCCGGCGGAACCTCTCGCCCTTCGAGATCGTGGGTCAGGTACGGGAGCTGATGCTGCGCGACCCGGCCGACAAGCCCACGAACATCGTCTTCATGGGAATGGGTGAGCCGCTGCTCAACTGGCCCGCCGTCGACGTGGCACTCGCCATCCTGAACAGTCCAGAGGGCCTGGGCATCGGCGCGCGACACATCACTGTGTCGACCGTCGGGATCATCCCCGGCATGGAGCAACTGGCGGCGCGGCCGGAACAGTTTCGTCTGGCCATCTCGCTGCATTCCCCCAGTCCGTCGCGCCGGCTGCCGCTCATGCCGATCGAGAAGAAGTACCCGCTGGGCGACGTCCTCAAGGCCGCGGCGGCCTTCCAGAAGCGGATCACCTTCGAATACGTCCTCATCGCGGGTTTGAACGACACCGACCGGGACGCCGACGATCTCGCGGCCCTGGCGCGCCGGATGGGGGCGCTGGTCAACCTGCTGCCGCTCCACCCGGGCGGCGCTCCGGATCTCGTGCCCACTCCGCCTTCGCGTATTCGGGCGTTTGCCGAGCGCCTGCGGGCTAGGAGGATCGAAGCGGTGGTCCGGCGGAGCCGGGGACTCGATATCAGCGCGGCGTGCGGGCAACTGCGGGTCGAGCACACGGAGCGTGCTCGACCCGCAGCCCGAGGCGGCAACGCGACCGAGGAATCCCTCGAACATTAGCGGGATCCCTGGCCGCGCTCGGGATGAGGCTCGGGCAGTCCAGGAGCGAGAGGCATCCGGCCGGTAGAGTGCCCAAGCCTTACCCCGTTGCGCCAAACCCGCTCGAGATACAGTTGATCGACAACAGCAGTGCCGAGAGATACTGCTGGCGCTCCGGCTCACCGGCCGCCGCGCGAAAGCGGCGGATGAGTTCCACCTGCTGGCGGCTCACCTGGTTGATCGTCGCCATGCGGCGGGCGAGACGGCGGCGAAACCTGGGAAACCGCTCTGCCAGCTCCGTGGCCCCGCTCAGGCGCAGCACCGCCGCCACCGAGCGCCGGTACTCCCCCTCCACCATGGCAAAGATCTCGTTTCTTGAGGTGGGGTCCGGCACCAGGTCCGCATAGAGCCGGGCGATCTCCAGGTCCACGTAGGAGAGCGTCTTCTCCACCTCGTCCAGCACCAACTGGAAGAGGCGGGACTCCCGGTACATCCGCTTCAGCAGCGCCTCGCCACGCTCGCCGCGGATCTGCATGAAGTTGAGCAGCCCGCTCCCCAAGCCATACCAGCCGGTAATGAAGTGCCGATTCTGTGACCAGGCGAAAACCCAGGGGATCGCACGCAGGTCCCCGAGCGTCCGGGCACCGGTGCGCCGGGCCGGCCGCGAGCCGATGTTGAGCAGCGTGAGCTCCTCGAGCGGGCTGGCAGCGGTGAAGTAGGTGATCAGGTCCGGTCGCTCGACGAACCGGCGGTAGGCCGCCTGGGCCGCGCCAGAGAGAGCCTCGAGCGCCTCGTCGTACTCGGCGGTCGGCTTGAGCGCCGCCTCCTGCTCCGAGCGCAGCGAATGTTCGAGGATGCTCGCCGCGAGCAGCTCCACCTGGTACTGCGCCGTACCGCGGTTGGCGTACTTCAGGGAGACCACCTCCCCCTGTTCCGTGAGCCGCATCTTGCCGCGGATGGAGCCGGCAGGCTGCGCCGCGATCGCCCGGCCCAACGGGGCCCCACCCCGGCTCACCGACCCGCCCCGACCGTGGAAGAAGCTGATCGGCACGCCCAGTTCCTCGCCCAGACGGGTGAGGCGGGCCTGCGCCTTGAACAGCTCCCAGTTGGACGAGAGGTAGCCGCCGTCCTTGTTGCTGTCGGAGTAGCCGATCATCACTTCCTGGGTGCCGCCCAGCGCCCGGACGGTGCGGCGCACCACCGGGATGCTGAGCAGCTCCCGCATCATGGCGGGGGCACGATGCAGATCCTCGATGGTCTCGAACAGTGGCACGATCGGCAGGGTGGAGCTCTCGATCCCCGCCTCATCCGCGAACAGCCCCGCTTCCTTGGCGAGGAGGTAGGCGCCCAGCACATCGGCGACCTCGCGGGTCATGCTCAGGACGAAAGCACCGAACGCCTCCCGGTCGAGTTCCGCCCGCATCTCACGCACCAGCCGGAACAGGCCGATCGTCTCGCGCACATCGGGCGGGAACGCCTCCAGCGGCCGCTCGCCGCGCCGTGGCTTGGCCAGCTCCCCCAGGAGCCAGGCTTTCCATTCATCGGACTGGACGGCGGGGGGGTCGCCCTGCTGGCCGGTGGTCAACCGCCAGAGCGAGGTGAGCGCTTGGGTGAGGCGGGTGGAGTTCTCGCGGAGGTCGAGCCGCACAGTGCTGAACCGGAAGGTCTCCACCTCCCGGCGCACCGGCCGGACCAGCTGGTCGGCGAGATTCGAGCTACCCCCATCGCGGAGCGCGCCCTCGAGGGTGCGCAGGTCCAGCAGCAGTTCGTCGGCCGAGGCGTACCCCTGCTCGGGCGGGGCCGTCCGGCCCTGCTCGGCATGCCCGATGGAACCGTCCAACCGACGCATCATGCAGGCGAGATACTGGCGGAAGACCTCGCCCGGGTTGCGGCTCAAGATGCCGGGACCGTCGCCGCTGAGCTCAAGGGCCCGGCTGAGGGCCGCGCGGAAGGCGGGCGTCACTTCCATGGCGCGCTCGGTAATGCTCAGTGTCTTGAGGAGTTCGACCAGGCGCTGGCGATAGCGGTGCAGGCTCGCCACCCGATTCTCACCCAGCGTGCGGCGGGTGACCTCGTTCGTGACGAAGGGATTGCCGTCGCGGTCGCCGCCGATCCAGGAGCCGAACTGGAAGAACGGGGGGATCTCGAAATGCTCCCCGGGCCAGACATGACCCAGGACCCGGTCCAGCTTCTCGAGCGTTTCACTGGTGGCTTCGAACAGGGTCTCGCTGAAGAAGTGCAGTCCCCAGTAGACCTCCTGCGGCACGGTGGGCTTCTCCAGCCGGAGTTCCCCGGTCATCCACAGAAGCTCGATGTCGGTGCGGAGCGTCTCCAGCAGGTGGGCCCGCTCCCGCGGCGTCCAGCGGGGCGATTCCAGGTCGACCAGCTTGCGATAGATGCGGCGGTGCTTCTCCAGCACCGTTACCCGCTTGGCCTCGGTGGGATGGGCCGTGATGGTCGGGCGGATTCGGAGGCCCTGGAGCAGCGTCCGGAGCTGCTCCGGCCCGGCGATTCCCTCCCGCGCCAGATCGTGCAGCACCTGCCCGAGGGTGCCCTTCACCTGCTCCGGGCCGCGTTCGGTCTCGGTCTGGCGCCGGCGCCGCATGCCGGCGTTCTGCTCGGCGATGGCCAGGAGCTGGAACCAGATGCCCTGCGCCCGCAGGCACGCCTCAAGCTGATCGGTGGTCCACGCCGGATCCATCGGCCCGCCCTCGAGCGCGGGCTCGAGATACGGGTGCCGCACCTTCACTGCATCGATGAGCAACTGGAAGAGCTGCTCCGCCACCTCGGTCGCGTACTGCGCGGCACTGGCCGCGAGCGGGTCGGCGGAGGCGGGTAGCGCCTCGGCGCTGAATGGCGCGAGGTGGTCCTGCGTCACACGACCCGATCGCGGACCGGCTGGCCGTTGAAGAAGAGGGTCAGATTTTCGATCGCCCGCATGCCCATCGCCACCCGGGTCTCCAAGGTGGCACTCCCCAGGTGCGGGAGCAGCACCACATTCTCCATGGACAGCAGTTCGGGACCGACCGCAGGCTCCTTCTCGAAAACGTCGAGGCCGGCGCCAGCGATGGTCTTCGACTTCAGGGCGGCGATCAGTGCCGCCTCGTCCACAACATCGCCACGAGCGGTGTTGATGAGAAAGGCGTCCTTCCGCATCAGCTTCAGGCGCTCGGCGTTGATCAGGTGGCGAGTCTCCGGCGTGGCGGGGCAATGCAACGAGATGAAGTCCGCCTCCCGGAGCACCTCCTCCGCCGTGCCCCGCTGCTCGGCGCCGAGCGCCTTCGCCTCTTCCGGTTTGGGGGGAAAGGGATCGCTGAAGATGATCCGCATCCCGAAGCCGTGATGGGCCCGGCGGGCCACTGCCTTGGCGATCCGGCCGAAGCCGATCAGGCCAAGGGTCTTGCCGCTCACCTTGGCGCCGAGCATGTGGGTCGGCCGCCAGCCGGTCCATTCCCGGTTGCGGACATGACGTTCGCCCTCGCCGGCCCGGCGGCCAATCATCAGGAGCAACGTCATGGCAATATCGGCGGTGTCATCGGTGAGCACATCGGGGGTGTTGGTCACCGTGAGGCCGAGTCGCCGCGCCGCCTCGATATCAATGTTATTGAAGCCTACGCCGAAATTGGCGATGATCCTGGCCCGCAGAGGAGAGGTCGCGAGAACGTCCACCGTCACCTTGTCGGTGACGGTGGGGAGGAGCCCGTCGGCGTCGCGGAGCGCCTCCTTGAGCTGCTCCGTGCTGAGGGGCACGTCATCCCGGTTGATCACGGCGTCGAAGCGCTGCTGGGCCTCCGCCTCACACGCGGCCGGAATCTTCCGCGTGATGATGACTTTCGGCTTGGCGCTCATCGCCGCACCGAGCGCTTCTTGGCCGGCTTCTTGGCCAGCGCCTCGGCGACTGCCTCGCCAAGGTGGGCCGGACTCTTGGCGACGGTCAGGCCGAGCGACCGCATGATCTCGGCCTTTTCCGCGGCCGTGTCGCCGAAGGCGGAAATGATCGCGCCGGCATGGCCCATGCGGCGTCCCTTCGGCGCAGTGAGCCCCGCCACGTAGCCGATCACCGGCTTGCTCATGTGTTCCTTCACCCACATGGCAGCCTCGGCTTCCTGCGGCCCGCCGATCTCGCCGATCATCATGACCGCCTCGGTCTCCGGGTCCTGTTCGAAGAGAGCGAGGATATCCAGGAAGCTCGAGCCGTTGATCGGGTCACCCCCGATCCCGATGCTGGACGAGACCCCGATGCCGAGGTCCTTCATCTGGCTCGCCGCCTCGTAGCCGAGCGTGCCGGAGCGGGTCACCAGCCCGACCCGGCCCTGCATGTAGATGTGTCCGGGCATGATGCCGAGCATCGACTTGCCCGGACTGATGAGGCCGGCGCAGTTGGGGCCGATGAGGGTAGTGCGCTTCTCCTTCGGATACCGCCGGAGGTAGCGCTTCACCATCATCATGTCCTGCGCCGGGATACCGTCGGTGATGCAGCAGACCAGCTTGATGCCCGCGTCCGCCGCCTCCATGATGGCATCGGCGCAGAACGCCGCGGGCACGAAGATGAGGCTCGCGTCCGGATAGACGGCATCCACTGCTTCCTTCACGGTGTGGAACACCGGCAGCCCGATATGGTTTTGCCCCCCCTTGCCGGGGGTGACGCCGCCCACGACCTTCGACCCGTACTCGATCATCTTCTGGGCGTGGAAGGTGGCCTTGTCGCCGGTGAAGCCCTGAACGATGATCCGGGTGAGTTCGTTGATCAGAATGGCCATGGTCAGTTCCCCTTCGCTTTCTTCCATGCCGCCACGACCTTATCGGCCGCGTCCTCCAGCGAATCGGCGGAGATGATGGGGAGGCCGGACGACTTGATGATTTCCTGCCCCGCCTCGACGTTGGTGCCCGCGAGCCGCACCACCAGCGGCACGTTGACGCCGACCTCTTTCACCGCCTGCACCACGCCCTTGGCCACCCAGTCGCAACGATTGATGCCGGCGAAGATGTTCACCAGCATGGCCGCCACCTTCCGGTCCTGCAGCACCAGCTTGAACGCCATCGCCACCCGCTCCGGGGAGGCGCCGCCCCCCACGTCCAGGAAGTTGGCGGGGGATCCGCCGGCGTGCTTGATCATGTCCATGGTCGCCATCGCGAGCCCGGCGCCGTTGATGATGCAGCCAATCTCGCCATCGAGCGCGACGTAGTTGAGCCCGTACTCACCCGCCTGGGCCTCGCGCGGGTCCTCCTCGGCGTGGTCCCGCAGCTCGCTCACGTTGGGCCGGCGGAAGAGCGCGTTGTCGTCGAAGCCCATCTTGGCGTCCAGCGCGAGCAGCTGGCCGTCCTTGGTGAGGACGAGGGGATTGATCTCCACCATCGTGGCGTCGAGATCCCGGAAGGCGCGGTGGCACCCCATGAGAGTGTTGACCATCCGGTTCACCGACGAGGCGGGGATGCCGAGGCTGAAGGCGATTTCCCGCGCCTGGAAGGACTGCATGCCAACCGCCGGCTCCATCTGCTGGCGGAGGATCGTTTCCGGCTCGCTCTTGGCGATCTCCTCGATCTCCATGCCGCCATGCGGGTGGGCGACGAGCATGATGCGCTCGCTCTTGCGGTCCAGCACGAAGCCGATGTACAGCTCCCGCTCGATCGGCACCGCCGCCTCGACGTAGAGGCGATGCACCACCTTGCCCTCGGGGCCGGTCTGGTGCGTCACCAGCCGCTTGCCGAGGAGCTCGGTCGCCGCCTTGCGCACCTCGTCCTCAGTGGTGCAGAGCTTGATCCCGCCGGCCTTGCCGCGCGCCCCCGAGTGGATCTGCGCCTTAACCGCCCAGCGGGCGCCACCGATCTCCGCAGCTCGGTAGACCGCCTGCTCGGCGCTGTAGGCCACGCCACCGCGCGGGACGGCAACGCCGAAATTGGCGAGGAGTTCTTTGGCCTGGTATTCGTGGATGTCCATGCCTGCCTCAATGGAGTGAGCGTGAGCGCTGAGCGGTGAGCGGGAAGCGGGCCGTGTTCCGCTCACCGCTCACCCTTCACCGCCTGCCGGTGATCGCCTTGTCCATATCCACCACGTTCTGCGCCATCCGCGCACTCGCCGCGTCGATCATCCGGCCGTCGAGCTGGGCGGCGCCCTTCCCTTCCTTGGCTGCCTGGTCCAGCGCCTCGAGAATCCGCTTCGCGCGGCTCACCTCCGCCTCCGGCGGCGTGAAGACCTGGTTGGCCAATTCGATCTGGGTCGGGTGGATGGCCCACTTGCCCTCGATGCCGAGGGCCGCGCCCCGGCGCGCCGCGGCGAGGTAGCCGTCCGGGTCCTTGAAATCGCCGAAGGGCCCGTCGATCGGCCGCAGCCCGTAGGCGCGACAGGCCACGATCATCCGGGTCAGCGAGGCGTGCCACTGATCGCCGGGGTAGTCAGGGTTGAGTCCACCGATCGACACCGTGCGGGCTCGCATGCTGGCAGCGTAGTCCGCGACGCCGAAGTGCATCGCCTCCAGCCGCTTCGAGCTGGTCGCGATGGCCTCGACGTTGGCCATGCCAAGCGCGGTCTCAATCAGGACGTCGATGCCGATCCGGTGCGGGATCTTCCTGGCGGTCTCGATCTGGGTGAGCAGGGCGTCGGTCAGGTACACGTCACCCGGCACCCCGACCTTCGGCACCAGCACCACATCCAGCCTTGCCCCCGCCTGCTCCACCACATCCACCATATCCCGGTAGAAGTAATGGGTATCGATGCCGTTCACGCGCACACAGATCGTCTTGCCGTGGCCGCGCCAGTCGTACTTGTTCAGCGCCTCGATCACGTTGACGCGGGCCTGCTCCTTGTCCGCCGGGGCGACGGCATCCTCCAGGTCGAGGAAGACGTAATCGGCCGCACAGGTCAGCGCCTTCTCGAACATCGCCGGGTTGGAGCCCGGCACGGCCAGCTCGCTCCGCTGCAGGCGGGGACGTGCCGGCTCGTAACGGGTGTGGCTCACGCGACCCCCGCTGGCTTCTTGGCCACGGCGGACTCGGCCGGCCCGGCGGTCTTCTTGGGCGGCAGGGGTTTCTGGGTCTCGATCCAGTACTGCTGGGCCGCGGCCACGCCCTTGCCCAGCTCTACCTTGACGCCCACGTCGCGCATCGCCATCTCGGCCCCGGCGATACCGGCCAGGAGCGTGATCTCGTTGAGGTCGCCCAGGTGTCCGATGCGGAACAGCTTCCCGGCCACCTTATTGAGGCCGGCGCCCAGCGCGAAGTTGTAGCGGCGGTAGGCCACGTCGATCACGTCGGCGCCGTTGAAGCCCGAGGGAACCATGATGGCGCTGACGGTGTCGGAGTACCACTTGGGCGCCTTGGCGCAAAGCGTGAGCCCCCATGCCGCCACCGCGCGACGGCAGCCCTCCGCCAGGCGATGGTGCCGGGTGAAGACGTTCTCAATCCCCTCCTCGAGCAGCATCGTGAGCGCCTCCTTCAACCCATAGAGCATGGGGATCGAGGGTGTGTACGGGAAGTACCCCGTCGCATTGGCCTTCACCATGTCCTCATAGCTCCAGTAGCAGCGCGGCAGCTTGGCGGTCTTGCCCAGCTCCAGCGCCCGCGGGCTGACGCACACGATGCCCGCGCCGGCGGGCAGCATGAAGCCCTTCTGCGACCCGGTCACCGTGATGTCGACTTTCCACTCGTCCATCCGGAAGTCGATGCTGGCGAGCCCCGAGACGCTGTCCACGAAGAGGAGCGCGGGATGCTTGGCGGCGTCAATGGCCTTGCGGACCGCCCCGATGTCGCTGGTCACGCCGGTCGCGGTCTCATTGTGGACCACGCAGACGGCCTTGTACTCATGCTTCGAATCCTTCGATAGGATCTCGTGGATCTGCTCCGGCGGGGCGCCCTCCCCCCACTCCACGTCCACCGCCGTCACGTCCAGGCCGAGCCGCTGCATCATGTCGATCCACAGGTGGCTGAACTGACCGTAGCGGAACGACAGCACCTTGTCTCCCGGGGAGAGGCTATTGACCAGGGCCGATTCCCAGCCGCCGGTGCCGGTGCCCGGGAAAACGAAGGGCGTGCCCGCCTCGGTCTTGAAGACCTTCCGGAGGTCGCGGAGAATCGGTGCGGTGAGCTCCGGGAACGACGACGACCGGTGGTCCTCCATCGGTACGTGCATCGCGCGGAGGATGCGATCGGGCGTGTTCGTGGGACCGGGAACGAACAGGAAGTTGCGGCCTGGCATGGCATCATCCTCTACGCTGAAGACAACACGGAACGAGAGCCCCGGGCTCTCGCGCGAATGCTTGCGGGCGGCTGTATGTTCATACGGCCTAACCGCCCTTTGACGCGTGGACCAACAGATGACCACTGCTGCCCCGCCCGCAGACCCGCGGGCCCTACTCGCGGATCTCTACTGGGCCGCCGTCACTGCGGCCGCCCCGGGCCCGGCCCTCCGGGTGGCGCTCACCCGCGTCGCCACGGACCCGTCCCGCCCGATTCATCTCATCGCCCTGGGCAAGGCGGCGCTCCCCATGGCCCAGACCGCGGTCGACGTGTTGGCGGAGCGCGGACTGGCCCCGGCCGGCGGAATCCTGGTGGTCCCCGAAGCGTCCCCCAGCCCCCATCCCCGGCTCAGCGTCGCCGTGGGGGACCACCCTCAACCGGGGCCGGGCTCTTTCAGCGCCGCCGCCCAGTTGGGCGACGCGGTGGCGGCGGTCCACCCGGACCATGAGGCTTGGGTGCTTCTCTCCGGGGGTACGACCAGCCTGATCGGCGCCCCCCTCCCCGGGCTCCGACCGACGGATCTCACGGAGCTGTACCGTCAGTTGCTGGGATCCGGCCTCGATATAACGGCGATGAATCGGATCCGCAAACGCTTCACACGGTGGGCGGGCGGGCGACTGGCCGCCGCTCTCTACCCGGCCCACGTGAAAAATTTCACAATCTCGGACGTAATCGGCGATGACTTGCCTTCCATCGGTTCTGGACCGTGCGTTCCGGATATCTCCAGCGCGGCGGAGGTGCGGACCGCTCTCGGCTCCGCCGGCTTGTGGGAAAACGTCCCGACTGGGCTTCGCGAGCACCTCGAAGCCGTCATCCGGGGTGAAGCCCCCGAGACCCCCAAGCCCGACCACCCTGCCTTCCGAACCACCGAGACAATCCTCATCGCCAGCAATCGTCTGGCGCTCGAAGCGGCCGCGGATCGGGCTCGCGCCCTCGGGTTGGAGGCGTTACTTCTGGACACCGCCCTGGCTGGTGAAGCGGCCGAAGTCGGCCGCCGGCTAGCATCCAAACTCGTGGATTATGATGCCACAACTGGCGTGAGAGCGCAAGCCGGGAAAGTGAATAAAGATACGATTCTTGTCTGGGGTGGAGAGACCACCGTCACCCTCGGCTCCGCTACCGGATTGGGGGGTCGCTCCCAGGAACTGGCACTGGCGGCGGCCGAGGTTCTGGCGCGGGCGGGCGGAGGGACAGCTGGTCGGACGGTGCATCTCCTCGCGGCTGGGACCGACGGGCGGGACGGGCCCACGGATGCGGCGGGCGGGTTCGCCGAGGCGGCGACCTGGGAGGCGATCCGGGGCTCCGGGCGCGACCCGGCCCGGGACCTCCAGACCCATCACGCCTACGACGCCCTCGCTGCCGGGGGCGCCCTCTTCAAGACCGGGATGACCGGCACCAATGTCATGGACCTGGTACTCGGACTGATCAGCCGCGCAGCCTGATTGCGCCGGAGGCCCCGCTCAGCCCCCTCCCGCGGTCACGGCCGTCCCTGCTCGTCCGGTTGAAAATCCGGTCCGAGGATGACGGTCACATCCACCCGGCGCAGGGTGTCGGCGCGCGTGACGATCCGTCCCACGCCGATCGCATTCCTCACCCGCTCGGCGTTGTCGGTATCGCCGCGACGCAGCAGCACCTGGGTGGTGTCCACCGGGGGCTCCGCATTCCCGAAATAGACGACGTCGAATCCCAGCCGCCGCAAGCGCCGCACGCCCAGCCGCGCCAGTCCGCTCCGCCCGCTCCCGTTCAACACTTCGACGACAATGCCGTGGCCACCGGCGGGAATATCGAAGGCATGCCCCTCCACCCGGTCACGGCGAAGGGACCGGCCCAGGGCGAGAAGGAGGATGAAGAAGAGAAGTGTGCCGCCGGCGATCAGCGCGCGGCGCGTCCGAGGAGTGAGTTCCAAAACCTGACCGTGGGATCGGGGAGTGGCCAGCCCGAGGCCACGGCGTGTCCGAGTCGGGTACGCGCGACCTCTCGCAGGACCGCGCCCGGGTCCTTGGGAAAGCGTCCCGTGAGTCCCGTGCCCTCGTCACGCGAATGCTCCCGTCCAGGCTCGAGGAAATCGGCACAGTACAGGACCCGTCCGACCATGTCCCACTCCGCGAGCCCCACGCTGTGGTAGCGCACGGCATCGAGGACGCCCCTGTCGGTTTCGCCGTCGGCCTTGGCGTGCGCGGCGCTGGCCGGACCGTGCCGGAGCTCGGTCGGACCGTGGCCTGACGGCGCCCAGCGCTCCAGTTCGTCGGTCGTCGCATCGCGGAGCGCGTCATGCAGCCACACGGCCCGGAGCCAGCGGTTGCGCTCGCTGTCGGGTACCCCCATCTCCTCCGCCCAGTGCGCCACCAGTCGCGCGACTCGTTCGATGTGAGCGAGCCGCTTCGGCGAGACCACCGCCCATTCGGGCAGGGTCGGCCGGAGACCGGAGGGGGTAGGGTGGACTTCGTGCATCAGGGTCAACGGAACTCCGTGCCAAAGATATGGTTATCGAGCAGCCGCGTAGCACCGATGCGGCCAGCAACAGCGACGATCGTGCCACCGGCGGCAGTCTCGACGGGGGCCATCCGGATGGGGTCCACAATGGCAATATAGTCCACCATCACCCCCGGAAACATGCGGAATTCATCCCGCATGTGGCGTTCCAGCGTGGCGGGGTCGCACTCCCCGGCCCGCCATGCCCGGTCCACCGTGCGGAGGACGTGGCTGAGGGCCAGCGCCTGCCGGCGGCCCTCCGCATCGAGGTAGGCGTTGCGGCTGCTCAACGCCAGGCCGTCGGATTCCCGCACCGTGGGGGAGACCACGAGCTCGACCGTGAAGTTCAGATCGGCCACCATTCGGCGTACCAGCGTGGCCTGCTGGATGTCCTTCTGTCCGAACACCGCCACATCCGGCTGGGTCAAGTGAAAGAGTTTCGCCACAACGGTCAGCACACCCGCGAAATGGCCAGGCCGGGTCGTGCCTTCCCAGCGATCGGCGATCGCCCCGGGCACGACCCGGGTATCCGAGCCGGGCGGGTACATGACCTCCGCCGCCGGCAGGAACAGCGCGGTGACCCCCCGCTCCCGCGCCAGCGCGCGATCGCGTTCGAGGTCGCGCGGATAGCGCCGGAAGTCCTCTCCAGGACCGAACTGCAGCGGATTCACGAACACCGTCATGACTACGGCATCGCTCCGGCGGCGCGCCTCGTCAACCAGCGAAAGATGGCCCTCGTGGAGCGCCCCCATGGTGGGCACCAGGCCGATGCGCTTCCCCACCGCGCGTTGCTCGACGAGCCAGGCGCGCAACGGGGGGATGGCGGAGAATTCGAGCATTGGGAGGGGCTATCGGCTATCGGCTGTCAGATCCGATAGCTGACAGCCGATAGCCGATCGCCGATAGCCGATAGCCGATAGCCGCTGTCCTACTCAAAGCTGTGCTCTTTCCCCGGATATCGCCCGGCGCGTACCTCCTCGGCGAAGCATCGGGCGGCATCGCGCACCGTATCGGCCAGCTCGGCGTACTTCTTCAGGAATTTGGGGGCGAAGTCCTCGTTCAGCCCCAGCATGTCGTGGAGCACCAGCACCTGCCCGTCGCACCCCGGCCCTGCCCCGATACCGATCGTCGGGATCGCGACCGAGCGGCTGACCTCAGCAGCGAGCGGCGCCGGCACCAGCTCAAGAACCATGGACGAGGCACCCGCCTCCTCAAGGAACCGGGCGTCAGAGCGCATCCGGTCGGCGACGACGCGATCGCGACCCTGGATCCGGTACCCCCCGAGCTGATTGACCGACTGGGGGGTCAGCCCGATATGCCCCATCACCGGGATGCCCACGCGCACCAGAGCCCGCACCGTCTCGGCCATGTGCTCGCCCCCTTCGAGCTTCACGCCGTGGGCGCCGGTCTCCTTCATTACTCGACCCGCATTGCGGAGCGCCTCCTCCACCGTGACCTGGTAGGTGAGGAAGGGAAGGTCCACGAAGACCAACGACTGCCGGGCTCCCCGGCGCACGGCCTGGGCATGGTAGATCATCTGGTCCAGCGACGCGCTGAGGGTGGTCTCGTGGCCGGCCAGGACCTGGTTCAGGGAGTCACCGACGAGGAGGATGTCGACAATTCCGTCGAGCAGCCGGGCGAACAGGGCGTCGTAACAGGTCAAGACGGTGACCTTCCTCCCCGCCGCCTTCATTTCGCGGAGGTCGGGAATGGTCAGGGGCTTCGGTTCATCCGGCATCAGTTCTCTCCCAAGGGTGCCACGTACCGAGTATGGCGTACCGCGTACCGGAGCGCTGTGATCATGGCTCGCCCGATAGGGGGGCGCCGCTGGAACCCGCGGTACGCGGTACGCGACACGGGGTACTAGCCGTCATCCTTCTTCACCGGCACCAGCATGTCCAGCTCTTCGATCTCCCGCTGCCACCAGTCACGGTTGGGCAACTCCAGATGCGGAATCCGGAGATCTGGATCGCGGAGCCGTCGGGTACCGAACCGGACGATGTCGAGATCGAGGGTGCGCGGCCCCCAGCGCTCTCCGCGGGTACGGCCGTTCTCGTCCTCGATCTTGTGCAGTGCCTTGAGGAACCGTCCTGGATCGAGCGAGGTCTCCACGAGCACCATCTGGTTCAGGTAGCGCTCCTGGCCGGGGGGACCCTGCGGCTCGGTCTCCTCGATGGCCGAGGCGGCGAGCACCGTGGTCAGCGGCAGCCGGCCCAGCGCCTCACGCGCCCGGGCGAGAAGAGTGGCGCGATCGCCGAGATTGCTGCCCAGAGCGACGTAGACGCGTTCGCGCGGATTCATAGCTCGTGCGAGAAGTGGCGGACGATCATCTCGAGCCGCTCCGCGACACCGGCAAGTTCGCGGATGGTGCGCTCCAGTTCGGCATGGCCGCGCGCAGCCTCCGACGCGCGGCGCGCGGTCGTGTTGGCGTCCTCGAGCGTGCGCGCCGAAACGGCGGCGACCCGCGCCATCTGGTCTCTCAGGCGCAGGGCGGCCTGTTCCTGGCGCGCGGCGGTGTCAGCGATGTGGCGGGCATGTCCGCCGGCGTCCATCGTTCCCGTCACGATGTGCTCCAGCGCGCGGGCCGCGTCGCCGGACAGCTGCTCCACGCCGCGGACGGTCTCGGTGCCACGGTCCATTTCCTCGGAAATCTGGGCCACCTGCCCGAGGATCGCGGCCACCAGCCCGCCCGCCTCACGGGACGCCTGCGCGCTCTGGGCCGCGAGCTGCCGTACTTCTTCGGCCACCACCGCGAAGCCCCGTCCCTGCTGCCCGGCCCGCGCCGCCTCAATGGCGGCGTTCAGGGCGATGAGATTGGTGGCATCGGCGATCTCGCGGATGGTCCCGATGAAGCCGATCAGCCGGTTGCTCACCTGGTACAGCTCCCCGACCCGCCCCGTGGTCGCCCCGACGAACTGCTGCAACTGGACCAGACGGCGCATGGCGTCCTGGATCAACTCGCGGTTATGCGCCGCGGTCTCGCTGGCGGTGCGGCATGCCTCAGCCGCGGCAGCGCCGTCCACGGCGACCTCGCGTGACTGGGTGGCAAGCCCCGCGGTGGCCTCCCGCCCCTGGGCAATCAGCTGCTCCTGCTCGGCGGCGCCACCGCGGATGGCGTGCGCCGTCTGCGCCACCGCCGCCGCCGACGCGCGCAGCCCGTCGGCGGTCGCAACCAGCGCCTTGACCTGCACGCCAACCCGTTCGACGGTCTCTATCATCGGCCGGCGCAGATCGGCAATGTGGATGGCGGTGGCGAGCTGGCTCGCGAAGGTGGCCGCCGCCGCAACTTCCTTCTTGCCGTAGGTGTGGGGCTTGTGATGATCCAGCTCCAGCGTCCCGATCACATCGCTCCCGAAGCGGAGCGGCAGCACCAGCATGCTGATCGCGTCGGGCGACGGGGCCAGGATCTCCTCGTCGATCCGGGCATCGTCGACAACCACGACCTCGGCGCGCTCCACCGCCCGGGCGCGGAGTTGGGGACTGTCGAACGGCGGGTCACCCCGGTTGGGCCAGCCGAGGGCGCCCCGGTAGACGAGGCTGGCCCCGCCATCCCGGACCCGAAAGATTCGGAAATCACTCCAGTCCAGCACCCGATTGGCCATCCGCTCCAGTTCGCTGAAGGCGTCCTGCAGAGACGCGTTGCTGGTGATGATTCGCTCGCGCGAGTGGATCTTGTTGAGCTCCTCCGCGGCGATCGCTTCCTCGAGAATCCGGGTCGTCAGCATCCCCAGGACGGCGAGTACCACCAGCACGGTCGCCCATCCCTCGGGGGGCAGCGCCAGCAGTGCGCTGGTGGCGATGACGGCGCCGATGATTGTGAGCAGATAGGCCAGCACCTCGTAGCGCAGGATCATCAGCCGCTCGTGGGGCTCGAGCTTGCGACGCACCAGAAGGGTGAAGTAGAACAGCGCCCGGGTAAGGAAGAAGTACGTCCCGCCGAGGGTGAGGGCGGCAGGGAGAAACTCGAGGGTGACGCCACTGGGCTCGGTGTGCAGGAAGACCGCCGCGTAGGCCCCGTAGGCGGCGATGAAGCCGAGAACTTCACGGCCGGCATTGATCCAGGCGCTGCGGAGCAGCTTGCGGAGCCAGAAGGCGTCGGCGATGAAGACGCCGAGGCCCAGCGCGAAGCTGACGGTGCCGGGGCCGATGGTGATGGCGCCAACCAGGGCGACGACCCCGATCTGCGAGATGAAGCTGAACTTGGAAAGCTGGATCTGGCCGCGGCGGAGAATCACCACCATGACCACGAGGCCCAGCGCCACCCAGGGGTGCTCCAGCCAGCGCTGGTCCCGGACCAGGGCCGCCAGACCGAGCAGAGTCCCGCCCCACGCGAGGCCGCGGGCATAGCCATCGAGCAGCCACCGAGGAACCTGCCTCACTGCGGCCGCTCCCGGTCCGCCTCATCCAGCGCGGTCCGGAGCTCGGCGAGCATGCGGGAGGCGGCCACCGGCCCGTCCCGCCCGAGGGTCTCCACCAGCGCGCTGCCGACCACCACGCCGTCAGCGAGGTGCGCCACCAAGCGCGCCTGGGCGGCGGTGCTGATACCGAACCCCACCGCCAGCGGGAGCGGGCTCGCGGCGCGTACCCGTGCCACGTACTCCTCCAGCCCGGTCGCGAGCGCGCGGCTCGCCCCGGTGACCCCCAGCCGCGCCACCAGATACAGGAAGCCCTGCGCCGCCCGCACCACCTGGGCGAGTCGGGCACCGGTGGTGGTGGGGGCAACGAGACGGATCAGGTCGAGTGGGCTCGCGCGCACCGCCTCCTCGATCGCCGGATCGCTTCCGGCGGGAAGATCGGTCAGCAGCAGCCCAGCGATCCGCAGGTCCGCCGCGTCGCGCAGGAAGCGCTCGATGCCGTAGCGGCGCACCGGGTTCAGATAGCTGAACACCACAACCGGCCGGGACAGCTTCGCCTCGGCGATCAACTCGAAGGTTCGGGGGAGGGTCATCCCCTGCTGCAGGGCCTCGAAGGTCGAGCGCTGGATGGTGGGCCCGTCGGCCAGCGGATCACTGAAGGCGACGCCGACCTCCAGGATATCGGCATACTCCTCGGCGCGGCGGAGCGCCTCGAGACTGGCGGTGCGATCGGGGTGACCGGCAGTGAAGTAGGGAACCAGCGCGGTCCGGCCCCGGCCACGCAGGGCGGTCCAGGCGGCCGAGAGGGCTGACTCAGACGAAGTAGTCGCCGACAATGATCCCGTACCGGTCGGGGTTGGTCACCTTGACGATGGACCGAAGGAAAGCCCCACCCTGGTCCTGGCTCGCCAGATTCTCCTCGCGACCGGGCGGCCCAACAAGGGCGCCGTCCTGGTCGATGCAGATCCGCACGATCGGGCGGTTCATGAAGTTCTGGTCGGGATTGGCCTGAGCGACGATCGCCACCTCGAAGGTGTCAAGGATGACGCAGGTCCCCACCGGATAGATGCCGATGAGGTTGATCATCGCCTTGACCAGGATCTTGTCGTAGCCGCGGCGCGGGTTCTCCCACATCTCGCGCAGCACCTGGTCCGGCTGGATCGGTACGGTCTGGTAGCTCCGCCGGGTGGTGGCGGCGTCATAGCCGTCCGCCACCGCGACGATGCGGGAGTAGATCCCCTGTACGCGGGGGCGGATGGCCTTGGGATAGCCGGTGAGGTCGCTCTTCATGTGGTGCTCCTGCGCCACCACGATCTGCCGGTAGGGGATCTCGCCGTAGCCCCGCATGTTGAACAGGGTGAGCACCCCGAGCCAGGGATGGGTCTGCATCAGGTTCCACTCGTCCTCCGTGAGGCCGGTGGTCTTGTTGAGCACTTCCACCGGGATGCGCGCCTTGCCGACATCGTGCAGCAACGCGGCGAGCCCCAGGTCGTACAGCTGCAGCCGGGTGAGGCCCAGCTTCTTGCCGATGGCCACCGAGAGAATGCACACGTTCACCGAGTGGGCGAAGGTGTATTCATCGTAGTCACGGATGGTGGTGAGGCCCAGCAGCGAGGTCTCGTTATTAAGCACCTGGTCCACGATTGCCTGCACCGCGCGCTTCACCTTGGCGACCGAGGTGGTGCGGCCGAGCCGTACGCTGTTGATCAGGTCCTTGGTGACCGCCACGCCGTGGGAATAGGTCCGCTTGGCGACTTCCCGGGCCTGCTCCGCCTCGGCGACCTTCTCCTCCGACTCCTGTGGTGGCTCAACCTCGATGTGCTGGACCCCGGCGACGGCGAGCTTCTCCCGGAGATCGAGCAGCCGCTCCGGGTTTCGCTCCTCGCCCTTCTCCATGAGCGAGAGCAGCACGCCCAGGAAGATCTGCCACTCCCGCCGCTCGACGCCGGTGTGCACCTTCACCTCGCCCAGGTCCACTGAGCGGAGGGCGGCCAGGATATTGGAGAAGGCGGCGTAGTTGTCGAGTTCGAGTCGGAGCCGAGTGCCGTTGACGAAGATGAAGTCCCCCGAAATCCGCAGCTCGATTTCGCCCTGCGGCCCCAGAATCGAGACGGCGGCGGCCTGCACATCGTCGAGGGCCTTCTGGGCGGTGGCGTTCTCGATGGGATAGAGCTTGAGGCTGCGGAGTGCGGCGTACATCGAGATGAGAAACCCGCGGCCCGCCTGCCGGAGGAAGGCATCGCCGGAAACGCGCTCGTCGCCCTGCAGGGCGTGCAGGCTGGCCTCCGACTCCCGGGTCATGTGCCGGCCTCGCGCAGCGCCCGGCTGACCGCGTTGCGGACCACGAGTTCCTTGTCATTGCGGTACTGCTCGAGCAGTTCTCTCGCCGCCGCGGTCTTGAGCCGCCCGATGGCGAGGGCCGCGCAGGCCCGCACTTCGGGGGCCTCCTTCCGCTTGAAGAACCCGCCGGCGGAAAGCATCACCGAGAGGGTCTCGAGCGCGTTCGGCCCCGCGATCTGGGCGAACGCCTCGAAGAACCGCATGCGCTCGGTGAGGTCGATCTCCCGGGTCGCCTTCCCCTGCACGACCGCCTCGATCCGCCGCAGCGCGCCCTTGTGGCCCCGGCGGCCCAGCGCCTGCACGCAGGCGATGCGCACGTCGCGATCGGTGTCCTCGAGCGCGCGCTCGACCCCCTGCAGCGCCCCCGGGGTGCCGATGGTGTCGAGTGCCTGCACCCCCAGGAGCCGCTGAGCCGGCAACGGATGGGCCAGCGCTTCCACCAGCCCGGGAATCGCCGCCTGCAGCCGCAGCCGCCCGCAAAGGCCGATGACCGCCGGCAGCGCCTCGGACTCGGGCAACCGGAGCAGCCGCAGCACTTCCAGTGGGCTCCCCTCAGCGAGGCGGTCGGAGGCGGAAGCGAGCAGTTGGTGGATCGCGGAGTTGGCCGGCAGCTTCGGCAGCCAGACCAGCACCGTCTCGAGCCCGGCCGGGCGCAGTTCGCGAAACAGTTCGCCGAGGTCTTCCTCGCTGGGGGGCGTCTGGGCCTCGCTGACCGACTGGAGGATCTGCTGCAGCACGGCGGGCTCGGACAGACGTCCGGTCAAGGCATCGAGCCGGGCCTGCTCCTCCTGGGCGAAGAGCCCAGGCCGGCGGGTCAGGAGCCTGGTCTCACGGAGGATCAGAGCCACAGAGCGGAAGTCGCCCGCGTTCAGGATGTGGGGGAGATAGCTCTCCATTGTCCCGAGCACGTCGGCCCGGGCCCAGCCTTCGCTGCGCTGCTCCAGGATGTCGAAGACGATGCTCAGGACGTTGGCACGCAGATCTTGCTGGTACTCCCGCTCCACCGACTGCGTGATGGCCCGGATCTCCGCCTCTTCCAACCAGTACAGCGTGGAGTCGAAGTCCTCGAGGTCCACCACCCCCGATTTCCGCGGGGGCGCCTCCTCCTCCACCTTCCCCCGGGTTTCCCGCTTCTGCTCCTGGACCACGTTGGGATCGGTGGGTGGCTCCCGGCTGTAGGCCCCTTCGCCCGAAAGCCCTACCACCCCGGAATCGGGGACGAACTCGGTGAAATGGTACTGGATGAGGTTGAAGTCCTGCTCCCACAGGAGGGTAAGCAGGTCATCGCCCGCGTCGGCGGCCAGGGTGCGGGCCCGTTGCACGATTTCGAGGAAGCGGATGATCTCCTCTTCCTCCACCCCCGGGAGGAGGGTGAGCACCCGCATCCCGTCTTTGAACAGACCCCAGGCGAAGCTGTCAGACTTGTTGGGCTGGTGGTAGACGACCTGTTCTTCCCAGACCATGTCGGTCTCGACCACCTGCAGCACCAGCCGTTCAACCCCTTCCGCCCAGATCGGGGTGAAGGCGGCGCGGACGTTCTGGATGGCTCGCTGGTAGATGGGGTTGTTGGGCAGGTAGATCTGGAACGCGCGGATCCCCTTGACGAGGGCCCGCAGCAATTCCTCGACTTGCGAAGGCGGCATGGCCACCGCCGCCGGCATGCCGTCGGTCACTCAGCCGGTCCCAAGCAGTTTCGCCACATGGGCCACATCCTTGTCTCCTCGCCCGCTCAGGCACACGAGCACTACCTCCTCGGGCCGCCAGTCCCCGCGGCGCTTCTCGATCCAGGCGAGCGCGTGGGCGGTCTCGAGGGCCGGAATGATCCCCTCCAGCCGGCAGAGCGACTGGAACGCCGCCAACGCCTCGGCATCGGTCACCGCCTCGTAGCGCACTCGGCCCGTATCGCGAAGCCAGCTGTGCTCCGGACCCACGCCCGGATAATCGAGGCCGGCGGAGACCGAATGGGCAGGCAGCACCTGGCCGTCCGCGTCCTGCAGGAGGTAGCTCAGAGAGCCGTGCAGAACCCCCGGCGTACCCGCGGAGAGGGTGGCGCTGTGGTGCCCGGTGGCGATGCCCTCGCCCGCCGCCTCGACGCCCACGAGCTCCACCTCCGCGTCCTCGATGAACCCGCTGAACATGCCGATGGCATTGGAACCACCGCCGACGCAGGCCACCACCGTCCTGGGCAGCCGGCCAGTGCGTTCGAGGATCTGGGCCCGCGCCTCACGGCCGATCACGGACTGGAAGTCCCGCACCATGCGCGGATATGGATCGGGGCCGACCACCGATCCGATGATGTAGTGGGTGGTGGGGACATTGGTGACCCAGTCGCGGAGCGCCTCATTGGTCGCGTCCTTGAGGGTCCGGGTGCCGGAGGTGACAGGGACGACCGTAGCCCCGAGGAGCCGCATCCGGTAGACGTTGAGCGCCTGCCGTTCCACATCCTCCTGGCCCATGTAGACCACGCAGTCCAGCCCGAAACGGGCGCACACCGTCGCGGTGGCGACGCCATGTTGTCCGGCACCGGTCTCCGCTATGATCCGCCGCTTGCCCATCCGCCGAGCCAGCAACCCCTGACCGATGGTGTTGTTGATCTTGTGGGCGCCGGTGTGATTGAGATCCTCACGCTTCAGGATCACGGTGGCACCAGCCAGTTCGGAGAAACGCGGCGCATGGGTAAGCGGCGTGGGCCGACCCACGAACTCGCGCAGCAGGCCGTCGAATTCAGCCCAGAAGTCGGGGTCGGCGCGTGCGGCGTCGTACAACGCCGCCAACTCCTCCAGTGCCGCCATCAGGGTTTCGGGCACATAGCGCCCGCCGTAGGCGCCGAAGCGCCCCCCAACCGCGCGCTCACGGGGCAACATTACAGCCACCGAAGCACCTCCAGGAATCGAGCCATGCGGTCGTGATCCTTGATGCCCGGAATCTGTTCCACCCCGGACGATACGTCTACGGCGTCCGGCCGCACGGCGCGGACGACGTCCGCGACGGTCTCCGGGGAGAGCCCACCGGCCAGGAACATTCGCCCGCTGGCCAGACGGTCGCGGGCCCGGGCGGCGAGTTCGGTCGGCAGCTGCACCCCCGCGCCGCCCAGCTTCCCCTCGACCCGCGGTTCGATGAGCACCGGGCAATCGAGCGCCTGATATTGCGCCAGATGGTCGAAATCGGAGTCCCCGGCAATCCGCACGACCGGCAGAACGAAGAGCCCGGCCGCGAGCAGGCGCCCGACCAGTTCGGGAGTGGCCCCACCATGCAACTGGGCCCCCGCCAGCCCCGCCTGATCCCTCACCCATAATATCTCTTCAGCGGCTCGTGATCCAAAGACCCCGATGACGGGAACTTGGCCCGCCACCTTTACAATGGCTCCGGCCTGCTCCGGAGATACCTGCCTCGGCCCGCCGGCGAAGATGACCCCGAGATAGCTGGCGCCAAAGCGGACAGCCGCCTCGGCGTCCTCGGGGCGGGTGAGGCCGCAGATCTTGGCGGGAATGGGCATCAGAGGGGCGATCGGCTATCAGCTGTCCGCTATCAGCTATCGACTATCAGTGACTGGACGGCCGGTGCGGGGAACCGAAGCCACCGCTCGAACCAGGGCGGTTGGGTCCGGCGCGCCCGAGAGCGCCGTACCTATCAGGACCCCGTCGGCGCCGGCCCCGGCGGCCCGCCGCACGTCGGCTTCGGTGGCCATCCCGCTCTCGGCGATGGCCACCCGGTCGCCCGGGATGCGTGCGAGGAGGGCCCAGGCGGCCGCGATGTCGATCACGAAGGTGTCGAGGTTTCGGCTGTTCACCCCGATGACCGGCGCCCCCGCCTCGAGCGCGATGTCGAGCTCGCGCGCGTCGTGCACTTCCACCAACGTCGCCAGATCCCAGTCACGGGCGGCCCTGATCAGTTCCCGGAGCCGCTCGGGCGAGAGCGCCCGCACGATGAGCAGCACCGCCGAGGCTCCCACGGCCCGCGATTCGGCAATCTGCAGTTCGTCGAGCAGGAAGTCCTTGCGGAGCAGCGGCACGCTGACCCGGGCTGCCACCAGCCTCAAATCCTCAAGGGAGCCGCCGAAGAAGGGACCATCGGTGAGAACCGAGATCGCACTGGCCCCCGCCGCGGCGTAGGCCGCGGCATGGGCCACTGGGTCGAGGTCGGCGCTGATGGTGCCCTGCGAGGGGGATCGGCGCTTCACCTCGGCAATGAGCGCGACGCGGGAACGGTCCCAACGACTGAGGAATGCCGGCCGGTCGGGCGAGGCGGCGGCACGGCGCTCAATCTCTTCCCGGCGCTCATGCAGGTCGGGCAGCGTCTCCCGCGTGGCCGCCAGGATCCGGTCCAAGGTAGTGGGCATCTTGCTCTTCGGTCGGTATTCGGGTAGCTTGGTTCGGAATCCGTTCGGTCACCAACCGGGGAGGTATCATGCCGCTCACGAAGCGCCAGAGCGAGATCCTCAAGTACCTGCAGGAGCATATCCGTGACAGGGGGTATGCGCCAAGCTTCGAGGAGATCGCGGAGCACTTCACCTTCCAGTCGCTGGCGACCGTGCATGAGCACCTGACCAACCTGGAACGGAAGGGCTACATTCACCGCACCCACAACGAGAGCCGGGCCATCGAAGTCCTGCCGCCCAAGGGCCAGTCGGGGGCGACGGAGATCCCGCTGCTCGGCACGGTGGCCGCGGGCAGCCCGATCGAATCCATAACCAGCAACGAGACCATCGCAGTCCCGGACCAGTTGCTACCCCGACGGGGGCCCAACTACGCGCTCCAGGTGCAGGGCGAGTCCATGATCGACGAGCACATCATGGACGGCGACTACGTGGTGGTCCATGGCAAACAAGCGGCCGACAACGGTGAAATGGTGATCGCGCTGGTCAACGGCTCCGAGGCAACGGTCAAACGATTCTACCGCGAACAAGGTGGCTGGATCCGGCTGCAGCCCGCCAATCCTGCCATGCAACCCATGCGCTTCCAGGAACGGGACGTCTTGATCCAGGGCGTCGTGGTCGGGGTGATTCGGAAGTACTGAGCCCTCGCCTGCTCCCGCCCTCGTCCCGCCGCAGGCCCCTGTGAGCCTGCGGCTTCGTTTGGTGTTCTTCGCCGTCGGCCTCTCGCTGGCGGCGCTTGTCGTCCATCAGGTCGGTATTGCCGCGCTGGCCAGCCATCTCCGGGCAACCGGGTGGCTGCTCCTGCCGGTCGTGACGGTGTGGGCGGTGGTCTACCTCGTCGACTCCTGCGCCTGGTACACGATGCTGGGCCCGGAGGCATCGCGCCCGGGGTTTCTCCGCACCTGCGCCATCCACATCACCAGCTTCACACTCAACCACATCATTCCCGCCGGTGGGTTCGGTGGCGAGGGATATCGCGTCTACGCGCTCGCACCCTGGCTGGGGCGGCGGCGGGCCATGTCAGCGGCGGTGCAATTCCGCCTGATGCACTCGCTGGCGCACATGATCTTCGTGCTGGTCGCGCTGATCCCCGGCATCTTCCTGCTGCCGAGGACACTGCTTGGCGCGATCGTTCTGGTAGTGACCGGTCTGTTCGGTGCAGCCGTCGCCTGGTTCCTGCACCGGCGGCATCAGGAGGGTATTCTCGAGGCAGGCCTGGATCTGTTGCTCCTCATCCCCGGGGTCCGGCGCCTAGCGCGACGCCTCGAGGCCCTTCGCAGCACGCTCCGGGACATGGACGATCAAATCACGACGTTATACCACGAACACCCGGGCCGCTTCTGGGGCGTCCTCGGGCTCGAATTCGTGAGCCGGTGCATCATGTCGCTCGAGCTGGCGCTGATCTTCTGGGGGCTCGGGCTGGGAGTCCGTATCCCGGAGGCATTCGTGGCCTCCGCGCTGGTCACAACCCTGATCAATCTGTTCTTCTTCCTGCCGTTGGAGCTCGGCGCGCGGGAAGGCGGGTTGTACCTCGTCTTCGCCCTGCTTGGACTGGGCCCGGAACACGGGGTGTTCGCGGCGGTTGTGACCCGGCTTCGAGAACTGGTGTGGACCGGCATCGGGCTGAGCCTGCTGTGGGTGCAGGGGGAACACCTGCCCAAGTCACCGTTCGAGGGTCCGAGTTCGCCGCCTACTCCACCCGCCTGAGTCGCTCGAGCACGCCGAGGGCACGGCCAGAGGCGAGCGCCGCGGCCGCCATCCCAGTCGCCTCGGCGAAGGACTCGGCGAGCCCGCTGACCAGGAGTCCGGCGGCGGCATTGAGCACCACGGCTCGGCGGGCGGCTTCCTCGGGTGAGGCGGCGCGGCGTGCGGCTCCACCGGCATCGAGCAGCCGTTGGATCCGGGCGGCGTTGTGGCTCGGGTCGCCCCCCACGAGATCCTCCACCCGCTCCCATGCGAGCCCGTAGCTCCCGGGATCGAGCGTCCAAGTCGTCACTTCCCCGCCCTTCACCTCCCAGACCGAGGTCCGGCCCGTCGGACTGATCTCGTCCATCCCCACCTCTCCGTGTACCACCAGCGCATGTTCCGCCCCGAGCCGCAGCAGCGCCTCGGCCATGAGCGGAGCCCGGCTGCGGTCGGCGACCCCGATCACCTGGCGGGTGACACCGGCGGGGTTGGCGAGCGGGCCGAGCAGGTTCATGATTGTGGCCACGCCGAGTTCCTTGCGGGTCGGCCCTACGTGGCGCATGGCGGGATGGAAGTTGGGGGCGAACAGAAAGACCATGCCAACCTGGTCGAGCATCTGGGCCGCGCGATCGGCCGCAACCCCGATATCCACTCCGAGGGCCTCCAGGACGTCCGCGCTGCCGCACTTGGAGGTGTAGCTCCGATTGCCGTGCTTCGCGACGCGCGCACCGGCCCCGGCGACGACGAATCCGGCCGCCGTCGAGATGTTGAATGTGCTCACCCCGCCGCCACCGGTCCCACAGGTGTCGACGAGCGGTGACCCGGCGGAGGGACGGACAGTGACCATCGTCGACCGCAGCGCGGCCGCGGCACCGGCCACCTCGTCGGCGGTCTCCCCCTTGGCGCGCAGGCCCATCAACAAGCCGGCGATCAGCGCCGGCGTCGCCTCACCCCGCATGATGACGCCGAAGGCCTCCACGGCCTGTTCCGCGGTCAGATTCCGGCGCTCGGAGACCGCCTGCAGCGCGGTCAGTAGTGGTGCAGTCATGCGCTAGTGAAGATAGCGCCGAGCCGCCGAGCCGCCGAGGCATCGCCCCCCACAGCGCCGCCTAGGTCAACCCTCCCCTCCCGGCTATATTCGGGGTCTCATGAGCCGGACCTATCTGGCCCTCCTGCATTATGATGGCCGCGATTTCGCCGGCTGGCAGCGGCAGCCGGAAAGCCGGACGGTTCAGGCGGAGTTCGAGCGAGTGCTGGAGCGGTTGTGCGGGCGCCGGGTGGTGGCTCACGGGGCGGGCCGGACCGACGCTGGGGTGCATGCCATCGGGATGGGGGTGAGCTTCGCCGTACCGGAAAAGTGGGCCGCCGAGCAGCTTCATCGGGCGCTCAACGCCCTGCTCCCCAGGGACTGCTGGGTGGAGCGGCTCGGCGCGATGACCACGGGATTCCATGCCAGGAAGAGCGCCATTGGCCGGCGCTACCGGTACGATGTCGGGACGGATGCTGCGGCGGACTCCCCGTTCCGCCGTCCCTACGAGTGGGCGCTGGGCCGCGCGCTGGACGGCTCGCTGCTCGAGCGCGCGGCGGCGATCATCGCCGGGACCCATCACTTCCACGCGTTCGCCGTCCGGAGACCCGGCAGGGAAGCGCACCGACCCGAAGGGACCCGGCGGCTGGAACCGTACCAGTGCACCATCCGCACGACGCGGTGGGAGCCCCGGCCCGGCGACCGGGGCTTCAGCTTTCACATTGCCGCCGACCGCTTCCTTCACCATATGGTGCGGTTTCTGGTCGGCACCATGACAGACATCGGCCTCGGACGGCGCCCCATCGACGACATGGCTACTCTGCTCGAGAGCGGCGACAACCAGGCGACCAGCCCACCGGCTCCTCCACAGGGGCTGTACTTTGTCGCCGCGGAGTATCCGGACGAATGCTTTGCGCCCGAGGGGGGAGCGTGAGGGCACGGCGGCACGGCGACTCGGCGACTCGGCGGCTCGGCCTGGTCGCGGCAACGCTCCTGGTGGCAGCCTGCAGCGGGCGCGAGCGGGCACCGGAGTTTGTCGAGACGCTGCAGGCCCAGCGTCCGGTCCGCCCCATTGCCGAAGCGATCGGCAGTTCCCGGCGGACCGCGATCGTCGAGGCCGCCGAGAAGGTGTCACCCGCGGTGGTCTCGATCACGGTCACCAGCACCCGACAGGTCACGCCGCAGACGCCGTTCGACTTCTTCTTCGTCCCCCAGTCGCCGCGCGAACAGCAGAGCTTCGGTACCGGCTTCGTGATCCGCGCCGATGGCCTCATCCTCACGAATCAACACGTGGTGAGTGGCGCGGACCGGATTATCGTGAGTCTCGCGGACGGCACCGACCACCCCGCTCAGCTACTGGGCGAGGATCCACTGACCGACATCGCGGTGATTCGGACCGACAAGCCCGGGCTCCACCCGGTCACCACCGGCAAGAGCACCGACCTGATGATCGGCGAGTGGGTGGTGGCATTGGGGAATCCGTTCGTCTACCTGCTCGGTAACGCTGAACCCACGGTGACGGCCGGCGTGGTGAGCGCGGTCAACCGCAACATCCTGCCCGGACGCGACCAGACCGGGCTGTATCTCGACATGATCCAGACCGACGCCTCGATCAACCCCGGCAACTCGGGAGGACCGCTGGCGAATGCCACGGGCGAGGTGATCGGGGTGAACAGCTCGATTCTTTCCCAGAGCGGTGGTTCGATCGGCCTCGGCTTCGCGATCCCCATCGAGCGCGCCCTGCGGGTGGCAGACGAGATCGTCCGCAACGGCGCCGTCCGGCGGGCCTGGGTCGGCTTCGATGTGGCTGGCGCTGAAAGCCTCCGCGACTGGAAGGCCGCCGGCGGCGTGTTGGTCACCAATGTCGCGCCGGGTGGGCCGGCGGACCGTGCCGGGCTGGCACGAGGGGATGTGCTCACCCGCGCCAACGATCGCAGCCTGCGCAACTATCTCGACTGGGAATCGGTGAAGCTCGACCTGAGTGTGGGGGCCACGGTCCACCTCAGCGCGAAGCGGGCCGGACGGGAACGATCCATTACGCTCACCAGCGGCGATCTTCCGACCACCACGGCACAGAAGGTCACGATCCTCAAGGACCTTCAGCTCGTCACCCTCACCGAGCAGGTGCGAGCCGAGCGCAACGTCCAGTCCGAGCGCGGGGCACTCATCTTCCGGATTTCGAAAGAGCTCTCCAGCGCGACCGGCCTCCGGGAAGGGGACGTCATCATCGGGATGAACCGCAATCGGATCGAGTCGGCCGACGAGGTCCGAGCCGCGATCGAGGGACTGCGGCGGCAGGAGGGCGTTCGGGTGTGGCTCGAGCGGGACGGATCGGTAGTGTACACCGACCTCGAGTTCCGATGAGCGACGACCACTACCGCTCCCCGCTTGGCAGCCGGTACGCCTCCCCCGCGATGCAGCGGCTGTGGTCGGAGCGGCACCGCATCGGGCTGTGGCGGCGCGTGTGGCTCGCCCTGGCCGAAAGCGAGCAGGAGCTGGGTCTGGGCATTTCCGCCAAGGCGCTGGCCGAGCTGCGGGCCAACCTCGACTCGGCGGACCTCGCCAAAGCCGCGGAATACGAGAAGGACTTCCGGCACGACGTCATGGCGCACATCCACCATTTCGGTGACCAGGCACCAGCCGCGAAGCCCATCATCCACCTCGGGGCTACCAGCGCCTTCGTCACCGACAACGCCGATGTGCTGGTGCTGCGTGAGGGATTGCGGCTGCTGCTGGGGCGGCTGCTCGCCGTGCTGGCCTCACTGGAGACGTTCGCGCGGGCCAACGCGGCGCTCCCCTGCCTGGCGTACACCCACTTCCAGCCGGCGCAGCTCACCACTGTCGGCAAGCGGGCCACGCTGTGGATGCAGGACTTCGCGCTCGACGTCGAAGAACTGGTGCACCGGCTGGAGACCATCCGGCTGCGCGGCTGCAAAGGCACCACGGGCACGCAGGCGAGCTTCCTCGAGCTGTTCAAGGGCGACCACGACAAGGTGCGCGAGCTGGAGCGGCGCATCGCCGCCAAGCTGGGCGTACCCCGGGTCTACCCGGTCACGGGCCAGACCTACAGCCGGAAGGGCGACAGCGTGATCCTGGACGCGCTCTCCGGCATCGCGCAGTCGGCGGCCAAGATGGCCACCGACCTGCGGCTGCTGCAGCACGAGGGAGAACTGCTGGAGCCGTTCGAAAAGGACCAGATCGGCTCGAGCGCCATGGCCTACAAACGAAACCCGATGCGGGCCGAGCGCATCTGCGGGCTGGCGCGATTCGTCATCAGCCTCTCGGCCAACACCGCGCATACCGCGGCCACCCAGTGGCTGGAGCGCACCCTGGACGATTCCGCCAATCGGCGGCTGACCCTGCCCGAGGCGTTTCTCGCAACGGACGCGATCCTCATCCTGGCGGGCAACATCACGGCGGGGCTCGAGGTTCGCGAATCGATGATCCGGAAGCATGTGGACGAGCAGATGCCGTTCATGGCGACCGAGCGGTGGATCATGCTGGGGGTCGAGGCCGGCGGCGATCGGCAGGCGATCCACGAGGTGATCCGGCAGAACAGCCTCGCCATGGCCGAGGCGGTGAGCCGCGGCGAGCCCAACCGGCTGCTGGAGCGGCTGGCGGCGGATCACACCTTCGCGAAGATCTCGACGGCGAAGCTCAAGAACGAACTCGATCCCGCCCGGTATACCGGGCGCTCCCGGGAGCAGGTGGGCGAGTTTCTCGAGGAATATCTCACGCCGCTGGTGGTACGGGCGGCTCCTCTGGCGGCGACGGTGGAGCGGGCGGAGGTGGTGGTATGACGGCTCGGGACGTCCATGTCATCCCGAGCGGAGCGAGGGATCCCTTTCCCTTGCACGGAACAGGGATCCCTCGGGCCCTCCGGGCCCTCGGGATGACACCGACAGAGGTATGAGGTGATGACAGTCCTGACCGAGAGCAAGCTCCCCCTCCCCCTGCTCCGCAAAGGCAAGGTGCGTGAGGTCTATGAAGCCGACCGGGAGCACCTGCTGCTGGTCGCGAGCGACCGGGTGAGCGCCTTCGACGTCGTGATGCGCGAGGCGATTCCGCGGAAGGGCGCGGTGCTGACCCAGATCAGCGCCTTCTGGTTTGACCTGCTGGGCGCGGTTGTACCGAGCCATTTCATCACCGCCCGGACGACGGAGATCTTGCGGCGCTTCCCTGCCCTGCGGGCGCACGGGAGCCAGATCACGGGGCGGACGATGCTGGTGCGCCGCACCAAGCCGATCGCGTTCGAGTGCGTGGTACGCGGCTATCTCTCGGGCTCGGCGTGGAAGGAGTACCAGGAGCACGGCACCCTTGCCGGTGAGCCGCTGCTCCCTGGGCTCGTCGAGAGCTCCCGCCTCGAGCCCCCGATCTTCTCTCCCGCCACGAAAGAAGAGGCGGGCCACGACATCAACGTCCCCTTCGCCACGGTCGAAACGGCCCTGGGCGCGACCATGGCGGCCCACCTCCGCGACCTGTCCTTCGCGGTCTATGCCGCTGGACGTGACCATGCCGCGACCCGCGGGATCATCATCGCCGACACCAAGTTCGAATTCGGGGTGGACGCCCATGGCGAGCTCCGCCTCATCGACGAGGTGATGACGCCGGACTCCTCCCGCTTCTGGCCGGCCGACGAGTACCGCCCCGGGCGGAGCCAGCCGAGCTTCGACAAGCAGCCGCTTCGCGACTACCTGTCCGGCCTTCGCAAGGAGGGGCGCTGGAATGGTGAGGCCCCGCCCCCGCCGCTTCCCGCCGAGGTGGTCGAGGCGACAAGCAAGCGCTACCTGGAGGCGTTCCGGCGCCTGACCGGATTCGAACTGCCGGGGGATGCCTGATGCGCGTTGCTCCCGAGGGCTGGCCGTTCATACTAGCCGCCTGGGCGATCGCCGCCCTCCTGGGGCTGTTTGCCCCGGTGTGGGCGGCGCTACTATGGCTGCCGATCGCCGTGTGGGTCATCGCCTTCTTCCGCGATCCGGTACGCGAGGGCCCGCGGGGGGACAACCTCGTCATCGCCCCGGCGGACGGCGTGGTGGTGAGCGTGAAGAGCATGGACGAGTCCGACTACGTGAAGGCGCGCACGAACCGGGTCTCGATCTTCATGAACGTCTTCAACGTGCACGTGAACCGTTATCCGATGAACGGCACGATTGAATACCGGCACTACAATAGAGGTGCCTTCGGCCACGCCGGCACCGAGAAGGCGAGCCTCGACAACGAGCAGAGCACGATAGGCCTCATGACGGCGCGGGGTCGGGTGCTTGTCAGGCAGATCGCCGGCCTGGTGGCCCGGCGGATCATCACGGACCATGGGGTAGGCACCGCCGTGGTTCAGGGTGAGCGGATGGGATTGATCCGGTTCGGCTCCCGCGTGGATGTCTTCGTCTCCGCCACGGCGAAGGTCCTCGTGCATGAGGGTGACAAAACGGTGGCGGGAAGGACGGTGGTGGCCCAATGGGAATGATGCCGACTCGCAGTCTGCGCCGGCCCGACATGCGCCAGGTGGTTGTGGTCATCCCGAGCGCATTCACGCTGGGCAACATGTTCTTTGGAATCTGGGCGATCGTGAGCGCCTACCGTGGCAACTTCATGGCCGCGGCGTGGTTCATCGTGGTCGCCGGCGTCATGGACATGCTGGACGGCCGGGTAGCCCGGCTTTCGGGCACTGGCACGAAGTTCGGCGCCGAACTGGACAGCCTGGTGGACGTGATCAGCTTCGGCGTGGCACCGGCGATGATCATGTTCTTCCTGGAGTTCCAGACCGCCGGCAAGTTCGGGTGGCTGATCTGCTACATGTACGTGGTGGCGGTCGCGGTCCGCCTGGCCCGATATAATGTGCAGCATGGCACCGGCAAACCAGGTTGGTTCACGGGCATGCCGTCCCCGTCGGCGGGGATGACGCTGGCGGTGTACTACCCCTTCAGCCAGACCGCCTGGTACCGGCAGTCGCTGGCCTACCTGGACTTCCAGCGCGAAGGACTCACCATCCTCATGGTGCTGCTCTCGCTCCTGATGGTGAGCACCGTGAAGTACCCCCGCTTCCCCGCCATCGGCTTCCGGACCCTGAAGGGCATCTTCGGGTTCCTGTTGCACCTGGCGATTCTGGTCCTGAGCCTCGCCTACCCCAGCTATTTTCTCTTCCCGCTGGGCGTGACCTACCTGACCTTCGGCATCGTCCTGCACGCGATCCAGGGGGTGCTCGAGCGCCACGACCACGTGCCGATGTCGGTGGTGGACAGCGGGGAGGTCGAGCAAGATCTCCGGCGTACGGCACCACGGATGACGGCGTACAAGCGGGGGGAGGAGTGAAGGGGAACAGGGAACAGGGAACAGGGAAGCATGAGCAGCCTCAGCTGATAGCTGATAGCTGATAGCCGATAGCCGATAGCCGATGGCCGATGGCCGATGACCGATGACCGACCGCCGATCGCTTCTTTCGGAGCCACACATGCACTACAAAGTCCACGTCCGCATCGTTCCCCGCGCTGGGCTGCTCGACCCGCAGGGCCAGGCCGTCGAGCACGCGCTGGCGGCGCTAGGATTCGGGGAGGCCAGCAACGTGCGGATCGGCAAGGCGATCGAGCTCGCGGTGAACGCCAAGTCCGCCGACGATGCCAGGGCGCGGGCCCGGGCCATGTGTGACAAGCTGCTGGCCAACCCGGTCACCGAGGACTATCTGGTGGAGGTCGAGGCCTGATGAAAAGGGTGGCGGTGGTCCGGTTCCCTGGCAGTAACTGCGACTTCGACACGCTCCACTCGGCGGCCCGCGCGGGCACCGAGGCCTACTTCGTCTGGCATCGCGAGACCGACCTCACGCGCGCCGACTTCGTGCTCCTGCCGGGTGGGTTCAGCTACGGCGACTACCTTCGCTCCGGCGCGATCGCCCGGTTCAGTCCGATCATGGCCGCGGTGCAGCGCTTTGCCCAGGCTGGTGGCCCGGTCCTGGGGATCTGCAACGGTTTCCAGATCCTGTGCGAGGCGGGGCTCCTGCCCGGCGCACTGATGCGGAACAGCCGGCTCACCTTCGTAGCCCGGCCGGTGGCGCTACGGGTGGAACAGACCGACACCGCCTTCACCAACGCCTACCAGCAGGGCGCTATCCTGCGGATGCCGGTGGCCCACGGGGATGGCCGGTTCGCGGCGGAGGACCGCACCCTCAAGGAACTGGAGGCGACCGGCCGGGTCGTAGTGCGCTACGTCGGACTCGACGGTGGGCCCCTGCCGGAGACCATCAATGGCTCGCTCAATGACATCGCTGGGATCGCGAACACCGAGGGAAACGTGGTCGGCCTGATGCCCCATCCCGACCGCGCCACCGACCCCGCCCTCGGCAACACTGACGGGCTCGGATTTTTCACTTCGATGCTGAGCTGGGTGGGGGTGGCGAAGTGAAGGAGCTCGGCGGCTGGGCGGCTCGGCGGCTCGGCTCTGTCATCCCGACTCTGAGCGCAGCGAAGGGGAGGGTTCCCTTCCGGTGCGCACCGGTAGGGATTCCGCGGGCGCTCCGCGCCTTCGGAATGACCACGGCCCTCGCCGTAAGCCTTGCGCTGCTGCTTACGATCGACTTCCCGGGCCGCCTGTTCGCCCAAGCCGAGCCGAAGACCATCAAGCCCGGCATGACCGAGGCCGAGGTCCGCGCGGCCTGGGGCGAGCCGCTCACGGCCCGGAAAGCGGGCCCGATGACCTACCTGTACTACCGCAACGACTGCTTCAAGCGGTGCGGAACGCACGACATCGTCTTCCTCGAGGGGGGACAGGTGATCGACGCGATCGTTCGCGATTCGCACCGGCACTACGACGGGGTCTCGTCGTCGCCGGTGGAGAGGAAGCCGGAGGCGACGAGGTCGGGAAGTTGAGAACGGACGGCTATCAGCTATCAGCTATCGGCTATCAGTAATCAGCCAGGAGTGAGGAGCGAAAGGCCGTTCTCCAATCTCTGAATGCTGATAGCCGATAGCCACCAAGGAACCACGCGACTTGATGAAACCAGCCACCACGGCGCCGCCCAGCCTGCGCACCCCCACCACCGCCCACCCCTTCCCCGGCGAGCGCCCCATCACGCCGGAAGTGGTGAAGGAGCACAACCTGACGGCGTTCGAATTCGGCAGGATCGCGGCGCTGCTGGGCCGCGACCCGACGCTCACCGAACTCGGGATCTTCAGCGCGCTCTGGTCCGAGCACTGCTCCTACAAGCACTCCAAGCCGGTGCTCAGGACCTTCCCCACCCAGGGCCCCCAGGTGGTCCAGGGGCCGGGCGAGAACGCCGGCGTGCTGCGCCTGCCGCAGGGCTGGGCGGTTGCCTTCAAGATCGAGTCGCACAATCACCCCTCCGCAGTTGAGCCCTATCAGGGAGCGGCGACCGGCGTGGGCGGGATTCTCCGCGACGTGTTCACCATGGGCGCCCGACCGGTCGCGGTCCTCAACAGCCTGCGTTTCGGTCCGCTGGACCAGCCCAGGAATCGCTACCTGTTCGCCGGCGTGGTGAAGGGCGTTGGCGACTACGGCAACTGCGTCGGCGTCCCGACCCTCGGCGGCGAAGTGGACTTCGCGCCGGGCTATAGCGGCAACCCGCTGGTGAACGCCATGTGCGTTGGCCTCCTCAAGGAGAAGGACCTCACCCTCGCGCGGGCGCACGGCGTCGGGAACATCATCCTTGCGATGGGGGCCCGCACCGGGCGGGATGGCATTCATGGCGCGAGCTTCGCCTCGGAGGACCTGTCCGAGAAGAGCGAGGCGCGCCGCCCGCAGGTGCAGGTGGGCGATCCCTTCACCGAGAAGCTGCTGCTCGAGGCCACGCTGGAACTGATCGAGAAGCAGCTGGTCGTGGCGATCCAGGACATGGGCGCCGCGGGGCTCACCAGCTCATCAGCGGAGATGGCGGCGCGGGGCGGCGTCGGCGTCGAGATCGAGACCGACAAGGTGCCGATCCGCGAAGCCGGCATGACGCCATACGAGATCATGCTCAGTGAATCGCAGGAGCGGATGCTGGTGGTCGCGGAACCCCACCGGGTGAAGGACATCCAGGCGGTCTGCGAAAAGTGGGAACTGACAGCGACGCCGGTGGGCCGGGTCACCGACGACGGCATGTACCGGATCAGGCACGACGGCATCACCGTCGCGGAGATCCCGGGCCAGCCGCTGGTCGACGAGGCCCCGATTTACTACCCGGAGGGACGGGAGTCCGCGGAGGTGGCGAGCCGCCGAGCCGCCAAGCCGCCGAGCCGCCCCAAGGCCGACATCCAGGGTGCGCTGGAACTGCTGCTCGATGAACCCGCGATTGCCAGCAAGCGCTGGGTCTTCGAGCAGTATGACTCCACCGTGCAGGCCGCGACCCTGCTCGGCCCCGGTGGCGACGCCGGCGTGCTCCGGGTGGCGGACACCGACTTCGGTCTCGCGGTGACGGTGGACTGCAACAGCCGGCTGGTCGCGCTCGACCCGTATGAAGGCGGCAAGGCCACCGTCGCGGAGGCGGCGCGGAACATCGCCTGCACCGGTGCCCTGCCCCTGGGCATCACTGACTGTCTCAACTTCGGCAATCCGGAACGGCCCGAGGTCTTCTTCCAGTTCAAGGAGGCCTGCCGAGGAATCGCCGACGCCTGCCGGGCCTTCAATACGCCGGTGACCGGCGGCAATGTCAGCCTCTATAATGAGAGCCCGACCGGCGCCATCGACCCGACGCCCACCGTGGGGATGGTGGGGCTTCTGGAGAAGCTCGACCGGCGGGTGCCGAGCCATTTCCAGAAGACCGGCGACCGGATCGTGCTGCTCGGCGCGTCGGCGGCGGAGCCTGCCCCAAGCGGAGCGAGGGGACGGCTCGGCGGCTCAGCGTACTGGGCGTACGTCTGTGATTTTGTGGGTGGGGAGCAGCCTGGTGTGGATCTGGACAAGGAACTCGCACTGCAGAGGTTTCTGGTCGAAGCGGCCAAACGGAAGCTGCTCCGCTCAGCGCACGACTGCTCCGCCGGCGGCCTGGCAGTGACACTGGCGGAAGCGGCGATGGGTGGACCGTACGCGACGGCGGGGGTGGGGGCGGAGGTGGAGGTCGGCGGCAGCGGCGGTTCGGCGGGGGCGTCATCCGCCCTATCCGCCCCGTCCGCCGACGTGGCCCTGCTCTTTGGCGAGGACCACGCCCGCGCAGTTGTCTCGACCGATCCGAGCAACGAGAAGGCCCTCCTCGCGCTGGCGAAGGAATTCGGTGTGCCAGCCGCAGCCGCCGGGACGGTGGGGCCGCAGGGTGGCGAGCTGGTGATCACGACGGAAGGCGGGCGCTATGCGTGGCCGATCGAACGGTTGCGGACCGTGTACTTTTCGGCGATCCCGCGCCGGATGAGCCACGTGGATGAGGATCGGGCGGCAGGCGCCTGAAGGCAGGAGGCAGGGAACAGCGTTCAGCGTTCAGGGCTTCGATGCCTGGCACCCGCCCTGGACGCTGAACCCTGGACGCTCTTCCCTCGCAGGGTGAGGAGATCTACCATGTGCGGCATCTTCGGCGTCTCCGGCGTCCCCGACGCGGCGCGTCTCACGTATCTCGGGCTCTACGCCCTGCAGCACCGGGGCCAGGAGTCGGCCGGGATC
>Ga0315273_10000272_pt1 | contig 50440 bp, 67 predicted proteins | sample YL17G02_0_MG_FD_205753 | JGI IMG/M metagenome (GOLD analysis project Ga0315273, IMG submission 205753) | Sediment microbial communities from Yellowstone Lake, YNP, Wyoming, USA - YL17G02_0 | ecosystem: Environmental > Aquatic > Freshwater > Lake > Sediment | place: USA: Wyoming | collected... | reverse complement strand
AGAGAGAGAGAGAGTTGTCAAGGGCAAATTTGCATTTTGGATTGTTATTGCTATATAATCGCCACATTATGCCGCGGACAAAACATGTCAATGAGAAAAATACCAAACAGGAAATTTTTACTGCTTATCAGGAATTGCTTTCGCAGGTGACGCCGCCGACTCCCGAGGCATCCGCTTTCGCCAAAGAAGAAAAAACAGTTCTCGATACGGCGTCCCGCGATACGGTTGAAAAAATTACCACGGATCTTACCAAACTGAAAGTTTCTTTTAACCAAACCATAGGGAGTTTACTCGAGCAATTAACCGCAGAAGCGGATCGGCTCGTGACTCTGCGCAGCGCGATTGCCGTTGCGGAAAAAAATCTTCTGGAGCGGCAAAAAATATCAGTGACGGCCGGTCTTTTGGAACGCATGATCGCTGCGCATAAACAAGAGGAATCCGAATTTGAAACGGCGATGCAGGAGGCGCGTACGGCGTGGGCGCGGGAGCAATCGGAGTATATCCAAACGCGCGACCGTGCGCGAACGCGTGAGGAGGAGGAATATACGTATCAGAAACAGTTGGAAAAGAAACGCGATGCGGACGCGCATGCAGCACTGATATCGGAACTTACGGATTTGCGTAAAAAAGTGGCTGCAGCTCCGGCAGAATTGGAAAAAGCAGTAAAGCAGGCAGTAACAACAGCGGTTGCACAGGCACAAGGGGAGGCGGCGACCAAAGCGCAATTTATCAAACAGCAGACAGACGCAGAACTGAATCTGGCCAGCGTCAAAATTGATACGCTTGAGGGGGTGGTGAAATCGCAGGCTGCGGAAATTGTTCTTTTGAAAAAGCAGCTTGATGAGGCGACGCGGCAGGTGAAAGATATTGCAGTATCGGTCATTGCAAGCGCAAAAAGTGATGCCCCGCAAACCCCTTAATGTTTCGCACTGTGTGTTTTTAGCCACGTGGCAATGCCTTCGGATGAAATATTTTCGTTATCAATTTTGAGTCCAAACGATACAATCTCTTTTTGAGAACATGAAAAAGTATATCCATTAAGTTCCAACATGGTCATGGCAGCAAGAAGGCTTGTTCGTTTATTTCCATCAACAAATGCATGATTTTTAATAAGTGAATGGCAAAGCGCTCCTGCTTTATCAAAAAGAGTGGGATAGAGATCTACCCCTCCGAATGTCGCTTGCGGGCGATGCACGGCGGCATCCAGAAGTCCGGAATCCCGCAGTCCATGCGAGCCGCCGCTTTTCTCGATTGAAAGATGATGAAGAAGGAGCACGTCCTTAAGCGAGAGATATTTCATGTTTATTCCCGTGCAAGCGTTCTAAAGGCCGGAAGATATCGCTTGAGAAGATCGTTTGCAACGGTATAGACTTCTTTGTCGATAATTGCGTCTGTGCGTGTCCGTTTTCGCGGAATTTCGATTACCACGTTTCCGAGATCGGCTTTGTAGGCGATATTGACCGACGCGCCGATTTTTAGCCCGCTTTGTTCCAAAATTGATTTAGAAAGCAAGACTGCTGCTGAATTTCCTACTTTCGTAACTTTTTGTGCCATATGATTCCTTTCTGTTATAACAATATTATAACAAGAAATAGAGTCGTGTCAAGGGTATGAAATACGCGTTTTACTATTGACAAGATGTACGTTAGGGGGTAATATAGTCTATATGAATACGATCAGAGTATCGGCAACCGCGGCAAGGAATAATTTTTTTGACCTTTTAGATAAGGTAGCGATAGGCGTGTCTGTGGTCATTGAAAAAGATAAAAAAACGGTCGCCTACATGGCTCCGATGACACGGAAAGACACGAAGTATAAAGGGCTGACAAAAGCGCTCCATGCGGCCGCAAAAGGTTTTGTCTATGTAAAACGTGATAATCCTTTGAGAAAACCCGGCGCAATGAAATTTTTAACAGACAGACATACGGCATGAAGCTGATTTTTGACACAAATGTTTTGATTGACGGGTTACGATTGCGTCCAAAAGGAAAGGCACTTATTGCGTCTTTGGAGAAATCTGAACATGAATTATATATTTCTTCGGTCGTGGGGTTTGAGATTTTTGCAGGGAGAAGTTCTCAAGACATAGATCAGAGGAAGAAAATTCAGACGTTTTTAGGATTTTTTGATGTTGTTGACGTATCGTGGAAAATAGCAAAGCGAGCAGGCGAAATATACAGAAGCGGACTAAGACAATTAGAATTTCCGGATTATATTATTGCGGCGACCGCCATGGAAATAGGAGCTGAAGTGGTGACGCTCAACAGAAAACATTTCGAAAAAATTCCGGGCGTAAGAATATACGATTTTGACAATGACGCTGCTGATGTGATATAGTCTCTTTAGTTGAATACAAGCGTTGATGAGGTGTGGATGGAACCTCGGAGCTGACCCCAATCAGGTACGGAGCCGAAACCGTAAAAAGACAGGAACGCATGTCGAGTTTGTTCGGAGTGCGTCAAGAAAGAGGTTTTCCTTGACGTCCCCGCGAGGGGATTTTTCGTAGGAAGACGAAGCGAGGTGGTATCACGGTGTCGACCGTCCTTGCAAGATTTCTAGTAGAACTAGAGATTTTGCACGGACGGTTTTTTTTGATGGTTGCTTGGCGAGCGAATTCTTATTCGCGAGTCTAGAAACCATCAATCCCGCTACCTCCGCCCCTCCGACGCGAGGCTGTAAGCCTCGGGAGGAGGTAAGGATGGTGTGGGATGGTGGAATTATTGAAAGGAGGTGATGAATATGGCAAGAATTGAATTAGAAAATATTAAAAAGAAAATACTTCAAATTGGAAAAAGGCTGGATGAGTCGGTGACGCAATTTTTAGAACCGAGGGCGTTCGTTCACGAGGAGGGTTGTGAAAACGTTGTTTTACAAAGAGAAACCGTGCAGAACGGATACGTATTTACGACGACACGATCATGTGGATCGTGTGGCGTAAGTGATAGTTTTACGGTTGATCATACAAATGATCCGCCACCAAGGTTTTGGGGCTAATCTACCTGGCTTTGCCAGGTAAAGATTATTAACAAGTAATTTGGGTTCATGGTGTAACGGTAGCACGCGTGTCTCCAGAACACGTTGTCCAGGTTCGAATCCTGGTGATCCCACCTATGAAGACATTAAAACAGTATGAACATTTGATACATAGTTATTTCCCTTCAAAACGGGAAGTTTTTGACGTGTTTAAAAAGAAAAATGTAAAAATATTGTACGGAGAAACGTATGACATGCTCGGGATTACGGTAGACTCGCTAAAATATTATTTATTTTTAGGATTGTTTCCCGGATCAACGATTCTTATTGCGGATACAGCATCCATAATTAACCAGTCTTCCGGCGACGCACAAATGATTCTAGAAGAAGGCAAGAAGCGCTTGCATCAGGTCCTGAAAATAGTTCATAAATATAATCTTCCGATTCAAGTGCGGCAGATGAGCGAATTATTTCAAGAACCGGAAGTGCAAGAGTTGATTCGGGATGTCCAAAGAGTTGTCGCTGGTTCTTCTGAGATTCAGGTACTGTTACGAAAAACCGTATTGCAAAACCGCGTTCGGCAGGAAGATAAAACGCTGTATCGATATGCCGTAGAGGCGATAGCAACTGCGATGCTTTTTGATATTAAAATTGGTCCGCCGCGGGAACGGTTTTATGACGAGGCAGCAGTTTTGATAGCTAAAAGATTAAATCGAGAATCTTACAAAAGCATTTACCTGACTCCGACGTATCCACTGGGGTTGGATTTTGTGTATTTTCTTTTACACCCGGAAATTGAAGTGTATGGCCTTACGCCCTATAAAGCAGGGAGCAATAAACTGCAGGATCACAGAATTATTTTAGGAAAAACAATGCCTAGTCGATTACAGGAATTAATTGCATCATCTTTTATTCCAAAACAACCTGGATTTCCGGATCCGGTGGGGGATATCAAAAATATTCTCACCCTCGCAAACCATTTTCGAAAGGAGGCGACGTATGAAACCATTCTCTCGTGAATATCAGGAAAAAATAATAATAGCGCAAAAATTACGAAGGTATTACAAAAAAGAGGCACAAAAAAATGGGCTATCTAGTCTTGATCGGGTGAAATCGTATTTACCGGAAGAATATATGTTTCTGGCTCTGCGGCGTGGAGTCGCATTTGCGCATATGGACATTGAGCCGATTATTGAGCGTATGGCGCGAAGAAAACCGTTTACGGTCGTTTCGGGCTTGAATCCTTCTTCACCATTGCACCTCGGGCATAAGGCGCTGTTTGACGTGCTCGTTGATTTACAAAAATTGGGTGCGTATGTGCAGATTCCGCTTACAAATGACGAGTCGTACGTGGATGGGAAAGCGGTGTCGATAGAGGAGAGTAAGCGGATTGCGACGGAACAGATATTGCCAGATATTGCTTCGTTTGGATTTGTGCCGGAAAAAACCAACATATATATTTTGACGGAAACGCCGCTCGTGTACAGGTTTGCCATGAGTATAAGTCGTTTGGTGACGTATGACATGGTGAAAGCAGTCTTTGGGAAAGAGTCTCTTGTAAACGTGGGGCAAATCTATTACCGCGGTGTGGTGCAGTTGGCGCAGATTTTATTGCCTCAACTACCAGAATTTGACGGGCCAAAACCAACTCTTATTCCTGTGGGCATTGATCAGCATCCCTATATTTTGCTTGCACGGGATGTTGCAAAAAAACTCGGCATGATTCCGCCTTCTGAACTTGTGATCTCATTTCAACCAAGTCTTTTAGACCCGGAGGAAAAAATGTCCGGTTCCAAACCCAATACCGCGATATATTTAAGTGATTCAGAAGAGATTATTCGAAAGAAAATTAATCGGGCATACACAGGTGCGGTGAGTTCGCTTGAAGAGCACCGCGCGTGTGGCGGGATTTCCGAAATCTGCCCGGTATTTCAGCTCCTTCGCTATCATTACCCCGATGATGCATTCGTCGAAAAAATTCAAGCGGAATACGCAAGCGGTCAGTTAACGACGAGTGAGTTAAAAACCATTACCGCGGATATTATTGTTGAAATGGTAGCGGAGAAACGATTAAAACGGTATGATACAAAGGGGGAAGTATGATTGACCAGGTGGTTCAACAATACATTGACGAGTTAAAAAAATTAGGAATTTCGAATACTGTACTCGAACATCCGCAGCTTATTTCTGTAGCGGCGGTTCAAAAATATCTCGGGTATGGAATGGAAGATTCTGCCGCAACACTCGTTATGAAAGCGGATGATCATTTTGTGGCAATTATTCGGCGGGGAGATACGAAGCTCGATAGCGCCAAGCTGAAGAAATTATTGGGTATTACGACGCTTCGCATGGCAACCGATGAGGAATTTGCAAAAGCGACGGGTGTGCCAAGCGGTGCGGCAAGTGTTTATATCCCGGGTCTTCCAACATATATTGACCAAAAGATTTTTGAAAAAGAATACATCAATGCCGGATCGGGGAGCTTGCTGGTTACTATTCGATATAAATCTAACGATTTAAAGAAGATGCCTGGAATACATGTGGTAGATATAACAACGTTTGAGCGACAAACTACTCAACGCTCTCAATATGTATTGAATAAACGATTTTTATCCGGGATTACCCCGAGCGGGGATGGAAGTCTCCACATCGGCAATTATCTAGGTGCGGTAAAACAGTTTATTGAACTGGCAAAACAAAACGAAACGTATCTTATGGTAGCGGATTATCATGCGCTGACGACGGTTCAGGATAAAAAGCAGCTGCAGCATAATGTGGAAACAGCAATCATTAACGAACTCGCACTTTTGCAGGGTTTTTTAACAGAAGAAGAATTTTCTAAAATTATCTTTTTCCGGCAGTCAGACATAAATGGAGATCATACCGAATTGCAGTCGATATTAAATAATGTCACCCCGCTCGGGCTCCTCAAGCGCGCGCATGCGTATAAAGATAAGCTGCAAAAAGATGTGATGGAGGATGACATTAACGTTGGCTTGTTTAGTTACCCCATGCTTATGGCGGCGGATATTCTTTTGTATAAAGCGGATTTGGTGCCGGTGGGGAAGGATCAGAAACAGCATATAGAAATTACGCGGGATATCGCAGAGCGTTTTAATAAAATTTTTAAGAAACATGTTTTGAAACTGCCGGAACCATATATTCCAGAAGAGGTGGCGACGGTGATGGGAACAGATGGAAAACGGAAGATGAGTAAATCGCTCGGAAATATTATTTCCATTTTTGAAGATGAGAAAATAATTGAAAAACAGGTCATGGGATGCTATACGGATCCGACCCGCGCACACGCAACGGACCCGGGACACATCGAGGGAAACATGGTATTCACATATCTTGATTTTTTTGGGGAAAAAGAGAAAGTTAACCAGTATAAAGAGCTCTATAGGGCAGGAAAAATTAGCGATATTGAGGTAAAAAAGTATTTATATGAGTCTTTGATGAAAACGTTCAAAAAATCACGCGAAAGATATGAGGATTTGAAAAATCATCCGGAAAAAGTCAAAGCAATTTTGGACCGCGGACGACAGCATGCTTTGGAAATTGCGGCGCATACAATGGAAGAGGTGCGGGAAGTAATTGGACTAAAAAATAAATATAGCAATCAGGGGACAGGGTTCAGGGGACAGGAAAATAGAACAGTTTCTATTGATGATTTTTCAAAAATAGAAATGAAAGTTGGGAAAGTTTTGGAGGCAACCAATAAAGAGGGGAGTGAAAAATTAATACGGCTGGTGGTTGACGTCGGAGAAGAAAAGCCGAGAATTATTTTTACTGCCGTGCGGACCTACGGATATACGCCGGAGTTTTTTGCCGGAAAACAATTTTTCTTTATCACGAATCTTATGCCCCGCAAAATGCTGGATGAGTTTTCTCAGGGCATGATTATGGCCGTAGACGGATCTGACGGAAAGCCGCAATTTATTTCTGCTGATGGATTATTGGTAGGATCGAAGATTCGGTAGGTTAGGCCAGGGCTTCTTTTACTTTATTTATTACCTGTGCGGGCGTGTAATCACTCTTGATCATGTAGCCGTTGGCGCCGAGCGTAAGGGCTTTGGCAACGGTCGTTTCCTGCCCGAGGTTGGACAGGACGATGATACTGCGGTTTGGATTCATCGGCGGGGTTTCATTTTTTATTTTATCGAGGATTGAAAGGCCGTCCATTTTTGGCAGCATGATATCCAGAAGGACGAGATCGTAGCCGCCGTGGAATATTTTTTGATATCCGGTTTCTCCGTCCTGTGCGTGTTCGACGTAAAATCCCTCCTCTTCAAGAATTTCAACATACAGCTCGCGTAAATATTGGTCGTCTTCAACAATGAGAATTTTTTTCGCGGGAACAGATGTATCGGTCATAGGTTTATTATACATTATGGTTGCGATATGGGAAGAGTGAAGGTAAACGTCGATCCTTTATCCGGCTCTGATTGCACCCGGATGGTGCCGCCATGGAGCTCGACGTACTGTTTGCAAATAAATAATCCCAAACCCGTACTATTTTCCGGCATGGCAACGAGAGAATGTTCCAGTCGCCCGAATTTTTTAAATAGCAGCGGGATTTGTTCCGCGCCGATACCCCGGCCTGTATCGGTGACGTGCGTTTCAAGAAATCCGTCTGTCTTTCTGACTCCCATGGTAATGCTGCCGCCTTTTGGCGTGAACTTGAGGGAGTTGCCGACCAGGTTTTCCAGTACCTGGTGAATCCTTTCCGAATCAGCCTGGACGACCGGTATACTGCCCACTTCTTCTACGGTGAGACTGATTGAACACTCCGTTGCCCGTCCACGAAGCTCTTTTTGAACATCCAGAAGCAGTTTCGCCATTTCAAGGGGCGTTTTTTTAATGGTGACCCGCCCGCTTTCGATCCGGGAGACATCCAGCATTTCATTAATCAGGTGAATAAGGCGCTCTGTCGAAATATAGACACGGTTGAGGTATTCAGTAGCTTTCGGTTCGAGAGATCCGGCTTTACCGTTTAACACCATCCATGTGTAGCTTTTAATCGCGGTCATGGGGGTCCGCAGTTCGTGGGATGCCACCGACACAAATTCATCCTTGAGTTTATCCATGAGCTCCAACTGGTTATTTGCCGTCGTGAGTTTATCATTTGCGCTTTTGATATCCTCAATAAGCTGTGCGCGGTTTATGGCGATGGAAACGGCGCCGATAAGTTCATCCAGTGTTTCTTTTTCGCCGCGGGAAAGGTCGTCTATTTTTTTTGCCAGTCCCAAGGTAAGCGCGCCGAGTGTTTTCGGACCTAAAAAAAGCGGATAGGTGATGATCATTTCCGTGTGCGTTGCGTTTTCAATTTTGTCCGCGGCTTCCTGTGTTACGAGCGGGGTTGCAACATCCAGAAAATTTCCGGAAATTTTCCGTTCCCGGTCGAGAATCGCGTCTGTCATGAGATTTCCACGGTCAGTCAGCGCAATGGTACGGTTGTCCGAAGGATGCAGAAGCGGCTCATACACGTCGTTACTGCCGGCGGCCTGCGCAACTGCCGTAAAACGGAGTTCTTTACCGCTCGTGTCAGAAAGCGCGATAAATACTGAGGCAAACTTAAGTTCTGTCACTATTGCGTCTGCGATTTTTTGGGAAACCTCGATCGCACCGGTTGCATTAATCGTAATGGTCGAAACGATGTGAAGCACGTTCAATGTTTTGTTACGAATAGCAAGCTCAAGATTTTGTTTGTACATCTCTTCGTTGACGCGGGTAAGTTCATTGGGCTCTGATGATCCGACGAAGACAGGTGAAGTGGGCATATACAATTATTATACGTGTTACTGAAGTATTTCGGGTAGATCGTTATCTGAAACAGGCGTGCCGGACTCTTTTATTGCATCTTTACATACTTCAACGGAGGTTTGTCCGAATAACTGTTCGAACTGTTTGACTAAATTTGCGAGCACTTCTTTACCGTTGCCTCTGATAGTTGCCGTATTTGATGTATCGATGGTTATACCATTGACCATTTTTGCCTGATCGATGGCAAGCGGACCGATAACGTCAAATTGACTCTTCACAATATTTGTGACCAGTGCCGAATATACAGAAGCATCCGCCATAGTTATGTTGATCGTAATCGATCGTAGATTGTTTTAAATTGTAATAATCCGAATGTCATCAAAAAATATGACACGAAGTACATGTAATCATTGATTCCTCCGACCGACCACGTGCCTTTGCTTGATTGATAGAGGAACGTGTAATCGCATAAAAATTGCATGAATAATGCGACAAGAATGAAAAGCACTTTATTCTTCATAATTCCGCCCAAAACGTTTTTTGTGAATAAAAATGTAAGCAAGGCAAGTGATACGTAGAGCGCCTGTCCAAACGGATACCCGAAGTCCAAAAATATTTTGACCGGATTCGTCCAGTCAAACGTATATCCCTGAAGAAAGAGAATATATGCCAGAGCGAGCATACCAAGCGGAATAATTGCCGCCTGAATTTTCTGGGCAAATAATTGAAGAGTTATTTTTACGCCCGCGGCGTTTGCGAGAAATATAATTCCGGCCAGATAGAACAGAATACTGCCGAAAAATCCGATATCACCTATTGAAGGATACGGACCCGGAGTTTTATATATATCGTTGTACCAGGCATACGCAAGCTGACCGAATTCCTGAGCAAGGAGGCCGAAAGAAAACATATAGACGGCTTTGCCTATGACACTTTGAAATCCGCCCCACTTTTTGGCTATGACCATGCCGCAGAGGGCCCCCCACAGCGCCATATATCCGTAAAATTCACCAAAATCGAAAAAACCATCGTATCGTATATTTTGATTGCCGATGATAAACTGGTTTACGGACCACCAGCCGGTCAACAGAATAAAAAATACTACCGCTACTTTTGCCTGCCAGACTTTTTTTATTGTTTCAATCATACTAGAATAAGCATATTCCTCATGAATTGACTGTGTCAAGTATATGATTCCGACATTTCCGTCATTTAAAAAATTAGCAATAGATGATAAAAAACAAATTGAATCTATAACTTCGGTTTTTTCTCCGTATTCGGATTTTAATTTTACGAGCTTATGGAGCTATAATGTTGCGGATGATATCATTATTTCCACTTTATATGGAAACCTGATCGTCCGATTCAGAGATTATGTAACCAATGAACCGTTTTTTTCTTTTATCGGAGTTAATAACATTCCCGGGACCATTTCAGCATTGTTTTACTATGCAGAAAAAACACATGTGCAACCCGTCTTAAAGCTTGTACCAATAGACAATTTTCAAAAGCACCATTTGATGTCCGGCCGCTACGAACTTAAAGAGGATCCTGATAATTTTGATTATATTTATTCGACAGCGGAGCTCAGTGCTCTTACGGGATCAAAATTTGATAAAAAAAGGAATCAGATAAACAGATTTAAAAAAGACTATGCTGAAATTGTACCGGTACTGTTGGATGTGATTAGTAAGCATATTCAGGAAGAATTGTTTGCCTTATTTCAGACATGGGAGGATAACAAGCATAAAGCGCGCAGTGAAACAGAGCATGAGCTTACGGCAATGAAACGGTTGCTTTCACACGTTCGTCATTTTCATATCATCACCCCTGCGCTTCGTCATCAGAACAATCTTATAGCTTTTTCTCTTGTCGAAATTACCCGGGAGGGGCATGGAATGTTTCATTTCACGAAGGTAAATACGGGTTTTCGCGGTGCCTACACCATGCTCTATCATTGTGTCGCGAAGGAGTTGTATTCCCGGGGGTGTTTGCAGGTAAACCGCGAGCAGGATTTGGGTATTGAAGGACTGCGGATTGCGAAAAAAGGATGGAACCCCGTGCGTTATTTGAAAAAATATATCATTTACCCCAAGAATTACGATATCAAGTAGATTCCGAATACAAGCAGAAAAGCAAATAATATCTTTTTATTAATCGTTTGGGTTGTGGTATCTTCCTTAAATACATTGGGAGCGAATGTTGAAAGGATAAAGCCGTAGAATATGCCGTAAAATACCTGTGTGGTGCCAATAACGCTCACCAGCGCCGCGGAGCCGAGTGAATATGCATAAAACGTGACAGCTCTTGAAAGCACAAATATCCCTTCGTTGCAAAACAGGACAAGAAGAGCCCGTTTGCGAATTGTTGCCAGCGTACAATGAAATGCCCGCCTGACTGAAGGGAAGCATATATATAATAAAAGGCCTCCAAGAGCCACGCCCCAACTTTCGTAACTAATGATGTTGGCAAATGAGTTAAGTTGAATGGTAAATTTTATAAGAATCGCTGCAATGGCCCAAATACAATCCACAAGCAGGATGAGTCCCAGCGCCGAAGAAAAAAACCCTTTTGTTCGTACGGGTTGGTGATTTTTTTGTGAAACACCGTGAACGGCAGTTAATACCAATAGAAATCCAATGAGTTGACGAATCGATATCGATTCTTTGAGAAATACGAACGACAAGCCGAGAATAAAAATAGGAATTGCTTTAAAAAAGACAATAATCCGGCTGGTTTCGTCAAGCATTAACGCTTTAAAATATAATGCTAATCCCCAGATGCTCAGCATGCCGGTAAGCAATACGAGTGACGCGTCACGAATCTGAAGGACGGGATATCCTGCAAAATTCCAATAGATGGTCCCGGCGATGAAAGCGACGATAGCAGTATAGACAGGCATGCCTCGATAGTCGTTGATTTCCTTTTCCAGAATATACTTGTCTGTGAAGTTAATGACCGTATCCAGCGCCGGGGCGATTATGGCAAAAAACAACCAATTCATCGTATTTTTATCTATCCAGCGTCACTGCTTTTGCCGATTGCGCCTGAAAATAGTTCACTGCAAATGCTTTTGCTTTCTTTTCGTCAAACGTTTTACAGCTGAATACATCGATGAAGGCGCGGTTGCCTACATCATCGCAGTGAACGACGACGGTCGAGGTTTCAATAAACTGCATGGCAGAGTACCCCTCCAGTTTCCCGCTGCCGAACCGTTCAATATAACAGGGCCCGTGTGCTTTCATGTGTATTTTTTTGGTGATGGTCTTGACGAATGTTTTAATTGCCCGTGGACTGGTGAGCGTTTTATGGTTGCAGTTGAATAAGCTGATCGAAAGCGATTTTCCCCAGGGGGCGTAGGTTTTCATTGCATTATATATGATAGCACGTATGCCTGACCATAAACAGGTCTTGACAAATGACCTGTATGGGTGTATCTTCATGGCATGACAACTATTTCTATTTCTCAGCTTAAAGTGAATCCTTCTTCTGCTATTGCACTTGCAGCGGATTATCCTGTTGCTGTGGAAAACCGCGACAAAGTGACTGCGTATCTTTTAGGGAAAGACCTTTTTGAGCGTTTATTGGAATATCTGGAAGATGTAGAAGATCGCACTATTATCAGAAAAACAGATTTTTCTAAGGGTGAAGATTTTGAAAAAGTAGTAAAAGACCTCGGACTATGAAGGTCATTATTTCGCCTCACGCAAAGAAACAATTTCAAAAACTGCAAAAATTCGATCAGATTGTTATTACAAAAAAAATTCGATTGCTTCCTCAACAAGAGCAAAAGTTGTCTGGGTATGTCAATCTTTATCGAGTGAGAGTTGGTAATTATAGAATTGTTTACCGAAAAATTACAGAGATCTATATAATTCTTATCGGTCACCGGAAAGATATTTACCGCGCACTTGGCGATTTATTGCGATAACTGCTATACTTGCCCCTATCATGGCAGAGAAAACCCCACAGAAACAAGTGAAGAAAAATGGTCAGAAGCCGGTGAAAATCTGGATGTTCAAGCTGAATCTGAACCTCAAAAATATTTTTGTCGGGCTTTTTGTCGCGTTTATGCTTCTTTCTTTATTGGGCAGCTTTGCCAGTAAAAATTCTCTGTATCCCGAAAAACCGCTCTCGACGGTCATTGACGATGTGAAAGCAGGGAAAATAACAGGGATAGATGTCGAGGAATCCAAGCTGACGGTCAACTACAAAGACGGCACAAAAATTACATCGCATAAAGAAGCGCAGGAATCGCTCGTCAAACTTTTGTCCGACGCGGGAGCAAGCACCTCGGGCGTCGCCATTACCGTCAAAGACCTCTCTGTCGGCCAGATTTGGATGGGAATTATTTCCAATGTGTTGCCGGTTGTTTTGACCGTTGTATTCTTTTTGTTCCTTTTCCGTCAGGCGCGGGGGGCGCAGGATAACCTATTCAATTTCGGGCAAAGTAAAGCGCGGATTTGGAGTAAGGATTTGCCCAAGACCACGTTTGCCGATGTAGCCGGCGTGGATGAGGCAAAAAAAGAGCTTGAAGAAGTCGTGGACTTTTTGAAAAATCCCACGAAATATCGGGCGCTGGGCGCGCGCACACCAAAAGGAGTACTGCTGGTTGGGCCCAGCGGGACCGGAAAAACATTATTGGCTAAAGCCATGGCGGGAGAAGCAAAAACTTCGTTTTACAGTATTGCCGGATCGGAATTTATGGAAATGCTCGTGGGTGTCGGGGCGGCACGCGTGCGCGATTTATTTGCCCAGGCCAAAAAAACCGCACCGGCAATTATTTTTATTGACGAAATTGATGCCATTGGCCGCATGAGAAGCGTCGGTATCATGGGCGGACATGACGAACGGGAGCAAACTCTCAATCAAATTCTTGTTGAAATGGATGGGTTTGAGCCGAATCTTGCGGTTTTGATCGTTGCCGCTACCAACCGCGGCGATCTTCTGGACCCGGCATTACTTCGGCCGGGGCGCTTTGACCGGCGGGTGGTTTTGGATATGCCGGATATGGCAGGGAGGAAAGCAATACTGGCAATTCACGCGAAAGGTAAGCCATTTTTGGCGTCCGTCGATTGGGATAAAGTAGCCAAGCGGACTGTCGGATTTTCTGGTGCGGATCTTGAAAACATGCTGAATGAAGCAGCGATACAAGCCGCGCGTGGCAACAAAAAAGAAATCGACATGATTGATCTGGAAGAATCGGCAACAAAAGTGAAACTTGGACCCGAGAAGAAGAGGCTTCAAAGTGACCTCGATCGTAAAATGACAGCCTACCACGAAGCAGGACACGCGGTCGTATCATATTTTTCCAAATATACTGATGCAGTGCATCGCATAAGTATTGTTTCCCGCGGGATGGCTTTGGGCTACACGCTCTCTCCGCCGGAAAAAGACCGTCTTCATGAAACCAAATCACATTTGATTGATGAAATCGCTATGACGATGGGAGGGCGGGCGGCCGAACAGCTTATTTTCAATGAAATGACCAGTGGCGCTGCCAATGATATTGATCAAGCCACAAGGATTGCCCGGTACATGGTAATGGAATTTGGTATGAGCGATCTAGGGCCCATCAATTTTGGCCCACAGATGGATATCACGGAGTGGGGGAAGTCTCTTTCCGAGTCTCAGCAAATATCGCCGGAAATGCTGTCTAAAATTGACACGGAAATCCAGAAGTTTATACAAGCCGGATATAAAGAAGCACAAGATATTCTCAAAAAGCATAAAAAACAACTCAACCTCATTGCCGCAGAACTTATCAAAAAAGAAACAGTGGAAGGCGAAGAATTTGAAGCCCTCATGGGCGGCCCCAAGAAAAAACTCGAATAATCACCTATAATACCCTCATGAAGCGATTAGTTCTTATCGACGGAAACGCGGTACTACACCGTGCATATCATGCAATTCCTCCATTAACCGCGCCGGACGGGTCGATCGTCAATGCGGTGTACGGGTTTACGACCATGCTTATTCGTTTGATCGGAGACCTTACGCCGACCCATGTGGCTGTAGCATTTGATAGGCCCAAGCCAACATTTCGGAAGAAATTGTTTGCAGCGTATCAGGCGAAGCGGCCGAAGATGGATACGGCGCTTGTCGAGCAAATTCCGAAAATCCACGATCTATTATCCAGTTTTGGCATTCCGATTTTTGAAAAAGACGGATTTGAAGCGGATGACGTGATCGGGACACTGTGTCAAAAAGTCAAAAGTCAAAAGTTAAAAGTTAAAGATATTGATCAAATTATTATCGTGACCGGTGATCGTGATATTCTGCAGCTGGTGCGCGACGAAAAGGTCTTGGTGTATATGCCGACGAAAGGACTGTCAGAAGCAAAACTATACGATGAACAAGCGGTTCTTGACCGAATGGGTGTACTCCCCAAACTCATTCCGGATTATAAAGCGCTTGCGGGCGATGCGTCTGATAATTATCCCGGCGTGCCGGGGATTGGACCAAAAACTGCCGTGGCACTGTTGACGAAATATAAAACAATTGAAAACGTGTTGAAAAAACATCCGTTCACAAAGGAAGAAAAAGCGAGTGCGCGCATGTCGCATGACCTTGCGACCATCCGTACGAACGTGCCTATTAAAGGCTCTCTGGTGCCTCTTGGCAGCCTGAATCGACCGGAAGCGATAGACGAGCTTGCCAAGCTCGGGTTCAGATCGCTAATTAAGCGAATTACGGGGGAGGGTAAAGGGGAAGAAATAAAAAAACAATCAAATTATCAACAGGAGCTTTTTTCATGAACATAGCGCTTGTGCATGATCAGTTGAATGAATTTGGGGGAGCGGAGCGGGTGTTACTCGCAATGTCCGAGATATGGCCGGAGGCGCCGATGTATACGGCGTACTGCAAAAAAGGTTCGCCGGCCGCGGAGCGGTTTAAAAATCGTGATATCCGAACGTCATGGATGCAGCCTCTATCAAAATTTGCGAGCCCTTTGCGGTTTCTGGCACCTACTATTTGGAACAGTTTCGACTTTTCAAAATATGATGTTATTTTGGGGTCATCAAGCTGGTATGTGACGAAAGGGTTTGTTAAAAAAGGTAAGGCGATCGAGATATGCTACTGTCACACGCCGCCGCGGTGGCTTTACGGGTACCCAACGAGTGTGAATTGGCAGAAGTATCCAATCGTGCGTGCTTATGCGACAGTCGTGGGTTTTTTCATGCGGCAATACGACTTTAACGCAGCGAAGCGGGTAGATTATTTTATTGCAAATTCAAAAGAGACGCAGAAAAGAATTCAAAAGTTTTATCGTCGGGATTCCGTAGTCATATACCCGCCCATTGACCTTCCAAAAGTTTCGAATGTGAAAAAGGGAAATTATTATTTATTTGTTTCTCGACCGGTCGGCGGCAAAGGATTGGATATTGCTGTTGCCGCATGCAAAAAATTAGGCGTGCCGCTTAAAGTTGTCGGCGCAGACGGCGTACATGTAACAGACGCGACACTCGCCAAACTCTACGCCGGCGCAAAAGCATTTCTGGCGCTGGCGACCGACGAGGATTTCGGCATGACACCGGTTGAAGCCATGAGCTTCGGCACGCCGATTATCGCATATGCCGGCGGGGGATACAAAGAATCGGTCATCGACCCTTCGGCAGGCTCAGGGCGAGCTACAGGAATATTGTTTACCGGCGATTTGGCCTCTGCCATTCAACGTTTTGAAAAAATGACATTTAAACCGGAAGACTGTATTGCCCAAGCCAAAAAATTCAGCAAAAGCAGATTTAAAAAAGAGTTAAAGGAGTATGTATGGAAGTGCTATCAGTCAAAAACCTAACGAAACGATTCGGTAAATTCACCGCGGTGAATAATATTTCTTTTTCTATTAAAGAAGGGGAGATTGTGGGTCTTTTGGGCCCCAACGGCGCGGGAAAAACAACAACGATTGCCATGATGCTCGGCATTATTTCTCCTTCGTCCGGATCGATTTCGGTGTTCGGTTTGCCGTTTGCCGACAATCGCGAAGCAATTTTGAAACAGATGAATTATTCTTCTGCATATATCAAAGCGCCGTGGCGGCTCACCGTGTGGGAACACCTTTACGTGTTTGCACTCATGTACGAAGTGCCCAGACCGAAAGAGCGAATCGAGGAAGTGCTTCGCATTTTTAATTTTTCTGATAAAAGGAAGGCGCTTAACGGAGATTTATCTTCCGGAAACATGGCCCGGTTGAATTTATGTAAAGCATTTATTAACCAGCCCAAAATAGTGCTTCTTGATGAACCGACCAGTTCGCTTGATCCGGATGTTGCCGATCAGGTACGGCAATTTATAAAATTATCGCGCGAGAAATATAAAACAACAATACTTATCACTTCGCATAATATGGCAGAGATTGAAGAGCTCTGTGACCGCGTCATATTCATGAACCACGGAAAAATTATTGCGGAAGATACACCGGAGGGTTTGAGTAAAAAAATTAAAAAAACCCGTGTGCAGCTTATGATGAAAGACGGTGCCAAACGGACTATACAATTTGCAAAAGAAGCAGGTTTTACGGTAACGGCAAAAGACAGATATGTTGTTGTGGAAGTTGATGAAGAAGATGTGGCATATCTCCTGGCTGGTATTGCAGAAAAAGGAGTAACGTATGATCAGATTTCTATTGATAAACCGACACTGAATGATTATTTCATTGAGGAGGCGCGTGAGAAACATTAATTTCCATCGTGTGTGGGCGGTTATGATGCGGCATTTGATGAGCTGGCCGCGGAGTCTCGAGCGGCTTGCCGACTCATTCTGGTGGCCCACGTTTAACTTGCTTATTTGGGGATTGGTCACGACGTATTTACAACAACAGGCCGGCCAATACCAGTTTTTTATCAGTTTATTTTTGGGCGGCGTTATCATGTGGGTGTTTGTGTACCGGGCACAGGAAGAAATCGGCGTCCTTCTCCTGCAGGAGGCGTGGGACCGGAACCTCCTCTCTATGTTTTCTTCGCCCCTTACTATTTGGGAATTTACCGTTGCCGCATTCTTACTCAGTGTTATAAAACTGGTCATTTCAGTCATCTGGATGATTGCCTTGGGGTATGTTTTATTTCAATTTAACCTGTTCCGGTATGGGTTTGTGCTTGTTCCCTATGCAGCGCTTCTTCTTGTCTCCGGCGGCATCATGGGTATGATTATAAACAGTCTTATCATCCGGTTCGGATACCGGATTCAGGTGTTTGCGTGGACGCTCATCGCTATCCTCCAGCCGTTTTCCGGCGTGTTTTATCCAATAAGTAGTCTACCGGTGTGGATGCAGCAGGTGGCTATATTTCTGCCGACCAGTTACGTGTTTGAAGGGATGCGCACGGTTCTCAAAGAGGGGAGAATCGATTATCCGGGTCTTATCATATCAGTCGCCCTCAGCGTTCTCTATTTTATATTTGCCGTATGGTTTTTCGCCTGGAGTTTTAAAAAAGCCCGCGACAGCGGCGCACTGATGAAATTTAGCTAGCGGGCGGAAATATCGCGTGAAATCTTAAGGGTTGATCTCCTACCCTCGCTGACTGTAAAGCCGAAACGAGGCGCCATATCTTTCAGAAGATCGGGATAATGACTGGTATCTAAAACCATATGTAGTGGAAGACCCCATGTGGTCGCATCAATTTGTATTGCACCGACGACGGCTTCAAGCGCCGCTGCCATATTTTCAGCTTGTATAAATTTTATTTTTGCAACGCCAGTTTCTTTATTAACATGAACATGCGCATCAAGCCCGACACTTTTAAAATCGTGGTCAAATCCTTTTCGAGTAACACGCACTTTTTCAATAAGTGTAGCCATAAGAGCCGCAGTATAGATCCGGGTACGCGGCTTGTCAAATTGACGGGTAAGATATAATACTCACAATACTATGTCGATAAAGGCAGAGGCACCATCTGTCGTTTATGAGCCAGAGGAATCAGAAATTCTCACACGAATGAAGAATCTTATGGGCGGCGAGGCGTTTCATACGGAAACAGATACAGAACGATTGCATATTATTGACGAGTTGCGTGTGCTCGTTCAAAAAATTCGGAATAACGAGGTAAAACCGGATGATTTTTTTGCATTTCAGGATAAACATTTTGATAATCCGAAATACGCTTTTTTGTCCGCTGAACTACCCGGGATTAATATCGTCGGCTGGCGGGTATTTATGGCACTCATGGATCCATTACAATACGGCAAAACCATCGGCCCTCCGGGCAATCAGTCACAGACGAAATGGAGATGGTAGTTAGGGGTGGATGAGTGTGCCTTTATATGGTTTTCCTACAAGATAGGCACGAAAATTGCTCAAACTTTTTCCAATGACCGCCGTACTCATCCCATACTCTTTTCCTTTTAAACTGGCAACGACTCCAAACGGAAATTTTTCTTTCGGGTGATGAGCACGTCCCGTTATCGAGAGCCAATCGTCCCATGTCATGTCTAAAATAGGCTTAGATTTATTCGGTTTACCGTCTCTCATTTCGTAGATATAACTGGTGTTTGTGATATTCACGAGTTGTTGATACCCAAGTATTCTTGCCCAATCTACAAGTACCCCGTCAGTATTTTGTCCCGGTTTCGTTCCTCCCGTAGTCAACACATCATAGCCGGCTTCCGGTTGATAATCTAACGTTGGAGCATATTCTGTGCGAAGTCCGCACGAACTTAATCCGGTAGCCAGGAATACCGCATTATCGTGGGTTGGGCCGATCCCCATTCGATCCAATTTGACTGGGTCGTTAATCTCCCATTTTTTTAAACCATCCATATACATTGAAGATATCCGCCCGCCACCGGTTACAATGATCGTTTGCTGACTCGTTTCATAAACGCGGTGACATAATATATTTCCAAATCCAAGAAGATATTTCATATTAACCGAAAGATTCTTATTAATCATTACCGATCCGCCGAGGCTGATAGCAAGTCGTGGTCGTTCAGGATTGGGCATAGTAGGGGGCAGTATACCAGAATCAATCTGAAGAGTAAAACTATAAGATTATTTACGAACCAGCGTGATAGACACCTTGTTCTATTTCATGTTTAATTGTGTCTGCAGGGACAACACCAGGTACAATTTTCAATTCTCCGTCTTCTTCAAATAGAATGTGACTATCTAGTAATTTTTTCGTATATTCTGGTGTTGGAACTGATTTTTGTATTTCTGCTTGTGCTTTTGGCGGCATATTGGCAAAACTATAACACAATGTTCTTGGTTTGACAAATATGAAGCTGTCCCGTAAGATAGCAAGTACGGTATGGTAGATCAGAATAACACATTTGTGCTGTCCGTCGGCGGGTCGCTCATTGTCCCCGGCGGCATTGTCGACACCAAATTCCTTAGTGATTTTAATCACTTTATCCGCGATCAAGTCTCCGCAAAAAAGCGGAGATTTTTTATTGTGGTGGGCGGCGGATCGATTGCCGGCAAATATATTGACGCGGCCAAGGAGATCCGCGGGAAAGATTTGACTGATTCGGATAAAGATTGGGTGGGTATTCATGCCACACGGCTCAACGCACAACTTATGCGCACGATTTTTCAGGACATTGCCGACGCGCGGGTTATTAAGCACTATGAAATTATTTTAAAAATAACCCATCCGGTGGCAATTGCCGCAGGCTGGAAGCCCGGGTGGAGTACGGATTACGACGCCGTAACTCTGTGCGAAGACTACGGTATCCGCGAGGTTATTAATTTAACCAATATCGATATGGTCTACGACAAAGATCCGAATAAATTTGAAGGAGCAAAGCCCATAGAAGCTATTACCTGGAAAAAGTACCGTGCGCTTGTGGGAGACGAGTGGACACCGCGGATGAGTGCGCCATTTGATCCGGTGGCCAGTAAACTTGCTCAGGATCTCGGCGTGACGGTAAAAATTTTGAATGGAAAAAATATGACCAATCTTGCAAAAGCACTCGATGATAAGGAATTTATTGGTACTACCATTCGTTCATGATCCTCACTGAGCTTTCTCTTCAACAATTTCGTAATTATTCCAAACGATCGTTTACCTTTTCACCGCATACCACACTTATTATCGGTCCCAATACCGCAGGGAAAACGAATATATTGGAGGCTATCATGATGATGGCAACGGGAAAGAGTTTTCGCGCGGATGCTGACCGCGAGGTTATTTCATGGAATAAAGATTTTTCCAGAATCAATGCTAAATACCAAACCTGCCTGCCGGCAAGGCAGGTGCTAAATGATAAATTAGAACTGGAAATACTTATTACTCAAACAAAGAAATATTTGGTGAATGGCATACCGCGCCGGCAGATTGATTTTGTGGGGAATTTGCGCGCTGTGTTGTTTTGGCCGGAGCATTTAGAACTCGTGACCGATAGTCCATCCATTCGGCGGAAATATTTAGATAGCGTTTTAGTTCAGATCGACCGTGAATATCGGCGGAATCTTGCGTCGTACGAACGGGGACTCCGACAAAGGAACAAACTCTTATGGCTCATCAGTGAAGGAAAAGGGAACCGGAGCCAACTGTTATTTTGGGATCAGCTGCTTGTGCGTGCCGGTTCATATATCACCGATATGCGTATCGAATTTATCGGGTTTATCAATAGGTACCAACATTCTATGCAAATTCAATACGATAAGAGCGTGATTTCAGAATCCAGACTTGAGCAGTACAAAGATGCGGAAGTATCAGCGAAAGCGACGCTTGTGGGGCCGCACCGCGATGATTTTCTTGTTACCAAAAAGGATCTTGATTTGAGTAAATATGGAAGTAGAGGTGAGCAGCGGCTTGCGGTATTATGGCTGAAATTAGCGGAACTTTCGTTTATCGAGTCAAAAACAGGAGAGCGACCCATCCTCCTTCTTGATGATATTTTTTCTGAGTTAGATGGCGAGCATCGCAAGCTTGTATTGACACTATTAGATAAACAGCAAACGATAGTGACATCCGCAGAAGAGGGTATACATATTCCCGGTGAGATTATTCGGCTATAATACGTCTATGGATACACTGAATCTTCCTGCAGTTGGTTCACACAAAGGGCAAAACGGGCGCCTCCTTATTATTGGCGGGTCGGCGCTTTTTCACGCGGCAAGCCTGTGGTCCTTAACGGTTGCATCCCGCATTGTGGATCTTGTGCATTACTGCTCCGTTCCGGAAAATAATGCGCTCGTGAAGCACGAGTTTCGCAATGGCATTGTTGTGCCGCGTAAAAATGTGGAGGAGTACATCGAAGAAGACGATGTGATTCTCATCGGCCCGGGCATGACACGGGATACCGAAACGCAAACACTGACGAATACATTATTAAAAAAATATCCGCAAAAGCAGTGGGTGATCGACGCGGGGGGTCTTCAGATGATGGATATTTCTTTGATTCCGAAGCAGGCAATTCTCACTCCACATCATGGCGAATATGCGAATCTATTTGGCAATACGGATGTTTCTGAGATTGCAAAAAAATATTCCTGCATCGTTTTATTGAAAGGAGAAAAAGATATTGTATCCGATGGAAATCATACGGAAGAAATCATTGGCGGAAATCCCGGTATGACGAAAGGCGGCACGGGCGATGTGCTCGCAGGGCTTATTGCGTCCCTTGCTTGTAAAAATGACCCGTTTGTCGCAACCGTGATGGGAAGCAAGATTAATAAACAGGCGGGTGATGCGCTCTACAAAAAGGTCGGCCCCTTCTTTAATGCCACTGATCTTGCCACCCAAATTCCGGTAACGATGAAAGAAATGCTTTTATAGCGCCCCGCCCTGGAAGTTTGGACAGTTAGCTTTATACCACGTCATAGCTGCTTCCGAACACTCCGGTTTAGCTACCGGCCCCGGCATGCAATCCACCCACCCGTTTGCGGGACAGGTATATGTGGCCGTCGTTTGATCCGTAAACGTAAACGTGGAGAGGATCTGGTCGAAGGTATTTTGATCACCGGTTTGATAAACCGTAAATAATACCAAGGTTTTTTTATTTTTTAATATATAGACTTGAAAAGGAATTGCCGATGTTGCTTGCCAAGGCTTGGGACTTATCATTGCTGATGGTGTTACGGAGCTTGCGTTAATAGTCAAAACCTGATTTTGTCCGATTAATTTAGATTCTGATTTTGTAACACGAAATGCATTTGGATGATAAGTTCCACTTATGGTTGTAGTGCCATTGAACCATTGTTTTCCTAATTGTGCCCACCAATCTTGTTCTGATAAATCGGATAATGTAGTCTCTACATCGAACCATGTAAAAAATTCACATCCACAACCCATGTTTATACCCGTATCTTTTTGTGTAATAAACGTTTCATATTTTGCAGGGTATTTAAAGGAGTATTGATATTGAGTGTTTGTATACGTTTTCCAATTTGCCGTCCCCGCCTGCGTCCCGGTTTCACCGGGGACTACGGCGGGCGAAGGGGTCGGCTTATTGGTTAATTCAATAATTTGTTTTTGCAGCTGCATGTTTTGATAGACGAGGAAGGCGGTTGCACCCAAAAGCAACACGAGCAGCACGAGCAAGATGGGGACGAGGGGGAAGGGTTTGGGTTGAGAAATTGGAGGAGGTTGCGGATCCATATTATTGTGTGAATGTAAGGGTTTTTAGCATTGTATTACACGTATTTACGTAATCTGTTGTCCAATTGTGGACACATTCAAAAATATATACTTTATTTTTGTATTCGAAATATACGTTCGTTTGATATCGGTCGAGCGTCTGTTGATCTTTTGCCGGCGGATCGGCGCGGTAGCCGGAAATAGCATTGCCAACGACGAAATTTTTAGGTTGTAATTGGGCGTTGCCTGTATTGTCCCAATTTGAGTGGATGCTTAGTTGAATCGGAACTATTGTGGGCGATGATTTTTTCCAGAATTTGATTAAAGATGAGGAACTTTCAGAAAAATCAGTGATATTGGATTGCCAATCGTCAGGAGCATACATGGTTAAACCGTATACATTGAACGTATGAGGTTTCCAATTTGCGGGAATTGTGGAGGTCTGGGTCGGGGATAATAAAGTAGGTTGTTCAACAAACTTGAACGTGGCGAGGATTTGGTCGAAGAGATTTTCTGATGCTTCTATATTTGAATCGCTATAAACAAATGTGAACGAATATTTTTTGTTACCTACAGAAAATAGGAAAAAAATAACTTTTTCGTCCTGAGTATCACAATTAGCGTTTTCTATTCCGTCATAAAACTTCAGCACGAAATCTTCGCCGTTTATATTTTTACTTAACGTTTTTGTCAAGGTTAAACACTCAAGACCTACGGTATCACCCTCTATCCATATAGTCATTAACTTATCGTTGGACTGGAGACTGTAATTTGGCTGTTCTGTCCAGCTTTTGGGAAACTGAAATGAGAAATTGGGGATTCGAGAATATATGTTCCATCCGGTTGTTGCATCGGTAGCAAATGTAAACACCGGCGTTGGAGATGGTGACGGTATGGGAGAAGGAGAGGGTTTTGATAATTTGGCTATTTGTTTGGTCAGCTGCAGGTTTTGATTGGCGAGGAAGGCGGTGGAGGAGAGGAGAAGCAGCGTTAAAATAGAAAGAAAAATTGTTAAAAAAGGAAATTTATTCGGTGATGGTGCTACTCGAACTTGTTCGTCCATACATTCAGTTTATCACAAGCCTGGATTCCCGCCTGCGCGGGAATGACAGCTAGACCTCTACCCATTTACCTGCGGCTTTTTTGACGCGCTGCCAGAATGCGGTTTGCCTGGCTAGGCGGGAGATGTCGTCTTTGTTTTTTAACAATAATTTAATGCTTTCTTCAAGCCAAAGATTGCTTTGAGAGCCTTTGAAAAGAATAAGGGATCGATGGGGAATATGGGAAAGAGCCTGGTTAAGTTCAATAACGGAGGGAAACCACTTTCTGGCGGAGCCAGATCCGGCTTCGCTGGATGCCTTCATTTTCGGCAAAATAAACCGCTTCGTGAGCGGGCCTACAAGATAAAGTGTATCGGGGATAGTGCCGATTGCCCGGGCTACTGATTCGTGTTCGATCTGCGACTCGTTCCCAAGTTCGAGCATATCTGCTAAAACGACGATTGTATGGCGATGGGTTTTCTGTTTGAGTTTTTTAACCAGCTCTAAAAATGCAATAACCGATGGTCGGGATGCGTTGTACGAAGAATCGATAATAATCGAGTTGTTGATTCCTGCAAAAATACTTTCGCGGCCCTTCGGCGGGACAAAATTTTTCTCAAGTTTTTCTTTTATGATATCCATGGGAATATTCAGCTTGTGTGCAGCCATGATTGCCGGGCCAAAGGAGTAGGCAAGATCTTTCGGAAATACGTAGCCCCGGAAGATAAGAGTGATTGGTGACCGGTCTATGGTGAATGAAAACGTGGTTTTTTTGATGTCAACATCGTAGCGTGTTAGTTTGAATGTTTCGGCGTGAGGCAGCGATTTTTTCAGAAACGGATTATCGCCGTTTATGATTTGTACCCCGCATTTTTTGAGCATTTTTGCGTCTTCTTTTGTAATTGCTTCGACAAGCAAGTTGAGACGATCAGAATCGCTCAACACTCCTGCTGGCAATGTTTTTTCAAACTGCATGGTGTGGGCGGCGGATTCTTCGGTGATGATGCCAATATGCGGTTGCACGATGGAAAGCAAGTATTCCATATTTTTTGGCGGATACGGATCGTCGATGCCCATTTCGACGATGATGTACCGCTTGTTTTTTAAAAATCCGATGTGAAGCGGCGCCAAAATCATCATGCGCAACCAATCGAGCGGGGAATAGTCGGTGGGGAAGAGCCCGACAAGGCCAAGTGGCACACCTGTTTCGGAGTTGCCGCTCGCCATGTGGGTGGGCGCTATATCTTTTAAAATTGCAAAGAGTGCCTCCCGCGTCGATGTTTTGCCTACGGATCCGGCGATGCCTATAATCGTGGCGCGCGTTTGCAACAACGCAAGACGTGCGACCGTGCGCAGATACCACAAAACAAACGATTGCAATTTTAGCTTCATACGGTTATTATACGGGATTAAATAGAGCAAGTAAATTTATGTACACTCCAAATTTTACCATTACCAATAAAATTTTAAAACACATCGGCATTATTGAATCTGCGCGGGAGATTATTGAGAATGCGCCTTTGGTGCCTGCGTGGGAGGCAAAGTTCCGTGAGGATGCGCTCGTGCGCACTGTTCATCACGGAACGCATATCGAAGGAAATGAGTTAAATTATTCCGAAGCGGAAAAAGTGCTTGCTGGTGCTACCATCGTCGGGCGCGAGCGGGACATTCAGGAGGTATTAAATTACCGGAGCGTCCTCAAGTTTATCGAAGAGTATACAAATCATGAAATTACACAGGAAACACTTAAGCACATGCATTCGTTAACAGTGAACCGGATTTTGCCGGATGACGTAGTAGGGGAATACCGGCGCACACAGGTTGTGGTCAAAAATAGTCAGACCGGTGAAATTACGTTTCGTCCGCCACCAGCCATTGAAATTCCGTTTCAACTGGATAATTTTCTCCGTTGGTTTAACGCTACAAAAGCAGAAGATATGCATGCGGTCATAAAGAGCGGCATCATGCACTACGAAGTGGTGCGCATCCATCCGTTTTTGGACGGCAACGGTCGTGTCGCACGTGCTGTTTCCACGCTCGCGATGGTCAAAGAAGGCTATGATATCAAACGTTTTTTTTCACTGGAGGAATATTATGACCGTGAGCCTTTGGCCTACTATGAGGCGCTCCAGAGTGTTGCCAAAAACGGAGGCAATCTCACTACGTGGCTTGAATATTTTACGGAAGGGCTCGCCATTGAGCTCACGCGCATCAAAGAAAAAGTGAAATCGCTCTCCACCGATCTGAAAATCAAAAAGTCCCTCGGCGGCCAGCAGCTTGCGCTCTCCGAACGGCAGATTAAGATCGTCGAGTTTATTCAGGAAAACGGGTTTTTGCAAAACAAAGCGTTTTTTGAACTGTTTCCGATGATTTCTGAGGATACCGTGCTTCGCGAAATCAAAGATCTCACCGCCAAGGGCATTATCCGTAAAGAAGGCTCCACCAAAGGCGTCAAGTACGTCTTGACGACGGGGAGTGAGTAGGGGTTATTATATACTTAATGGATATTAATACGGTTTATGCTTCCATTAAGGCGATTTTACAAAAACATATTCCGGGCTCCGGCTATCAATTTAAGGTATTTGGCTCAAGAGCCACGGGGACTGCCAAGAAGTATAGCGATGTTGACGTTGCGGTCATTGGCGGTGCGCCTCTCGATTTGGGAATCATCGCACGAATCAATGAAGATTTAGAAGAGTCTTCTATTCCGGTGAATGTCGATGTTGTGGATTTTTCGCGGGTATCGGATGCTTTTAAGCAAATTGCCGGCGCGCATATGGTATCATTATAACGATATGAATACGCAAAAGATTGACCAGCTGAAAACACAATTGCAAAAAGCCAATAGCAGGCTGGAAGAGGCGCTCGCGCAGCCGGAAAACGATATGCAACACGATGCGGTTGTGAAGCGGTTTGAATTTTGTTTTGAATTGGCATGGAAACTGATGGCAGAATGGTTGAAATATAAAGGGTTTGAAGTGTACGGACCCAGAGACAGTATCCGGTCGGGAGCAGAAAACGGGATTATCGGGGACGCAGAACAGTGGATGGATTTACTTGAAGCAAGAAATTTAACCACGCACACCTACGATGAGGAAACGAGTAAAGTTGTCTACGAAAAAAGCAAACAGCTGCCCCAGCTTATTTCAACACTTTTATCCCGGTAATTGATTTTCCGACACGATTGGTAGATTATTAGAGTATGGATCTATCCGGCAGTGGGGTTACGTACGCATTTTTAGTTGTTCCTTCGCTGATTGCGCTCGTGGTGGTTATCCAGGGGATTGAGAAGAAGACCAAAGGCGAGCCGGATGGGGGAGTCGCAATCGGCTTTGGCATATTTTTTCTGATACTCATCGCCGCTGCCTACTTTCTCTATATCAAATGACATTTTCCGAACTCGCCCATTTTTTTCAAAAATTAGAATCCACTGCTTCCCGCAATACCATGACGGAAATTCTGGCCGACCTATTCGGTCGAGCCCGCCCGCAGGAAATCGGAGAAATCTGCTATCTTTTGCAGGGGCGGACGGTGCCTCTGTATGAAGCCGTAGAATTTGGTATTGCCGAAAAATTTATGATCCGGGCAATAGCGCTGGCGTATGGTGTGGAAGAGCATGCCGTGCTTTCTGCATTTAAAAAATTTGGTGATCTAGGTAAAGTCGCAGAGTCGATGCATCGCGGAAAAGGAATTTTGACTATTACTGAGGTATTTAAAAAATTAGATTTGCTTGCGCGGGTGGGTGGCGAAGGCTCGCAGGAGAAAAAAATCGGATTGCTTGCTGATCTTTTAAAGGGTGTTGATGCACTTTCAGCGCGGTACATTGCGCGGATTCCTTTGGATAAACTGCGCTTAGGCTTTTCGGATATGACGATTTTGGATGCGATTTCTTGGATGATAACGGGGGATAAATCGCTGCGACCCCGTTTGGAAGATGTGTATAACATGCGTCCGGACATCGGACTTTTAGCCACCGAAGTGAAAAAAGACGGAATAACGGGATTGTCGCATGTGCGCGTGAAAGTCGGCGCGCCGATTTTGGCATCGCTTTGCGCGCGTTTACCCAACGCCGATGAGATGATCAAAAAAATGGGAGAAGTGGCGGTGGAACCAAAATATGACGGCGTGCGCGTGGCTATTCACTTTACAAAACAGGGTGTAAAAACATTTTCACGAAATCTTGAAAATACGACGGGGATGTTTCCGGAACTTGCAGAGATCGGTAAAGAACTAAGTGCCGATGAGGTGATTTTGGATAGTGAGGCGATTGGCTACGATGCAAAAAGCGGGAAACTCATTCCGTTTCAGGAGACGGTAACCCGTAAGCGGAAACATGGCATCACCGCTTCAGCAAAAAATATCCCGCTCAAGTTTTTTGTCTTTGATATTCTCTATAAAAACGGAAAGGAATTATTGTCTTTCCCTCTGTCTGAACGGAGAAAAATTCTTGAGTCTACATTGAAAAACTCTCATCATCTGATGCTTTCTCCGCAAATAATTACGGATAATGCAAATGATATCCGTACATATCACGATGAACAAATTAAAAAAGGGTTGGAAGGCGCGGTAGTGAAAAAATGGGACAGTGTGTACGAGCCCGGGCGGAAAGGTTTCCATTGGGTAAAATTTAAGGAGGAGGAAGGGAAAACAGGAAAGCTGACCGATACGATTGATGCGGTCGTGATGGGGTATTACCGCGGAGAAGGGAAGAGGTCAGGGTTTGGTATCGGCGCATTTCTGGTAGGCGTGGCGCGCGGCGACTCTTTCGTGACGGTAACCAAAATCGGTACCGGGGTATCGGATGAACTTTGGAAAGAACTGCGCGTGAAGCTTAATTCACTAAAAACCCTAAATCCCCCAAAACAATACGCCGGTGTAGCAAAATCGCTCATTCCCGATGTATGGGTCGCGCCGAAGATCGTGGTGGAGCTTGCGGGAGATGATCTGACCCGTTCTCCCACCCACGGCGCGGGTTACGCCGTCCGCTTCCCGCGATTGGTAAAAATACGCACGGACAAATCTGCCGCGCAGGTGACAACCGTTGCCGAAATTGCTACAATGTACAGGCAGCAATGATTATGGCAGCGCGCTATTCTATTGTTATCCCGACCCTAAACGAAGAGAAATTTTTGCCGAAACTTCTGGATTCCCTTGTCGCACAAACGGACAAAAATTTTGAAGTGATCGTAGTGGACGGATCCTCAAAAGACAAAACCGTTGCCATCGCCAAAACCTATGCCAAAAAACTTCCAAAACTTTCTGTGGTTGTGAGTGAAACCGCCAGTCTTCCGCTGCAGCGCAATCTTGGTGTAAGAGAAACACACGGAGAATGGCTGGTATTTATCGATGCAGACAGCATCGTGTTTTCCCATTTTATCCGTCGAATCGACGATTATATACAAAAAAATCACCCAAAATTTCTTACGTCATGGTTTTGTCCTGATTCAGAAACGACGGGCGATGCAATACTTGCACTTCTTGGAAACATTATGTTTGAACTCTCGATTATTATTCACAGACCAGCTTCTCCGGGACCGTTGACGATCGTCAAGCGGTCGGCGTTTGACGCCATCGGCGGGTATGACGAAACACATGCATTTCATGAAGATGTGGATTTAAGCCTTCGGCTTACCCAAAAAAAATGTGCTCTCCATATTTTACCGGAGACGCTCTACGTATGGTCGTTTCGAAGGTTCCGTAAGCAGGGAACATTGCAGGTTGCACAAAAAATTATTGTATCGACGCTTCCTGTTTTACTCTTTCAGCGGCCGTTTAAACATATGCCCGGCTATGTGATGGGCGGGCAGGAATACTGGAAAAAGAAAAAAGGCTCTGCTGCCGCTACTATTCAGAAATTTGAACGAAATATAAAAAGTTTTTTACACGAGTTGTTTGAATAATAAAAATGCAGGTTATTGCCGATCTTCAGCTCCATTCGAAATATTCCCGTGCGGTGTCGCCGGAGATGATGCTTCCGCAGATTGCCGCGTGGACGCGCAGGAAAGGGATGGGGCTGGTGGCCACCGGCGACTGGACACACCCGCTCTGGTTTAGGGAAATTTTAGGGAATTTAGAGGAGTTAGGGAACGGACTGTTGAAATTAAAAAATGCTTCGGATGGTGATCCACTTTTTTTGCTCGCGACCGAAGTTTCCTGTATTTATTCCCAGAACGGAAAGGGAAGACGAATCCATACGCTTGTCTGGGTGCCGAGTTTGGCAAGTGCGGAAAAAATAAATAAAGAGATGACGAAGCAGGGTTGTAATCTCATGAGCGACGGCCGACCGATTATCGGGTTGACATCGATTCAGGTGGCGGAACTTGTTTTAACAATCGAGCCAAAAGCACTCATTATTCCTGCGCACGCGTGGACACCGTGGTTTTCTGTGTTTGGTTCAATGAGCGGATTTAATAGCTTGGAAGAGGCATTCGGCCCGTATGCAAAACACATTTATGCCGTGGAAACGGGGCTTTCCAGTAATCCCGCAATGAACTGGCGGATAAAAGAACTGGATAATAGGTCCATTGTTTCGTTTTCCGACGCGCACTCGGGACCAAAGTTGGGACGGGAAGCAACAGTGTTTGAGTTACCTGAACTCAGTTATGAAAATATTTATAAAGCAATCAAAGGGGATAGGGTACAGGGTACAGGGAACAGCAAAATTTCGTACACGATAGAATTTTATCCCGAGGAAGGGAAATACCACTGGTCGGGGCACCGCGCCTGCGGCGTCCGCCGGGGACCCAAAGATACGGAGAAAAACGGTACGACCTGTCCGGTCTGCGGCAAGCCGCTGACGCAGGGAGTTGAGCAGCGCGTTTCAGAGCTTGCCGGGCGCAGCGAAGAAGATTTGAAATTAGAACGTGAAGGGATGTTTACCAAAAGCAAATCATTTCCCAATCGTCCGCCGTTTGTGATGCTCGTGCCTTTACAGGAAATAATTTCCGAATGCATCGGCTCGCCGGTTGCCAGCCCTAAAGTACAAACGCCGTACCGGCAACTGACCGATGCACTTGGGGGCGAATTTAATATATTGTTGAAATCTACTCATGATGACATTGCTAAAATCGCAGGGGAGCGGGTAGCCGCGGGCATTGAAAAAGTGCGTCGCGGGGACCTTGTGATCGATCCCGGCTACGACGGCATCTTCGGTGTCGTCAAACTTTGGCGTGAAGGGGAAGACAAACCCCTCGTCGACCCCTCCCGCGAACAAATGTCAATTTTTAATGGTTGACGAAATGCGCGCACGTACGCTATGGTGAATATAGAACGGAGGTGATAGAAACATGGCAGGGAAGGGAAACGAAAATTTATTGGCCGCGGCATCCTACTTATTGGGATTTGTCACGGGCATCATCATACTGTTGGTTGAAAAAGAGAGCAAATATGTCCGCTTTCACGCAATGCAGTCGACAATCCTGTTTGGCGGCGTATTTGTCATTAATATTGCCCTCGGATTTATTCCGATTCTCGGGTGGCTCGTAGGACTCATTTTGTCTTTTGTCACATTTATCCTTTGGATCGTCCTTATGTGGAAATCATTCCAGGGAGAAATGTACAAAGTTCCGTACGTAGGCGATCTGGCAGAAAAACAGCTTGCAAAAATGAAGTAACCGTGTTTACCGACCGAAAAGACGCCGGCTTACGTCTGGCGACAACGCTTCGTGCATACCGCGGCGCGGCAGATCAAATAATTGGTCTTGCGCGCGGCGGTGTTGCGGTTGCAGCACCCATTGCCAAATTTTTGCATATTCCGCTTGCTGTTCTGGTGGTGAAAAAAATCGGGAGCCCCGGCAATCCTGAGCTTGCCATCGGCGCAGTCGTACCGGAAAGGCAAACTATCGATGTGCAGAAAAAAACCGTACTTCTTGTTGATGACGGAGCGGCAACCGGGGAAACCATGCGTGCAGCCGTTGCATGGGTAAAAAACCACGGCGCGGAAAAAATTATTTGTGCGCTTCCGGTAGCCCCGCCGCTAGTTGCAAAGCAACTCCGGGCGCTTGTTGATGACGTAGTAATTTTGGAAACACCTTCGGATTTTGGCGCCGTCGGAGCGTTTTATAAAAACTTCCCGCAACTATCCGACGAAGACGTGGTAAAATTAACAGCATGAAGCTTATTGTTGGATTAGGCAATCCGGGTGATCTGTACAAAGATACGCGCCATAACATCGGCTTTATGGTGATTGATAAGCTCGAGAAGGAACTTTCCAAAGGCGTACCGCCCGCATGGCAAAAAGATGAGAAGAAAAATGTGCTTACGGTCAAGATAGGAGACATGTTACTTGCAAAGCCGCAAACATTTATGAATAATTCCGGATTTGCAGTGAAAGCACTTGTGGATTTCTATAAATTATCTCCTTCTGATGTATGGATTATTCATGACGATATGGATTTGCCTCTCGGAAAAATAAAAATTCGGGAAAAAGGGGGGAGCGCGGGCCACAACGGTGTGCAATCGATAATCGATCAAATAAAAACAGACGCCTTTATCCGGTTTCGACTAGGGATAGGAAAGGAAGCAGACACGACACATAAAAATGTAATTTCTTACGTATTGTCCCGTTTCCGTCAAAGTGAGGCTGGATCCTTTAAACATCTTATTAAACATGGGAACGATGCCGTGCAGATGGCACTCAAAAAGGGAATAGAAAAAACGATGAACAGATTTAATTGACATGCAAACCATAGGACAAATTCTTCTCAAATTTAATCCCCTGGAAGACAAATATATTTCCCGCGAGTTTCAATCGTATGGCATATACCTTGCCGAGACGCTTGATGATTACAAGCATAAATCACTCTATATCCGGCTTGCCAAAACCGTCCCGCGCGCTATACTGGAGAAAGCCCTGTCGTTTATCAAAGATGCACGGGCTACAAGCAAACCAAAACTTTTTATGTGGAAAATGAAAAAATTACGGGAGGGCAAGTAGTGGATAACATTATTGCTATCATTAAACGGAAGCCGCCGTTGTTTTTGATTATTTCTCTTGGGTACCTTGTGCTCGTGGGGCTTATAAAATGGCATATCAGCCCGCCCATTGGCGCTTTGTGGTTCCTTTTGGGCGGGGCAATCGGCGTGTACTTGCTGGACGGTGCGGAAGTATTTTTTGCCTTGAATCCCTCGCCATTTCAAACCCCTGTCTTTCTCGTGGGATTTATTGTCGTATCTTTGTTTATTGCAACGTCATCCGGTGTGTTATTGGCACAGGGCTTGGTGTTGTCGTTATATGTCACTCTTCTGCTTCGGCAGGCGTATCTGCTCACACGATGGATGTTTGCCGCATTTGCGCTTGTTTTTATTATTGAAACGTTCTTATTTATTGCATGGGCATAATAGAAAACTATTTGGATGATGATATGCAAGCATTACTCCGTGATGGAGAAGTGTTGGTTGAGGAAAGCGCGCATGCAAAAGTATCTGATTTTTCGTATCTCGTGTTTCCGTTTGCAAAACTCTACGAAGGATTTTTGAAAAAGCTCTTTTTAGATACGGGGATTATTGACCAGCGGGATTTTCACAGCGACCATTTCCGTATCGGGAAAGTACTCTCTCCAAATCTCACCCGAAGACTCGGTCCGAGAAGCGCGTATGGCGAAATAAGCGCTCGATATGGGAAAGAATTTGCCGCGCGTCTCTGGCACACCTGGAAAGAGGGGAGAAATCTGGTGTTTCACTACTTTCCGCATAACTTCCGGCGGCTTTCGCGGGTGACTGCGATGGAAATAATCAACACGATTACCAACACTATGAAAGAGGCTGTTGAAATTTTCAAAGTAGGCGAGTAATCTAATAGTATATGGCGGAAAAAAATGTTTCATTGACCTCTGTGTACCGGCTATGGGCATGGATTCTGTTGGCGTGGGCACTGTACCGGTATTTTATCCATCTACCGGAGTGGGCAGATGAATTTATTTTTAAGCCTCTCGTGTTTGTTGCCCCGGTTATTTGGTATGTGATAAAAATCGAGAAACAAAAACTTGCAACCGTGGGTCTCACGACACGGAACCTTTTTAGCAGTATTTATATCGGGCTTGGGTTTGGGATTGTGTTTGCCATCGAAGGGCTCGTGACACACGCTATTAAATACGGACAGTTAGACGTCAATCCTATCGCGGCATTTCAGCAATACGGGTTTTTCCTGATTATTTTATCCGTGGCAACGGCATTTTCTGAAGAACTCTTGTCTCGCGGATTTGTCTTTAACCGGATTCTCGAGAAAACGAGAAATCTGCCGTGGGCGGCAATTCTTTCTTCGGTGATGTTTATGGCCATCCATATTCCGATTTTGGTGACGAGCAACAAGCTGGCCGGCATGACGCTAATTCTCTTTTTTGTGACCGATTTTATTCTCGCGATGGCAAACAGCCTGCTCTACTACAACACCGGGTCACTCGTCGCCCCCATATTGGTCCACGTCTTCTGGAACATGACCGTGGCACTGTATCTCTAACTAAAAAACCCCACTTCGCTAAAGCTCCGCGGGATTTTTTAGGTTAAACATGTTTAAACTTCGATTACTTCAGCATTTGTGCGGCCGTAATGGACTGGAGCATTTGATTGGCTCCTGCCGACTGGCCGATGTAAAATCCGATCAGTCCGCCGAAGATTGCCATAACTAATAAGACGGTGATACTCATCGTGTCGAGTTTATGGGAATATGTTTTTTTTGCCATAAGTATCACCTCCTCTCCGGGTAGAACTATCTATAACCATCTTACTGTGCGAGCCAGCCGCCGTCAACATAGAGTGTGGCGCCGGTGGTGTAAGATGCTTCGTCGCTTGCCAGGTACACGACTGCGGCGGCAATTTCTTCGGGTTTACCAATGCGTTTGACGGAAAGCCGCCCGTTGAATGCAGACATATCCATGCCCTTGGTCATTTCCGTATCAATCCCGCCCGGGCCGATGGCGTTGACCAAAATACCCATGGGTCCCAGTTCTGCAGCCATAGCCTCGGTAAGGCCGATGACGCCCCCCTTACTCGCCGTATAATGGACCAGTTGTGGAAATCCAATGCCTGCCGAACCTGACGCAATCGAGGCAATATTAATAATCCGCCCCCATTTATTTTTTGCCATTTCGCGGGCAGCAGCTTGTGCAACAAGAAAATATCCTTTGAGATTGGTATCGATGACCAAATCCCATTTTTCTTCGGTCATTTCAAGAAAAGGGGAGTAGTCCAGTGCGCCGGCGTTATTGAGAAGAATATCCAGACGGCCAAACGTTTTGATCGTTTCAGCAATCGCTGCATCAATCTCGGATTTTTTGGTTACGTCCATCTGTACCGCGAGCGCTTCTTTGCCATGCGATTTAATTTCTGCGGCCAATGCCTCTAATTTATCTAACCGTCGGGCGGCAACGACAACTTTTGCGCCCTGATTTGCCAAAGCTATGGCAGAAGCGCGGCCGATACCACTTGATGCTCCTGAAACAAATGCAACTTTTCCGGTAAGATCAAACATATTATTTTTCTAACTGATAACTTTTTAAGGCTAAATAGAATAATACGAACATGTTTACGGTCGACACTGCGCACCAGGTGCAGATTCCCTTTATCACAAAAATTTCCGTATAGGTAAACCAACTGGTAAACGCAACACCAAAGGCGGTCATTCCGAGGATTCCTTTGAGAAGATTTTTGTTGTTCGATGAGGTGCGCAAAAATGTGAGAATTGCGATAATCGCATAGCCAACTAGTCCTACCGCCGGCACGGGAATCCCATAAATATAACTTGCCGGGCTTTTGCGCACGAGCTCGCACCCGCCGCCGGTGACGCAGATAATGCCAACCTGCCGCAGAAAACTCTGAGTCACATACGCAGCAATGACAAAGCCAACGATCGCAAGAATAAATATTACGCGGTTCAGTTGTTTTTCTTTCATGATATGTTTAGTATAGCATATTATATTTTTGCGTTTTTGAGACGTAAAGAATTGGTGACCACGGAGATACTTGATGCGGCCATCGCTCCGGCGGCAAGCATGGGGTGTACCACACCAAACATCGCAAGCGGGATTAAAATCACGTTGTACCCGAATGCCCAAAACAGATTTTGGCGGATGGTTTTTACGGTCGCGCGGGACAGTTTAATTGCGGAAACAACACTCATAAGATTGTTATTCAATATCGTAATTCCTGCAGATTCTATCGCCACATCCGTACCGGTTCCCATGGCGATGCCGACGTCAGCTGCAGCGATGGCAGGCGCATCGTTTATCCCGTCGCCGACAAAAGCGACGACATTGGGGTGGTTGGGGGATTTGGGGTTCTTAGGGAGCTTAAGGGAGTTGATTTTCTCGGCTTTTTGGTCAGGGAGTACTCCAGCTAACACGTTGGTGATGCCGGCTTGCTGCGCAATAGCGCGGGCGGTTCGCGCGTTATCGCCGGTGATCATCCACACATCGATATTCGTATTTTTCAACGCATCAATCGTTTTTTTTGCCTCGGGTTTTAGTGTATCAGCGACGGCGATATATCCGAGAACGGTTTTGCCGGAGGATAGTTCCATAACCGTTTTACCTTGAGTTTCCAGATCGGAATATGCCTTTGCGGGTTTTCCGAAAGAGTAATTCTTACCGTTCATTACTCCTGAAATACCAGTTCCGGGAATAGCTTTAAAATCCGTAACTTTGAGAAGTTTCTGTCCCTCTGCTTTTGCCAGAACCGCGCCCGCAAGGGAATGCTCGGAACCCTTTTCGAGTGAAGCGGTAATGCGTACAATGTCATTCCCGTCCCGCAAAGTGCGGGATAAACTCCGGCGGGAATCCAGGGAGATCACATCCGTAACGGTCGGTTTTCCTTGCGTTAGCGTGCCGGTTTTATCAAACACAATTGTTTTTATTTTGTTTGCAATTTCCAAGCTCTCCGCGTTTTTGATAAGAATACCGCGGTGTGCACCGACGCCCGTGGCGACCATAATTGCCGTAGGGGTGGCAAGCCCCATAGCGCAGGGGCAGGCGATAACAAGAACCGCGATCATGTGAGAAAATCCACCAAAATAGCCGGCAAAAGCTGCAAGAACAAGGACAATGGGGATAAAGTAGGAAGAAACAGTATCAGCCATTCTCTGGATGGGAGCGCGGGAACTTTGTGCATCGGCAACCATATGGATAATCCGCGCAAGCATGGTTTCTTCGCCGACTTTCGTTGCGAGAAACAAAAATGTGCCGGTTTTATTGATGGTGGCGCCGATAACCACATCGCCTTTTTTCTTATCGACAGGCAGGGATTCCCCGGTAACCATCGATTCATCTACGGAGCTTACTCCCTCAACTATTTTTCCGTCGACCGGAATTTTTTCGCCGGGTCGGACGCGAAGAATATCGCCGACTTTTACATGGCTTATTAGTACGTCTATTTCTAAGTCATCACGGATCACGCGGGCTGTTTTTGGGGACAAGCCTAACAGTTTTTTGATTGCATCGCCCGTGTGGGCTTTGGCGCGAGCCTCAAGATACCGCCCCAGAAGAATGAGCGTGATAATGACGGATGACTCCATAACCATACCGGAAAAAAAAGCGGCGGATGTGCCGATGACAACCAGCGTATCCATACTGGTTGCCCGGTTTTTGAGACCGGACCACGCGGCGAGGTAGAGTTCCCACCCAGCCCAAAATTGAACGGGAGCAGAAAGTAGTAAAAGGAGAATGATGTGTGCGTGCAGCATGCTCGCCACAATAATGAACATACTCAAAACACCGGAAACAAGTACTTTTGTTTTGAGGAGGGAAAGCTCGTGTTTTTTGACGACCTCTTTGTTTTCTGTGGTGACAACCTTGTAGCCGAGATTTCCGATAAGGGAGATAAGGGAACTCGTGGAGATAAGGGAGGGGTTAAAATCTACCGTCGCTTCTTCGCTGCCGTAGTTTACCGCAGCGGTGGTGACCCCGGGTGTTTTTTGCAGTTTTTTTTCGATGAGGCGGGCGCAGCTTGTACAATGCATGCCGATAATAGGGAAGGAGGTTCTCATTTCTTCTCCATCACCTTCATCACCTCAGCAATGACATTACGAGTATTTCCCTTTTTTATTTCTGCCGCGACGCACGTTTCCATATGATTTTTTAGTATAATGTCATCAATTTTTTTAAGAGCCGCCTGGGTTGCCATAGATTGGCTAATAATGTCTATACAGTAATGGCCGTGCTGGACCATATCAATAACATGATTTAAGTGTCCCCGGGCAATTTTCATGCGTTGGAGAATAGTGTGTTGGATGGATTGGTTTCTCGGCACTCCTTTCGGCATATTTACCCCCGTTAGGGGGTTGACTTTTATCCCCCCTATGGGGATATAATAGACGGATACCATATTTATGTCAATAGTCTGGCTCGCATTCATCACAGGGCTTACCACCGGAGGAATCTCCTGTCTTGCCGTGCAGGGCGGACTGCTTGCGTCCGCAATTTCGAATAAGGGAGATAAGGGTACTCAGGGGCCTTGGGGGATAATATTATTTCTTCTAGCAAAATTAGTTGCATATACAGTAGTAGGTTTCTTTTTGGGTCTTCTTGGTTCTACGTTTTTGTTTGCCCCACGGATTTTGGGATGGATGCAAATTATCGCCGGCCTTTTTATGGCAGCCACGGCTCTTCGCTTGATTGATGCACATCCTATATTCCGTTACGCTGTCATCACGCCGCCCCGTTGGACATATAAAACATTAAAACATGCATCCGGACCGGCAATTCTCGGCTTATTCACTATTCTGATGCCTTGCGGCGTGACCCAGGCGATGATGGCCATGGCGGTGGCATCGGGTTCTTCGTGGACGGGTGCGGCAATTATGGCAGCGTTTGTTGCGGGCACCAGCCCGGTCTTTTTTCTTTTGGGGGCGACGATTGTTGCACTTCTCTCAAAAAAAGTATTTTCGTATATTGCTGCGGCAATCGTTGGCATATTTGCCTTGCTTTCGATTAGTGGAGGAATCGGCTTAACCGGTAGCCCGTATACGCTGCAAAATTACTGGCGTGCGGCAACCAATACGACGTCTGCATCTATCGAAAACGGCGTACAACAGGTCACTATTGATGTAGGACCCCACGGCTATACGGCCTCAGCAACAACACTCAAAAAAGACGTACCCGTGCGGTTAACACTCAGAACCCGCGGCACCCTCGGGTGTTCGCGCGCATTTACCATACCGGAATTCGGGATTTCAAAAATTCTGCCGGAAACAGGAGATGAAATAATAGAATTTACCCCGACCAAAACGGGCACACTCGTTTATTCCTGTAGTATGGGAATGTATACAGGTTCATTTGAAATACAATGAAAACAAAAACGTTTATTGTTCAGGGCATGCATTGCACCAGTTGTGCGTTCATGATTGAGAGCGATTTGGAAGATGAAGGCGTGAAAGCGCACTGCAACTACGCAAAGCAAACGCTGGAAGTGGAATTTGATGAGAAAAAGATCAGTGAAAAAACTATCCGCGAGGTAGTTCTCCAAGCAGGGTATCAAATTGTGTGAGTGCGTCGTCTTCGCTCGTAAAAATAATTTCCATTTTGACGGCAGGGCACCCGCGAAGCATCCGGGATATGCGTTTCCCTTTTTCGTAGAAAATCCAGACCGGAACATTTTTTTTATGTGCATGCTCAATTTCAATACCGGTGCCGGTTGACGGCTCGCCCATGTAGGCAACCATAATATCACTTGTTTCCAGTTCGTGAATGTCGACTTCGTATACTTTCGTGGGGACGACGTCGGGATTTTTAATAGGATCCGTGCCGTTTAAGAATGCCCAGAAATAGGCAAAGCCGCGTTTTTGGGCGACCTCGGCGAGGTGTTTATAAAATAACTTTGTCTCTTTCGGATTTTTGAGATCCGTCAGCGGTCCGGCAAAGAAGATGCGCATAAGAATTGTATTGTACAATAAAACACAGAATGGTACACTAGTGACCTATGGCAGATATATCTCTTACCGATGCCAATTTTAATGAGCAGGTGCTCAACAATGACAAACCGGTGCTTATCGATTTTTGGGCGGTATGGTGCGGTCCGTGCCAGGTGCAGGGGCCGATTGTCGAGGAAGTGGCCAAAGCGATGGACGGGAAAGCAGTCGTCGGAAAAGTAAACGTGGATGAAAACCCGCTCGTGTCACAAAAATACGGGATTATGAGTATTCCGACCCTCATGATTTTTAAATCCGGCACCGTCGTAAAGCAATTTATCGGCGTGCAAAGTAAAGAAGCACTTCTCGGAGAACTGAATAAACTCATTAATTAACATGGTTTACGATGTTGTTATTATCGGTTCCGGTCCGGCAGGATACACTGCAGCTCTCTATACTTCACGGGCCTTTTTAAAAACCCTTATTCTTTCCGGTAAAGAACCCGGTGGACAGTTAACCACCACAACTGAAATAGAAAATTTTCCCGGATTTCCGAAAGGTATTACGGGGCCGCAACTTATGGCGGACATGAAAACGCAGGTGGAGCGATTTGGGACGAACGTCGTAAACGACGTAATATCCAATATCAAATACACCAATACTACCAATACTCCAATAAACAAAAAAACATTTCTATTACATGGTCAGGAAAAGCAATATGAAAGTAAAACGGTGATTATCGCAACGGGCGCGTCGGCACAGTATTTAGGATTACCTTCTGAAGAGAAATTGCGGGGAAAAGGCGTATCGGCATGCGCCACGTGCGACGGATTTTTCTTCCGCGGGAAAGAAGTGGTTGTGGTGGGAGGCGGGGATACGGCGATGGAAGAGGCAAATTTTCTCACCACGTTTGCGACAAAAGTAACCATTATTCATCGCCGGAGCGAATTCCGCGCAAGCCCGATTATGCTCGCGCGTGCAAAGAAAAATCAGAAAATCTCATTCATAACCAATGTGGTTATTGAAGAAATTGTCGGGAATACGAAAGTAACCGGAGTGCGATGGAAAGACAGCAAGACAGGAAGACAGGAAGAATTGAAGACAGACGGTGTTTTTCTGGCCATCGGCCACAAGCCCAGTACAGAATTTTTACAGGGTTTTGTGGAATTGGACAAAAAAGGATATGTGGTCGTCAATAAAACGGCAACCAGCGTGCCGGGCGTGTTTGCAGCCGGTGACTGTGTCGATTTCCAGTACCGTCAGGCGGTTGTTGCCGCAGGCATGGGCGCCATGGCAGCGCTGGATGCGCAGAAATATATCTGAGGCTCTTGACAAGAATGTCTGTTAAGTATATACTTAAATATATATTTAAGTATGAACTATATAACCACAACGCAACTTCGATTTGAAACAACGCACTTGGTTGAGGCGCTTCGCATGGGACAAGCGGTTGATCTAATTCATCGGTCGGATGTGATCGGTCAAATTGTGCCGAAGAAAAAAGAGGCAAAAATAATGACGCGTGAATCCATCCAGGAACTAAAACGGTTGGCAGGAAAAATGAACTTGCCGGAGTTAGCGTATGCACAGCGGGAAAAACGATTACGGCAAGTGTTAAAGAAAAAATATCATCTCTATGGCAAACGTTTTTCTTGATACGAATATTTTTATCGATATTGTTTATAGGAAACCAACGTCGTTCGTTATTGACCAATTGGAAACATGCACGCCATTTATTTCATTATTATCCGTCGCAAATTATTGTTATATTTTTCGCATAAAACTCCCGGATACGATTTTAGAAAAGCAGCTGAAAGAATTCTCTTTGGTTGATGTAACAAGTGACATTCTTCTTCGGTCGCTCACCAGTCCGACGAAGGATCTGGAAGATAATATTCAACTGCATAGCGCAGTCGTAGCGGAATGTAATATTTTTTTGACGGAAGATAAACATCTGTTATCACTGAAATATTTTGGCGCGATGAAAATAGCAGATTCATTATGATACAACTCAATAACCCCCAAAAATATCAGTCGCGGCTCTCCACGATTGAGAAAATTTCGAGTAAGGTTTATTTTGAACGATTTGAACTCGTTGAGCCAAAAGAAATAGCCTTTTTAGCCGGCCAAACCGTGATGCTTTCCATAGCGCCGGGAATAAACCGCAGCATGTCGATTGCTTCTGCGCCTGCACAAAAAAATATTCTTGAATTTGTCCACGATATTACTCCTATGGGACCGTATGCAAAATGGACGCTTTCGGCAAAAGTAGGGGACCCAATGTCACTCATGGCCCCGCTCGGGAATTTTATCTGTGAAGATGGCCAGCGGAAAAAAATATTTGTGGCAACGGGAACCGGCGTCGCACCATTCCGGTCTATGATTCTTGATAGACCAACTGATACTATGGAGTTGTATTGGGGGCTTCGGCACGAAGAAGATATTTTTTGGAAAGATGAATTTACGAGTATTCCGTTTCACCTGATTCTATCGCAACCAAGTGAACATTGGAAAGGAGAGCGAGGTCACGTGCAGGATCATCTGCCAATTGTCGATGCGGATTACTATCTGTGCGGCAATAAACAAATGGTTCTGGATGTCCGTGACAAGCTCAAATCCTCCGGCGTGCCGGATAATCAAGTGAAGTTTGAATTATTTTATTAATCCGCGTATACTCAAACATTATCATGAACATAAATCCTTTTGAAAGCGCGATGAGTCAGCTGGCAAAAGCAGCGGCGAAATTTTCCAAGAAAGACGAAGCGAAACTCCTCACCCTTCTCTCCCAGCCCCAGCGGATTCTCAATGTAACCATTCCGGTATCAATGGATGACGGAAGTCTGAAAATTTTTCAGGGCTACCGCGTGCAGTTTAACAACGCACGCGGCCCGTACAAAGGCGGCATCCGGTACCATCCGCAGGTATCTTTGGATGAAGTAAAAGCATTATCGTTTTGGATGGCGATGAAATGCGCCGTTGCCGATCTTCCTTTGGGCGGCGGGAAAGGCGGCATTATCGTGGATCCGAAATCGCTTTCGCAACAAGAATTAGAACGACTCAGCCGGGGGTATGCGCGGGCCATTGCAGATTGTATCGGGCCGGATAAGGATGTGCCTGCGCCGGATGTAAATACAAACGGGGTCATCATGGGGTGGATGGTGGATGAGTTTGTCAAAAGTCAAAAGTCAAAAGTCAAAAGTCAAAAAGAGCTACTTCAGTTAAAATCAACATTTACAGGAAAGAGAATTCAGGATGGGGGATCGGAGGGGCGGGAAGAGGCAACCGGACTTGGGGGACTTTACGTACTACAAACCATTCTCAAGAAAATTGGTATAAAAAAACAATTAACGGCTGCGGTACAGGGTTTTGGAAATGTGGGCTATAACGTGGCGAAATTTTTTATAGATGCCGGAATCACCGTCGTTGCTGTTTCCGATAGTAAGGGTGGAATATATGAACCCACAGGAATTGATGTGGATATAGCTTTTAAAAACAAAAAGGCAAACGGATTATTGACCGGCGGCAAAAAAATCACCAATGCCGAGCTTTTGGAACTTGCTGTTGATATTCTCGTGCCATCCGCTTTGGAAAACGTGCTGACGCGGGAAAACGCCAAAAGGATTAAGGCAAAAGTGGTTCTGGAAATGGCAAACGGCCCCACGACGCCTGAGGCAGATACTATATTATATACGCGCGGCATTCCGGTCATTCCTGATATTCTTTCCAATTCCGGCGGCGTATCCGTCTCGTGTTTTGAATGGGAGCAGAATTTGAAAGGCGAGCACTGGACAAAGGAAGCAGTAAACAAGAAGCTGAAAGCCAAAATGGAAAAAGAGGCAACGAATGTGTGGCTAGCCTCGAAAAAATACAAAACCGATCTGCGGACTGCCGCATTTATCGTTGCCCTCGGGCGGATTTTGAAGGCAATGCAGTAAATCCTGCGCGGGCGAAGTGATCGTCGAATGTCGCCACCTCCATAAGCTCCAGGCGCTTCATAACAGCAAATGACACGCAGTCGGTGAAAGACAGATTGCTCCAATCATTCCAAAACCAATCCCATGCAGCTCGTTCATCTTTGCTAAAAACCCGGATAATTTTCAGAGGTTTTAAAGCCACAAGCGCACGTTGAAAGTCTTTTACTTGCCCAAGACCACAGCGGATACGAATGAGGGTAATCGTTTCGTCCAAGATATAATTTGTGGTCACCAGTTTCGTTTTATTTTGTTCCAGTGTATGAAGTATATCCACTGATTGAGCGTGAAAGTCGTCCTTTTCATCAATAAGCGCTTTGAAAAAGCTTGTATCTACAAAAATAGTTGTTTGTTGGGTCATATATCGTAGATAATTTTATCCTCTTCGGATGCATCCATCGGTTTTCGCTTCGCAGGTTTTTCAATAATTTGCCATAAAGATTCGTAAAATCTTGTTTTTTTTCGTGGAAGAGTGGGGAGGTCGGTGATGCCAAAAAAATCACGTTTTGTTGCTTCATCGAACATGTACTGGATATATTTATTCGCGCTCATGCCTGCATTGGCAGCAGCAGCTTTCACCCTCATCCAGTCATCTGCCGGCATGCGGAGGTTCGTGACGACCATGTGTTGTTTCATATAGTATGAATCATACTATAGTATGATTGGTATGTCAAGAGATTGTTGCATTTTTCAGAGAGAGAGTACTATTGAGGCTATGATAGAGCCTTCTATTTCTCCAGATGGTCGTAAAAATTATTTGATTACCCTTGCGGAATCGCAAAAAAACGCGCAGCGTGCGCTTGCTGAGGCGAAAAATCAAGTAGCTTTCTTGAACGGTGAACAACAAATGGAAACAGTATTTCAAGATGGACTTGCGCTGTATCAGAAGTACGGTGAGAAAAAAGATATAGAAATTATATTTAAAGATAAACCTGCTCAACTCAATATTACCGATGTGTATAATGGAGGGTCGTTTCAAGCAGGGGATAACATTCGATTTATCGTATCGGATGTTGATAAATATAATACTTTTTTGGCGGATGTATCTCTTGAACGCAAGCCAGATAAAAGTTGGACTGCTCATGAAGTAGAGGATGTTCATTTAGATTCATGGAAAGGTGGGCATGGAAGTAGGTCAACGGCAGTGCGTGCGAGCGGTATTACTGACGAAGCTGGCGTGATGCGCGGTGATAATGGACTGTCTGATAACTTACTTGCGGTTATAACTTCTGTAAAAACACTCGTGGATCAACCAGTTACGGTTTAAGCATCGGGGCGGCGAAGAGAGTTTTAACTCTCGGATAGAAAGAAAATATATATAATTTCAACCGTATGTTATCCGCACGCGACTACGGTAATCATTACCCGAAAAATTTTTATTAATTAATGTTTGAATATGGTCATTTCCAGCCGCGGGCGATGGCAGCAAGTGTTTTTTGCGGATGTCTCAGATCTCCAGGCGTCAGCAGGGGAACGGGGAAAAAATCATGAGCGAGTATCCGATCAAGCGTCGTTTCCCCTTCCCGCCGAAACCCGTTTATTTTTTTATCCAGTCCGGTTACTTCTTGAAATTTGCCATCTACTTCCCCCATAAACGCAGCGAATTCCCATCTTGTGCCGAGCGGAAAATTGAGTATAGATTTTGCTTCAAGATCATTTAATAATGTTGCTTGAAATAGCGACGAACCATTTCCGATGAGTTTTTGCAGGATAGAAATAAGCGGTTCCTGTGTCAGAAAATGATCCTGTCCGGTTCTGTATGTATCGCGGTTGGGGAGCGTGTGATGGGGAACAAAAAGAAGTTGACGTGATTGCTCGTCAAACATAAAGAGGCCCGGTAAGATAATTTCGGTTGGGTTCCACGCATCTTGCGGTTTGTTATTGGCAAGCCACACCATATTGCGCAGGCCGTCAAACGGACTAAACCGTATTGCGATGTTTTGGGCATCCATGGGATTGGGCGAAGGTATATTGATGGATTCTGCTTGGAATGGCTCGGGCTGATAAAAAACAGGGAGCAGATCAACGGGTTGCGCGGGTTCTCCCGGATGGAGTTGGAATGCTTCAATAGCACGTTCTTTTGCCATGGGGCAGATTATATCACGTGATTATGGTTTAAGCATCGGGGCCGCGAGCTTCTTGGCCTCGGCGAGGAAGAATTTTTTTAGGGTTTCCAGCGAAAGTTTTTTCTTCATGATAGGAAGTGCGTCGAATGCGTTCACGTTAACCAAAAGTGACGATAGATATACCTTTTCTACTTCCATTCCGAATTTCCGTTCGATACTGTGCATGAGATCCCACCAGCTGAAATCTTTTTGCAGGAGAAAATAGAGATCGACAAAATCCTTTACCGCAGTCCGCTGGGTGATGGTGAGGAGTTTATTGGTGGCAATATCCGGTTTGCTGTCTATCGGTATGTCGCGATAAAAAATCGTGCTTGGGGCAAGCAGTTGGTGGGGATAATGGACAAATTCAATTTTTCCTACATGGTTTTTCCAGGCAATTTCATACGTTTGCCGTTCGAATACTTGGGTGTAGGTGAGTTTCCAATGATATTTCTTTTTTGTTTCCTGCATCCACGTGCGAACAAATTCCTGATCATACGGTTTTGGCGTAAACAAATCGATATCTTCCGATTCCCGATGGTGATAGTAAAATGCAGAAAGGGCGGTGCCGCCGGTGAGATAAAATGTTTTCGGAAAATACGGCTCTGCGGTGACGATATCGAGAATTTGCCGCTGGGTGGTGGTAAGGCTTACTTTCCCCATATGAGATAGCGAAATAGGTTTCTTCGTAGGGGATCGAGCTCAAGCTTATTCCAATTTTTTTTGACGGCAGAGAGCGATATCTTTTTTCGGCCCGGACCGTAGTTAATCATATGCTCGAGGATATGGAGGCGGCCCCACCGACTTTTTTTCAAATCCTTTTCCCGGTAATCCCACATGCGCATAGCCTTATTTTATCCGTTGTTGACAACATTAGCAAATGACGGTAGAATACATATTTGCCCTTAGATGCAGGCAGGCGAATTCAATTCATGAGAAACAATCACATATATTCAAACCGAAACCAACTTTGGCGACGTTTGCGTGTGTAATATTTCTTCTCTGAAAAGAGCTTCGACCCCGCATCTCAGGCGGGGTTTCTTTTTGCTCTTTTGACATGACCGGGCCTGTAGCTTAGCTGGTAGAGCGCAGCATTTGCAATGCTGAGGTCACCGGTTCGAATCCGGTCAGGTCCACACTCATGCATCGGGGATAGGGAATAACGATTATTCTTTACCCTCGCGTCATGAGCGCGAATCGCTCATTTACAATTTAACGACTTTTTCCATAGCGTAGGTGAAACTCCTATTATGGGAAGAAAGATAAACCCCGATTTTATCGGGGTAAACAAGTAGTTGCATCGTAAGGGGTAATCCGAAAGGGCTATTTCTTACATGTAAATCTCCGATGAAAATCGGAGTAAACAATTTTGTTGGAAGAAGAACGAGGGTCCATACCGGTGTAACACCGGCATGGAATCCTTTGTTCTCTGCAACGCTACAAGTTGACAATGGATGCCTAGGGTATTCATGCCGAGGAAGGACGCATATGACCGCGATAGTCGTCGGGGAGGAGTCATAATCCCGTAATCCGACGGTTTCCGAATGGGGTAACCCACCCCGCCTAACGGCGGGGGAGTACAACATAAAATTAATCGAAAGATTGGCATAGTGTTGTGCAGGATACCATCCGAACTGAAACATCTAAGTAGGGTGAGGAAAAGAAATCACGAGAGATTCCGTCAGTAGCGGCGAGCGAAAGCGGAACAGCCTAAACCCCGGCGTAAGCCGTGGGGGTTGTAGGGCCAGCGACGTGCGATGAAAACAATGTAGAAGAATCCCGCGGAATCGGGAGCCACAGAGAGTGAAAGCCTCGTATTTGAAATATTGTTTTCCGCTAGTTGGTTCCTAAGTACCATGGACCACGAAGGGTCTGTGGGAATCCGGGTCGACCACGATCCAAGGCTAAATACATGAATACACCGATAGTGAACGAGTACCGTGAGGGAAAGGTGAAAAGCACCCCGGAAGGGGAATGAAATAGTACCTGAAATTGTCAACTAACAAACAGCGAGAGTTCCGGTGTTACAACCGGAATAATCGCGTGCCTATTGAAGAATGATCCGGTGAGTTAATCCTTTCTGCAGCTTAATCTGGCTTCGCCAGAGGAGGCATAGCGAAAGCGAGTCCTAACAGGGCGTTTGTAGAGGGGATTAGACCCGAAACCAGGGCGAGCTAACCTCGTGCAGGGTGAGTCCCAGCGAAAGCTGGGAGGAGGCCCGAACCGTTCAGAGTTACAAATCTGTCGGATGACATGTGGTTAGGGGTAATATGCCTATCGAGCCTGGAGATAGCTGGTTCTCCCTGAAATATATTTTGGTATAGCGGTCAGTGATGGCGTGGAGGGGTAGAGCACTGAATGATGTGGGCTTCGCAAGGAGCACGCATTTATCAAACTCCGAATACTTTCACGATTATCTGGCCAGTCAGACATGCACGGCTAAGCGCGTGTGTCGAAAGGGCAACAGCCCAGATTCACATCTAAGGTCTCTAAATTCGTACTAAGTGGTTAAGGAAGTCATGGTTTTAAAACACCCAGGAAGTTGGCTTAGAAGCAGCCATCTTTTAAAGAACGCGTAACAGCGCACTGGACGAAAGCCGTGGCGCCGAAAATGATCGAGGCTCAAGTACGGTACCGACGATTGAATCCCCCGCCTTTGGCGGGGGAGGTAAGGGAGCGTTCCGTCTGCAGTGAAGGTCACGGCGTAAGCCGGGCTGGAGCGGCCGGAAGTGAGAATGCCGGAATGAGTAGCGTTTGAAGGTGGGAATCCTTCATGCCGAATGCGCAAGGTTTCCGAAGCAACGTTCGTCGACTTCGGGTAAGTCGGAACTAAGGCGAGGCCCCTATTGGGGGCGTAGCTCGATGTATAAACGGTTTATATTCCGTTACATATGTGTATTGATTAAGACTCAAAGGAATGACAAAGGAAGACGGGTCTCGTCCCGATTTATCGGGACCAAGCTTTGAAATAGTGATAACCGGTAAATCCGTTATTGCGATTAATTGAAAAGTAGGGGAGTCGGAGCCGCAAGGCGATGACAAGAGAGATAGTTTTGCTTTCGAGAAAAGTTTCGTTGAGAGATACATGTATTCCGTACCGCAAACCGACACAGGTGCGCTGGTAGAGTATACCAAGGCAAGCGGGTGACAGTAGTTCAAGGAACTCGGCAACAAAAACTAGGCGTAACCTATGGGAGATGCCTTGCCCCGGTGTTAAAACCGGGGTCGCAGTTAATGACACAAAGCAACTGTTTAACTAAAACACAGGTCTCTGCGAAGCGGAAACGCAACGTATAGGGGCTGACACCTGCCCAGTGCCGGTAAGTTAAAAAAGGTTGGTCACTTAAGCAATTAAGAAGCCGATTTTTTAAGCTCCGGTGAACGGCAGCAGTAACTATAACTGTTCTATGGTAGGCCCAAGTGGGTCCGCTGCCATAGTGAGGTATTCAAACCTCCCCCGCCTTCATTTGAAGGAAAGTGGATTGGCGGGGAAAACTTGACTATATGCTGGAAACTCCTGTATTCTGGATCTACTATGGTAAATAAAACACATAGTGACAATGATACCAGTAGGGACAATCAGCAGGAAAGACTAGATCCATGGTGGATTGTAGGATTCGTTGATGGCGAAGGTTGTTTTTCCGTCAGTACGTTCAAAAATTCAACTTGTACAAGCGGCTATCAAACTCTTTTTGAGTTTGTTGTTACACAAGGGAAGAAGAGCGAACGTGCGATGGAAGCAATTAAGTCATATTTCGGATGTGGAGCAATCTACATAAACCGGAGACATGATAATCATCATGAAAATCTTTTGCGGTATTGTGTACGAAGACAGGATGATCTTAAAAATAAGATTATTCCATTCTTCCGAAAATATCCGTTACAATCTGCTAAACGTGAACAATTTGAAACATTTTGTAAGCGTTTAAAGGTCTAGAATCCTCAGAGACTATACGTCAGGTCCCGATCGAAAGATCGTGGAAAGATATAGTCCAAACTTCATATATTTTGAAGGTTTTGAGCGAAATTCCTTGTCGGGCAAGTTCCGACCTGCACGAAAGGTAGAATGACTTTGTGACTGTCTTGAACTATTACCCGGCGAAATTGAAATGGCTGTGAAGATGCGGCCTACTTGCACATGGACAAAAAGACCCCATGAAGCTTTACTGTAACTTGGCACTGAGGACGTTATTTTGACTGTCGAGCATAGGAGGGAGTCCCGCCTTAAAAC